>Ga0233449_1000640_pt1 | contig 38288 bp, 27 predicted proteins | sample SI_124_October20_FD_183012 | JGI IMG/M metagenome (GOLD analysis project Ga0233449, IMG submission 183012) | Seawater microbial communities from Saanich Inlet, British Columbia, Canada - SI_124_October2016_200_MG | ecosystem: Environmental > Aquatic > Marine > Inlet | place: Canada: British... | reverse complement strand
CTTGAACGACTTTTCCACGGATGTAGGTTACCTCTGGGCCAACGGCCAAACCAACATTTCCAGGTAGAGTCCAAGGTGTTGTGGTCCAGGCTAAGACACTCGCATTGTTGAAGCGTTGTGCGCCTTCTCCTGATAATCTAAATTTGATATAAACCGATGGTTCCTCCACTTCTTTGTAGCCCAATGCGACTTCGTGGCTTGAATAACTGGTGCCGGTTTGAGGGCAATATGGCAGAACTTTGTGACCTCTAAAGAGGAGGCCATTATCATACATCTGTTTCAGTGCCCACCAAGCTGACTCAACGTAATTATTGTCAAGGGTAACATAGGGGTTGTCAAGGTCAACCCAATATGCCATTCTTTCAGTCATTTCCCGCCATGCTTTCTCATAGGTCCAAACTGAGTTTCTGCATTCTTGGTTAAACTCTGCCATGCCAAATTCTTCAATGGATTCTTTTGACATTAGATTGAGACGCTTTTGCACTTCAATTTCCACCGGCAATCCATGTGTGTCCCATCCGCCTTTTCGCTTTACGAAATTACCTTCCATGGTCTTCCAACGGCAAACCAAATCCTTGTAGGTTCTTGCTACAACATGGTGAATGCCGGGTTTGCCGTTTGCAGTAGGAGGTCCTTCTAAGAAAACAAATTGTGGCCCGTCTTGCCTATTTTCAACTGAGCGAGAAAAAGTTTTCTCGTCTTCCCAACGACTCAAAGTCGCCTTTTCTAAATCCACCGGATTGTATTCGCCGGCCGGCTTAGGTACTGCCATGAGGCATCCGACCGGCCAATATCTCTTGAAACCTACCTCCATAATAATTCAAACAACCCTAAAGGGTTGGGGGCTCTGAAAAACCGCTGCCTCAATTATTTTATCAACAAAGACATTGTGTGCACAACATGGCCGAGCCGTCGCGTAGTCACTTACAGGCTTTCTCTCTCGTAGCCATTTTACTTTTAGTCAGCGTAGCGCCACTATTTCCCAATAGCACCGACTACTCCTTTTTCTCATCTTCTTCATACGGCGAATTAGATGAAGAAAGCCCCTCTCCTTCATTTACTGCAGAGAATCAAACTCAAATTCTCAATATTGGCACATACCCAAATGGTTTTTCTAGTAATTTGCGTCTTGAAGTACCAGCTGGTGAAGCACTAACTGATGTTGGGCTACAGATAAAGCCTCGGGCTTTGCTTCGTGATGAGATATTGGAATGGACAGATATTTCAATTTGGAATCATAGCGGAGCAGTATCTCAGTCAATCAATTACAATTCGACAGGACTTACTCTTGCCGGAGCAGACCAAACATGGGACCTCAATAATAACGGTCAGGTGCCCACTGGTTGGACAAGGTCCTCTGCCTCATATTCGATGATCAATAGTTTATCTTGTGGTCGAAATGGCTCATCGGGTCATTCTCTAAATACGCGGGGAGGGAATACTTGGTGGCAATCACCAATTGTTGATTTATCTGGCCTTAGTCAAGGTGAGATAAATTATTGGCTGCGGTCGGGCTATAGCGGTTGTGGTGAGGAGCCTGATAGTGGTGAAAACATGTATCTTGAAATCCGTACATCATCTGGTTCATGGACTTCAATAAAGAGCCACATGGGTTCTCCTTATTGCGGCGGTTGTGCCGCTGGAACCTTTTCTGTATCGCTTCCAAGCACAGCATTCCACAGTAACTTCGCCTTGCGATTTAGGCAGAATTACGGTTCTGGAACCTGTTGTGATTATTGGTTTTTTGATGATGTTTCTTTAACCCAGCCAGGTGGTGAAGGAAATTGGACATCACCTTCTTTCGGATGGGATAGTACTACAGACTTTGCGCTTGAACCTGGACCTTACAGTATGCTTTCCTTTGATGTTGACACACCCGGTTCTTCACAGTTTGAATGGACATTACTCGATGCTGCAACAATGTCTCCAATATCCGGTTTTGAAGATAGAACTGACAAGGTAGTTGACCTTGGGACAATTAATTGGCAAGGCCATCCGAAACTAAAAATTGCGGTGTCAATGGCGGCAGGTAATGGCGGAACTCCAACGCTTAACGGCATCTATATTGGAGGTAAAGTGATTGAGAAATTTGACGTGAACCCAACCTTACTCGGCTGGACAACCGAAGGCCCCGTCACTGCTTCAAATGGGCAATTGTCTGGAAATGGAAACCTCACCTCACCGCAATATACCTCAATTCGTCCAATCGCTCGAATAATGACCGATTTCACAGTATCGGGTTCAGGCTATTTGCAAATACAAGTTGATGACGGTAATTGGACAACCATTTCAACAAATACACTTACAAATTTCGTCGATGCGGTTCACAAGGTTAGATTTCATTGGGTTGGAACTGGGTCTTGGACAATGTCTGAAGCAGAATTTGAAATCATCCCTGGCAATTTACCACTTCATCCGCGCATTGACATTGGCCGCGATTCAAGTAATGAATGGGGATTATTAGATACGGCAATCGGCCCTTGGGGCTGGCAAGACCGGCTTGCAAATGGCAATCCAGCCGCATCTTTTTCCATGACCTCCGGCCAAGGGCCAAATACAGTTGCAATGTGGCTACCTGCTGCAGGAATTGATGACCTACGTTGGTCACTCTCCGCGCTTTATGGGGGAATTGGAACAAATACCACTTGGGCGATAAGAATTGGTTCTGCGATGATTGCCAATGGTTCTATTCCTGCGCTTAGCGGAATCTCCGACCTTTCTTTACCCAGCCAAGAATTGTTTGCTTTGAATCAAAATTTGTCGGTAGCCGGTACAGTTCATACAATTGGAGACCTAAGTTTTGTAGAAGTAGAAATTGATTTGTTTTGTGAATCTTGCACATTGCAATTAAGTGGTATTTCTGCTCCTTATGATTCTCAAACTAACCTATCATTCAATGCGTGGTCAGATTTAGTTTTGGCGGTTAACGATGTAATCCCCGAATCTTCCGTGCAAAACGGAAAGCGAATTGTTCCGTTGCCTTTCGGTATGGATATGATTGGTTCACTCGAGGCTACAATTACACATGTTTCTAGCATTTCAGGATTACAGACAACAGGTGCCTCTTTGGTAAACCAAACCAATACTCTCGCCCCTTCTTGGCAATGGTTGGAGTTGACTTCATGGCATGAATCTTCAGTCGGAGTCCCTGCCAGTGTGCAATTTGATGTGATTGGATTAAACAATCATACTTCATGGACATTTCCAGTAGATGGTTCCGCTCCAGTCGGCAAATTTGATACTGATTTAGTTCGTTTCCATCCAACAAATAGTCATTCCGTTGTTGCAAATAATACCCATGTAAATAGTACAATACGCTTCCAATTTGAGCCAATGTGGGATGATGAGGAAGACCTCGAGATTCGCGTAAGAGTAGTTCTTGTAGATGGCAGGCGCTCAATTTCACAAGTAGCAAGTTTTGGTGGCGGTGTAATTCAAGGGCTTGAGAATGACCCATTATTTACCGATTGGAATGTATTGAACGACTTTGGAAGTTTTATTCCGCCTTCCATGCCATATTTGCGTGGAGGGAAAAACATAACAGTTATGGCGAATATTGGTTTTCAAAATGCAGACTCTAGTCTTGCCCCAAGAAGTGGAGATGTTAGAGTTGAACTTTATCAAAACGATATAGAAATTTACAACACAACCTACATCCCCATGGGTCTTTTCAACCATACTTTCCAAGTGCCCCTTGGCACCTCTAACATGACTTACCGGCTCGAATTAGTACCTTTACGCGGCGGATGGGACATGACCTCAATTATTACTGAAAGGACTTTCCAAACCGATAGTCTATCACCTCTCTTAATCAATACAAATCTAGAACATTATGACCACAGAAGTCATGATTCAAATCAGTTATTGAAATTTGAGATTTATGATCGCCCAGTTTTACCTGCAGAGATGACATTAATGCTTTGGCGTGAATGGGTAAATGATTACAATTTTGATGGCTGGCCCAGTGAAGATGAATACAAACCCTTCCTATTGACACCTCCATTAAATCTCAGTATGGCTCAGGGCAATTACACTTTTACTTATGACGACCATGCAGGTGCGCCAGGAGATAAAGTTGCTGGGTATCTTGTCGGAGCAGATCCGGCTGGAAATCCGCTTATTGATTCGGGTGGCCCTGCAGTTGATGACCATCTATTCATGTATCAATTGGCTATAGATGAAGCACCGGTAATATCGGGGGAGAATGCAACTGTAAATGGAGATACTACGCCGTGGTTACACCCTGGGAATTCATATGAAATCATCATTCCGTTCTCCGAACCAAATGGTTTTTCAGATGTTGATGAAATGTATATTGAATTAGCATCAAATTCACAATCCGAAAAGTTTGAAATCATTTGGAAAGCAAGCGACAATCGTTGTCACATCACTTCTGATAAATTCCAAATTAGCAATTGCAATATGCGGGCGCAATCCGGTCCTATCGGGCCATACATTTCCGACCTTCAACTCGAAATTACTTTCATAATTAACTGGGAGTTGATTCCCGAAGGCGAATTAAGCCGCGAACCAACTGTTGAGTTATTTGACCGCGCCCGCCAATCAACCTACCTCACCCTTCCTCACCTGCGCTGGAAATGGTCAACTGACTTGCATATACCTCTCTCTAGTATGTCTCTTTGGGTTGGTGATGGGCAACCTACAACCGAAGGCGCATGGGCATCACCCGGCTCTGAACTTGGTTTGCAAGGGCTCGTCACATTTGCTGAATCAGGGCAACACCCCCATGACGACTTAGAAGTCGAATTCAGCCTTGATGGCAATGATCACGTGGTTATGGCCTACAATGGCACCTTTAATGCATTAATTGAGGCTCCAATGGAAAGCGGAAACCACCCTCTATCTTGGAAACTGGGGACAATTCCAATGCAAGGAGATGATGTTACCGACCGTTCAACCGCTTTGTATTGGATAGTTGTTGATGGCGAAGGCCCATCTCCTGTAGAAGTCGTTGCTCCACGCTCAGGACAGATATTACAAATTGCGGATTTATCCTTATTGGATTTTGATGTTAGAATTTCTGAGACTCAAGAAATAGACCCGGATAGTATTGTGCTTCAATGGATGATTACAGAGGGTGAGAGTTCAAAGGGAATAATGGTTGCAGATGGTTCAAGTCCACTAATAATTTCGAGTGGTGTGCTTTCGAGCCTTCGTATTTCTTCAACTGCCCAAGTTGATATATTGAGCGGCATAGAAATGACTGCATTTAGTGAAGAATTATTTCTTCATATTTGGATAACTGGCCAAGATGCTGCAGGCAATGCAATTATTTCCTCCAATTCCTTTAATTCAGCAGACTCACCCTTCCATACTTGGCAAATTGAGCAAAAATTAGCCCAATGGCTTGTTTCTCCAAGTGACATTGAATACTCAAAGCCAAGCCTTGAAGTTGACCAATCGATGACCGTAAGCATTCAAATCAATAATGTTGGTTCTGCAGACGGGGAAGCAAATGTACTTGTTGAATCAATTGACTTGAATGGCGAAAGAACAACCCTACAATCAACTTCAGTTATTGCCCCTGCTGGCTCCTTTGAAGAATTAATTATTGATTGGCGTCCTTCACAAATAGGAATCCAGTGGGTTGAAGTGAGTATTAATGGAGAGTATATGACAGATGGTGATGAACTTGATGTTAAGAAAGCAACCGAGGAAAGTTTTGCAGGAGGTGCATTAGAAAGTGTTGATCCAATAATTCTGGTTGCTTTCGCTGCATTAGTATTTGCCCTATTGGTTGTTGTGATAATATGGCTGAAGGATGTCGGCTCACGTCGCGAAAGTGATTGGGGCGATGAGTATTGGGATGAAGAAGAAGATGAATCTTATGATAGTGAAAATTCATCCACTCCATCTGCAGTTTCTTCCGCTGATTCAAAAGTCAAGGATTATTCGCAAATATATGCAGATGAGTTGCCAAGTGCTACCTCTGCTGCCGCCCTGCTTTCCTCAAGCGTAATTTCTACACCTGCGCAATCCATACCCTCCTCCGACCCGTATTCAACAGCCGCTGAACAATCACATATTCCCGACCAAGTTGACCCTGATGACCCGAATTGGATGCAGGATGATAATGGACATTGGTGGAAAAAGAATGACGAGGGATATTGGTGGCGTCTTGGACAAGATGGCAATTGGTATTCTTCCGAAGACACAGAATATGGCTGGAATTGAGCAGAACTTATTGTAAATCAAGAATTAATAAGCAAGGGCGAAGAAAGAAAAAGCGGAAAAGTGGGCAGTGACTCAAATGGCACAACTTATCGCATTATTACAGGCAAATCCCAAAGTAGGGGATATTTTCGGTAATGTGAAATTGATTGAACGTTTGGCAAAACTAGCCGCAGAAAAGGGTGCAGGAATGGCAATTACGCCAGAGTTAATCATTTCCGGTTACCCACCAAGAGATTTGTTATTACAACCCGATTTTGTCAATCAATGTTACAACGCTGGGAAAGAAATCAATTCACAAATCCCTCTCCTTGTTGGCTCACCTCTACCAAGTGAACCGCGTCAAAGGCCGGGAAATGGAGTAATTAGATGCGGAAATGGAGAGGGAGGGCGTGAAGTCACCAGAAAACAACTCTTGCCTACCTATGATGTATTTGATGAATTGAGATACTTCTCTCCTGACAATCGCCCAGGTATCGTTAGGTCAATGTCCGATTTAGATTTTGGAGTCACAATATGTGAGGATGCATGGCAGCACGCTGGATTAGTGCCTTCTGATTATGAGGTTGACCCAATTTCACAACTTGCAGGGTGGACAGGACAAGGCGTAATATTAGATGCAACAGTCAACCTTTCGGCCTCTCCCTTTCATGCAGAAAAAGGAGGCGATAGAGTACTTGTTGCCCGTTGTGCTGCTGAAACTTTAGGTCATCCTTTCCTGTTATGCAATCAAGTTGGTGGAAATGATGACCTCCTATTTGATGGACGTTCAATTGTTGCTTGGCCAGATGGTACTTGCGTACAGGCTCCGGCATGGTGTGAAGGTTTTTTGCTAGTGGATTTGGATGAACCTAATAATTGTGAATGGCATTGTATTGAAAATAGTGACTGTATTAATCATGGAATGTGTGACCTGAATAGAAATGACGGTAATAATGAGATTTCTGCAACCGAGAGTTCCAAAGAGCCGTTATCGAGTTCTGACCTGCTAAATGCAGTTAGCGTGGGGTTGAGAGATTATTGTAAAAAGACCGACTTAGAACATATTGTTTTGGGTTTGTCAGGCGGGATTGATTCAGCAGTCGCTGCTTCAGTAGCAGTTAGAGCCCTTGGCCCAAATCGGGTGACTGGCTTACTGATGCCAAGTCGCTATTCTTCAGAGCATAGTGTTGTGGATGCAAAAGCAACTGCCGAGGCACTAGGATGCGAATGGATGGAATTCCCAATTGAAACCATGCACTCGGCAGCAGAAACAATACTCGCTTTAGAATTGGAAAATGGAGATGCAGTCGCCGCCGAAAATATCCAAGCACGTCTGCGCGGCCTCCTCGTAATGGGCATCGCAAATGCACGAGGAGCAATGGCAATAGCCACCGGAAATAAGTCTGAATTGGGACAGGGTTTCTGTACCCTATATGGTGATATGGCGGGTGGTTATGCACCTCTTGGAGACCTTTGGAAGACAGAAGTTTATGCAATCGCAGGTGCAATAAACCTAGAATATGAATCTCAAGGGCGGCCACTTCCAATAAATAATTCAACCCTAAATAAGGCGCCAAGTGCCGAATTGGCACCAAATCAAAGAGATGACCAAACCTTGCCCCCTTACGAAATTCTGGATGAGATATTGCGTTGCTATATTGAAGAAAATTTATCCGAATCCGAAATTGTTTTGCGTGGTTTTACCAAGGAAATCGTCCGCAGCGTCTTGGAGAGATTAGCCAAAACTGAGCACAAGCGTTGGCAAATGCCACCGGCTCCTCGCGTTAGTAGGCGGGCATTCGGTCAAGGTTGGCGCCAACCTTTAGCGGCAAAGCATAATTGGCGCAATTAACCTCGTATTGCAGCCATTCTGGCAACCCCCCTTAGTTCCTGTCTTTACCACAGGCCATGGTGCCTGCTGCTTTTGGATTGGCTGATTATGGAAGATAGAGCAAGTCATTTGCTCCGATTTCAAGTTGGCCCCAGTGATACATTTCATGCCCTCTTGTGCCGTCATCTGCCGAAAAGAAAATCGTGTTTTCAACATTAGTCAATCCGCCATAAAATCCAACAAATCCGCTATTTCCACTACCTGTCCAAATATCCATTACAAGTTCTGCACCACCGCCTTCAAGCGACATTCTCCATAACTCTACGCCGGTATCATTTATTCCATCAACACCCTCGCCGTTGAAGTAAATGTAACCATGTGAGGTTACCATATTTGTCGGATCCATGCCGCTGAGTCCCACGCGCAAATCATGCACCTGAGTCCCTAAAGTTGTCCCATCTGACGAGCATAATTCTACACCAGTAGGTATCATGCCCCGACAAGTAAACCACATGCGCTGGCCACCACTGTCCTGTACATCTCCACTGACAATTACCTCAGTTCCTTGGCCGGCGATATCCCAAATATCCGGTGATAATAATGCAGTTCCGTTGATAGTTCCATCAGTTGACCAAAGTTGATTGGGTTGTGAGGTATTGCTTGAGTTTTCAACTCTAAAGAGAAGGGCGCCGTTCACCGAGACCAAGCCAGTACCCTTTCCGGGCAGGCTTGAACTATTACCTGTTGCAATATCAATGTGCATTTGTGTTCCCTCAAGAGAACCATTCGTGTACCAAAGTTCGCGGCCATTTTGTCCATCATCAGCATCAAACCAAATACGCTCGTCAAATAATGCCCAACCGGCAAAAAGACCTGGGTTTGAACTTGTATTTGCCGAATCAATGTCAAAGAATAATTGTGTTCCTTGGTCACTGGGTGTGCTTGTCCACAATTCAACTCCATTTATTCCATCATCAGCACTAAACCACACCTTGCCGGCAAATGAAATCAAGCCGCTATTTCCGGGTGAGGAAGAGCATGCACCAATGCATATGTCGGCGACCTGATTGGTTCCTGATTCGGTTCCGTCACTGCGCCACAATTCGTTTCCACTGATTCCATTATCTGCGTTAAACCATGCTGCTCCATTATGCCAAACAATCCCCCCTCCTGCACTTCCAGGGTTTGAGTCGGCTGCACCTGATGCAATATCTATCACCATGTGGGTGCCTATTGCGGTTCCATCACTTGTCCATAATTCCCTGCCGTTGACTCCGTCATCGGCATCAAACCAAATTTTCCCATCGTGGACAGATAGGTCGAGATATAGTCCCGGTGTGCTATCTCCACTCGGGTTAATGTCGAGAATAATTTGGGTTCCAGCCAAAGTTCCATCGCTTACCCATAATTCACAACCATCACTACCGAGGCTGGTGAAGATTAGTTTTGCTTGGAATGCAACACGTTGGCTACATTGGCTGGCGAAGGAATTTGTTGGACCGACGAGGTGCTCGGGATGAGTTTCATTCCAAGCACTAACTCCGGTACAGATAGTGAATGCCTCTCCGGCTTCATCCCAATGCAGTATTCCATCATCTGCTTTTCCACCACCGTCACCATCATCCTCGCCAAATCTAAGCATAATCCCATCAGGGCAGTAAGTCGGTGGGGCGGTTATTGTGCGCATTAGTGATTCATGACTTCCACCTTCATCGCCATCATTTCCGTCATTGCCATTGCAAACATAATCTGTAGTTTGAATTTCATTTGCCTGCAATATTGCATCTTCATTGAGATCAATTCCCATGCGGATTTCTATTCCGCCGGTCGGGCAGGTTGAGTTGCCGATAGGTAAAGGTATGATTTCGCTTAGTGCATCATACCCCGAATCACCTTGAGGGCCACTCGGTCCACTACTTCCATTACTTCCATTACTTCCAGTACTGCCATTATCTCCTTGTTGACCATTCTCGGCATTACACATGAAATGAGTATCCATATACTCGGTGATTTGTAATATTCCATCACTATTCAGGTCAATTCCATTGTGGATTGCCAAACCTCCTTCTGTGCAGTTTAGGCCTGCTGGTTCATCAAGTACAATGATTAAACTCGTTTGTCCATTCAAGCCATTACTACCATTGGAACCGTTATCACCATCCTCTCCGTTATTTTCTGATAGAGCTTTGATGTTTCCCCATTGCAGATAAAGTGAAGCGACTGACATTGCCATTGTTAACATTAGGATTACCAATGCCGTCGAAACCATCCTTTTGCTGGAACTACCTTTTGCCATTTCTGCAGCCCTGTTGCGTTTTCCGGTGTTAGCCATGCGTGGATTATTATTTGCATCACCCTCTTCCTTTTGGCCCTGAGCATCATTTAGCACATTTTCTGCCTCATCCACGAGTGCTGCTTGCCCAGCACCAGGGGGTGGCTGGTGGTTGGAGTTTGAAGTGAAGTGTGAGTCGTAGTTTGGTTGGTTAGAGTTTTCTTGTTTTGGGGTGTGGAATGTAGGGAATGTGCGCGCATCTTCATCGGGTATTATTCTGCCACAATTTATGCAAGTCCACATCCCTGGCTGAATATGATTTGGCGCTCTATCGGGAAAGTCACAGCGGCAGGTTGAGTCATCGTGCATGGTGCTTGCAACACCGTCAATCATTTTGATGATTACGCCTGCAATGTGTTGATGAAAATTCCAAATATTCGGGGCAAGGGTTGATGATGTAGGGACCAGTCAGCGGTTTATGGCGATTCCTCAATCCTTGCAGTCCATGCTTATTGGAGATGAAGGATCTACTAGACAAAAGGCTGCTCGCCTCGTAGTTGATTTGGCTAATTCCGCCGGAGCAAGTGAGTTTATCGAGGTAAATCATGCGCATGTTTCAGGAGTTTCAGTAATTACCGGTGGCCATGGATTACGCCGTTTTTTGTCGGATTTAAGTGATGATGAATCTGGTGTTGTGAAAATTCCAACCTCTCTAAATGCCTCTGGTTGTGATAAGGACAAAATGGATGAAATGCAAATTGACTGGCCAGATTTCCTAAAGCAACAATTTGAGATTATTGTCGCTTATGAAAAATTAGGAATTGAAGCAACACTATCCTGCACTCCATATGATCGTAAGCAAGATATTGGTGGAGGTATTGCTTCATGGGCAGAATCTAATGCGGTTTGTTTTTCTAATTCATGGACTTCAATGATTACAAATCGCGAGTCAGGTTTGTCCGCTCTCGCCACTGCCTTAACCGGTTTTGCTCCAAAGTGGGGGCTACATTTGGAAGAAAATCGGCAACCAAATATCATCGTTAATGTTGAATGCAAGATGGATGAACTAACCGATTGGTCAATACTTGGTGATTGGATTGGTAAACAAGTCAAACCTAGTTGGAGCCTTCCGTGGGGGCCAATGCCGATAATCTATGGCCTGCCCAAAAAAGCCTCTTTTGCTAGAAAGAAAGCACTTACTGCGGCAGCAGCAAATTATGGTTCACCGATGCTTTGGGCTGAAGGGTTGAGCCCTGAAATGCCTTCAACTGCTGAATCGGGAAAGGCAAATTCAATGGCATCAATCCAAGGAGAATTGATTTTTACCGAATCCGATTTACGTCAACGATATGAGGATTTGGCACCAAAAGGCGAAGTTGATTTGGTAGTTATTGGCTGTCCTCAAGCCAGCCTTGAGGAAATACGAATGACTGCAGCAGCGGTAAGCAACCATATGGAATTAGGAAAAAGAATCCCCAATCAACGTCTGTGGGTTTTTACCAGTGGGGAAAACGGAGAATTGGCGGAAGCAGATGGCTCATTGGCCCTTTTAGAGGAGGCAGGTGCAGTGATTTTACGAGATACTTGCCCCGAAGTTACGCCCTATAATCGTAAATTATTCAATCATTTATTAACAAATTCTTTGAAAGCAGAACATTATCTTACTAGCGGATTAAATCGTATGCCTACAAGCGTTGCCTCTATTGTTGACTGTGTTCGTCATGCCTTTGACCCGAGTCTTGCCACAGGCACTCGGCCTGTTCTTGAATCAAAATCAAGTCCTTCACACGCGAGTGGAAAAACCTTGCAATCCGGCGAATTGAGTATTATTGGGACCTCCCTTCCTAGCCAAGACAAATGGTCTGTTACAGGTCGGGCAATGGTGACTGATGTGCCAATTACCTACCTCGGTTATGTCAATCGCGATAGTGGAGTTATTGAGGAATATGGTCATCCATTGGATGGGCAAGCGATTGAAGATACCATTCTTATTTATCCAAAGGGTTCCGGCTCCACAGTCGCTCCCTTCGTATTAATGGGACTCATTTACACAGGTAAAGGGCCGAAAGCAATTATCAATCGTGATGTGTGTCCTTTGACATTACCCGCATGTTCACTTCTCGGAGTTCCTTATGGGCATGGTTTTGAGTCAGACCCCTGTATGCAGGTCAATAGCGGCGACTTGGTTGAGATGAGTTTAGTCGCCGGTAAAGTGAAATTAGTAATTCTTGAAAGAGCAACTGAATAGCCTATTAATGAGCAATCGTCAATATAATATTGAATAATGCAGAAATCTAGTTGGTGAGAAAAATGCGATGTATAGTAACAGGTGGTGCAGGTTTTCTTGGTAGCCATCTCGCAGAATCACTTATTGTTCACGGTAACGAAGTAGTGGTTATTGACGACCTATTTCGTGGGCGATGGAAAAACCTTGAGATGCTAAAAGGTAGCCCCGGATATTGGAAAATGAAGGGTGATGCTTGCTCAATCGAAGTCCTTAAAGAAGCCGCAGAAAAACTTGGCGGGGTTGATGTGATCTACCATTTGGCGGCGATAAATGGGACAAAATGGTTTCATGAAAAAGCAAATATGGTAATTGATGTGAATATCCGTTCAACAATTACTGCAATCCAGCTAGCAAATGATGAAGCCTGTCGTTTGGTATTCACTTCTTCACCCGAAGCATTTGGGGACAATCAAGAAATGCCTCTTGCGAATGGCATGTCAAGTGTATTTTCAAGCCCCCATCTCCATCAGAGACATTCATACGGTGCGAGCAAATATTTGGGTGAAATACTCGTTCAACACGCTCACAGAACAAAGGATTTGGATACAAGAATAATTCGCCCCTTCAACGTATATGGGCCAAGGTCACCCGGAAATGATTACGGCCAAGTTGTCAATATCTTCCTTGAAAACATTATTGCCGAGCGACAAATCACAGTTCACGATGAGGGCAAGCAAACACGCTCTTTTACATGGATTGACGATGCAATTGAAGGTATAATGTTAGCCGGAACTTTAGACCGTGGAGTTGATGGCTCATTATTGTCTGGTGGGGCATGGAATATTGGTATGCCCAAAGAAACTTCTATTTTGGAATTAGCAAAATTGATTTATGAGATTTGCGAAAAAGAGGAAAAAATTATCTTCGGTAAAGGTCATCCAGGTGATTCCAACCGACGCATTCCAGACATTTCAAATACAGAAACTCAACTAGGATGGTATCCGATGACTGAATTACAACAGGGCTTGGAAAAGACTCTTCGTAGTTTTCAAATGGTCTAAGTATTGAAAAAACTGTATCAAAGAAAAGGGGGGTGTGCGAAAATGTCTGAAAATCTTGCTAACAAGGCGCCACAATCCGCCGAGTTCATTGAGATGACAAAGGGAGGTCCAAGTGAGGGTGATGGAGCGGCAAGGCGCGTTACATTATTTGGGGCCATAGGTAATTTAGGTCTAACTGCTGGAAAATTCTTTGTTGGAATTAGTGCTAATTCTGCGGCCCTAGTCGCCGACGCAGTCCATTCAGCCTCTGATTTAGTTTCAGATTTAGTGGTATGGGTTGCTATTTTCTTCGGTTCACGAGATGCCGATGAAAATCATCCATATGGGCATCGTCGCTTCGAGACGATGGCCACTCTTGTTGTTGCAATATTGATTATTATTACCGCTGGAGTCGTGATCCAAAGTGCAATACTACGTCTTGATGTTGCAGTAAATGAAATCCCTGGCATCTTGGCATTATATGTGGCGCTTATTTCTATTATCGTTAAGGAAGTGATGTATAGAGGGACAATAAGGGTTGCAAATAAATATGATTTACCTTTGATGCGGGCCAATGCATATCATCACCGTAGTGATGCGCTTTCATCAATTGCTGCATTTGTTGGAATCGCCGGGGCGATTAATGGAATTGCCATATTGGATGTTGTGGCGGCACTCATAGTTGGATTAATGTTGCTCCGAGTCGGGATAAAACTTTCTTGGGAAGCCATTCTTGAAATGAGCGATATCGGAGTCGATGAAGAAACTATGGCGGTGATTGAAGAACTAATTAACAACGAACCAGATGTGGAGTCATTGCACCTACTCAAAACTCGTCATATTGGCGGGCAGGTTTTATGCGAGGTGCACATAGAAGTTCCAGAACGTCTATCGGTAACGGAAGGTCACCAAGTTGCAGAACGAGTGCGAAAGACCATTATTACTGAAGTTGAAAAAGTTTCAGATGTAACTGTTCATGTTGATCCCGAGGATGATGAAGAAGGCACAACAATATTGCCACGAAGGCAGGAACTACTGAAAATTGTTGATGAAATTAAGGGTAATTATAGTGAAATAAGTATTGTAGGACGGCCAACTTTTCATATGTTATTGAGTGGTTGTGAGGTTGAAGTAGTAGTCGGAATTTCGGGCTCACTCCCCTCCATCACTGCCATTGCAGGTGATTTCAAAACCGCTATTGAAAGCGATACCAACTTTGTAAAAGCAGATGTCGTGCTTGCCCTCGATATCTAATAATCTCATTCGGGATATTGTGCATTTTTCAGTCCTTCTTTTCCAAGGAGATTTTTGCTTCGGCCCAATTCAAAATATATCACACAGATAATTCCAACTTTCGGGTGAAGGTCCTATTCTCAAGGTACGGTGCTGGCATAAAGTGGCGATACTACTTCCTGATTTAGCCATGTCAATAATTTTCTCTGCGGCAATTACTCGTTCAATTTCAAGGACGCACAATTTTGCAACACCATCTTTCGGTAGGTCAAGAATTTCAATTACTTGACATTCAAAAGCCGCGACTGATTTTGGCAGGAGTGGTGGCCAGCATTCACCACTTGGGCTTTCAACTGGCGAGAGAGTAAGAGAATCCCATTCACTAATATCTCGGGGTAATGGTTTGCTCACAACATCGGTCATCTCTGCCATTTCTTGTGTAGGAGGGAGGATGTGCAAGGTGACTTTTCCATTTTCTCTAAGGTTTGTGAGTGTGTCGCGAGGTCGCCCGTCAAGGTATTGTGAAAGGGATATCGTAAGCAAGGGAGGTTGATTTGAAACCACACAAACACTGGTGATTCCAGCAAGGTTGTTCAAACCAGCATTAGATTTTGTAGAGGCAATCGCAAGTGGGCGTGGGCCAATTAGTCCGTCAATTAGAAATTTACGTGGCATGAATTCAAGTTCTTTGAGTTCAACCATAGTCTGTGCTATTGAATCATCTGCATCTTGATTGGAGGTGGAAGTGGTAGTGCTGGTTGTGGGAGATGAGGTGGGAGGAGGTGTAGGTGATGGACGCCATTCATCGTCGGAACTCAAGTGCTTCATCCAGTGATCAAGTTTACCTTGATTAATTTCTGAAATTGTGATCTGGGTGAACTTTAGGTAATTCTCCCAAGAGGAAATTTCAGCCTCTAAATCACCTCGACTTCGTTTACGTGTAAGTGAATCCTCTGCATATTTCGCACATAGGTGGAGGAAGCCCCTGATGTCCTCTTTGCTGCTCTGCATGAGATTGGCTCGTCGGCATAGTTATTGAAATAGCCCTTTGCTTACTTTCAAATCATTCCGATTTGCTTCCTTGGTGAATTGCGAGCCATAGGAGTGGAAGGCGCAATACTAAATGGTTCACTCACTTTGGTTTAGGAGATTAAGAACTCTATCGACATGGCCTGTTGCTTTAACATTGTATAGGGCATGTTGAATTATTCCCTTTGAATTAATTACAAATGTGGATCTTGCACATCCCATATATTCCTTGCCGTAATTTTTCTTCAATCTCCATGTGCCAAATGCCTTGTGCAAACTTAAATCCTCATCTAATATCAAGGGGAAATTCAAATTATATTTGTCAATGAATTTATCATGACTTTTTGCCGAATCCTTTGATACTCCAAGGACAATAATATTCGCACTTTCCAAGCGCTTTAGGCTATCTCTAAAATCACATGCTTGTATGGTGCATCCTGGTGTGTTGTCCTTTGGGTAAAAGTACAAAATAATGGTTTTTTCTTGGCGGCAATATTCCTCGGAATCATGTATCATTCCGCTACTATCTTCAACTGAAAAAGTAGGTGCCTTTTCTCCTACTTCAAGGGTGGTGTCTGGGGTCATATTCCCCTGCAAAAGTCGGGGGGTTGTCAACTTATGCCTAATTTCCATCAAAAGGACATTTTCGCCTAATTTGCACCCGAAAATAGTATCACTCTCACCAATAACTACTTCCAAGGTGCCTTTTATTCATTCTGCATTACTTCTAATGCTAAACGGGTCAACCTTGCACTCGTCGCCGATTGTTTGATAACCCGCCATGTTCCCCGTTAAAGTATGGCTCAAGTTCGTATGACGAGAAAGAGCCGCAAGTATCTGCGCCGGATACAAAAGACAAAGACCCGATATGAACTGCAAGAAATTGCCTCGGAAATACAGTCTGAACTCGAGCGCCGAAACTTGACTTATGACGAGGCGCTAAACCTTGGAAATCAAATTCATGTTAGGGCTGATTCTCTCCCCGGAGATGGTTTAGTATATGCGATTTCTGATCGCGACGCTTACCGTCGAACACTTGAATTATATCTCCGTGATTCTGTATTAACAAAGACTGAACAATTACTACTTTGGGAAGAGCGAAGACGCCTAGGCATTTCTGCCGTTGAGCATAATACTCTTCTCAATCAATTAATGATTTCTTGGACGAAACAGGGAAAGAAAGTGACTGTGCATCGTTGGATAGAACCGGTTGAAGGCGGAGGTGATGCTAATGCTGCTTAATCAATTCCGTCAAGTATTTGCTAAGAAACATCCTGTTTCAGCCCACAAGCAAAGAGCAGCCAATAATGTATCCTCTGTAAGCGGGGCCTTATTGTTGGTTGCACTTCTATTCATCCAAGTTGTAGTTCCTATTGCTGGAGCCACCTCATCTCGCTCCGGTGACCCCGATTTTGATATCATTGAATTCACAGTTACAAGCGGCGGTTCAGTCACAAACCTTGCAGGTACAGAACTTGCTCCTAATGGGCACACACTTTCAGTTACAGTTCGTAATTTAGGTACAAATGGCGCACCTGAGGCATATAGCGTTCAAATACAACATTGGGATACATGGCCGGCTGGCGCCCCTACAACTGTTACTACCCTAAACATGGGTACTTTGGCAGCAGGCGCAACCTCGCCTCCTACTACCTTTGACTGGATTGCAACTGCAGGAGACGATCAAAGACTTACGGCTACAATTCAAAGTAGTGCAGATATTAACTCAAATAACGATGTTGAGGAATTATTGTTTGATGTATCTATGTTAGAGGAAGGCGAAGTTCTTGCCGATACTCTCCCCGAACCACTTGGAGGGCAACCAACAGCACGACTTTCTCGTGGCCTCAATACCGTTGATGTAACTGTGAGGAATAGTGGTGTGTTACCAGTTGATGCTTCAGTTGAATTGAAATTCACTCCAACAGCTGGTGGAGCAGCAACTTCTTTTTGGTCTAACGTTGTCAATATTCAGCCTGGGACTCTTGCTCAATTGGCAGGAGGCGTTTCCCTTCCAATTACTATTGATGGAACTTCACTTTCTGGTTCTCATACCATGGAGGCTAATGCTTACTTTACAGCAAGTGCTGGCACTCAAACAGTACTGATTGAACCCACATCCACTGTTATCTTTAGCGACTATCTTGCTGAATTATTTGCACCAGCTGATAGAGCAGTCGAGCCTGGCGGCTCAACTGAGTTGACCTTTAGAGTTCAGAATACTGGTGATTCAGCAGACTCTTTTGTTATTGGAGTCACTGATATTGAAGGATGGGTTGATGTTGTAACTTCACCAGATGGTACTACTGTTGGCCCAATTCCTTCCGGTGCGATTCACCACTTTGTGATTGAGGTTGATGTGCCAATAACCGCGGATAGGGCAGATGTTGAGCGAGTTTCTGTTTCCTTAACCAGCGCTGCAGAAGCATATATTATTACCGCTCATACTGATATTATGGCTGGAGATTTGTATCAAGGAACTCTCGCAAAGGTTACCGCAGAGCCTGTTGCAGTTCAACCTGATGTAACTCAACAAATCATTTTTAGTTTGACAAACACTGGAAATGTCCCTACAGGATATTCATTAACTGCAGACCTTTCAACTCCAGCAACTGGATGGCAAATAGAAATTCTTTCACCCACAATTGATCTCTTGCTGGTAGCCGAGGTTGCACAAGTAACTATTGAAGTCACGCCGCCAGAGTTAACCCTCCCCCTTGACCCTGCAGCAAAGTTGCGTGATGGAGACGTGGTGTCTTTGTGGCTTCAAGCAATTCCTTCTCTTGGAGGTCTTCCAGATATTGATACAATTCAAATGGTCGTAGATCCTGTTATTGCAGTTGACCCAGTTCTTAATCAAACAGAATTATGGTTAACAGAGCAACAGGTGCAAGATGGATTAGCCGCTGGGGGGATTGAACACTTTGTTGATATAGATGTTGAAGTTAGGCATAATTTACAAACGAATCTTGCTGAAACTGTTGATGTTGACCTAAGTATCGGCACAATCACTTTCATACCTCTTTCCACTGGTGGCATATCCGAAGCAAGTCGCTGGAGTGCGAGTGTTTCGCCAACTCAAATGACTCTTAATCTTGGTGAGCAAGTTAACTCGGTAATGGGGGTTCTTGGGCCAAGTGACTTATTACCCCTCGGTGGAACAATCACCGTTCCTATCATCGCTAGTCCAACTCTTGGTCCGGCTCACATTGGTTCAGGTGTAGTTGCCGCTGATGTGACTCATGAATTTATTATTCATGTTCCAGCAATTCGTTCCGCAGCAATAACCGATACGGGCCCCTACACTGTAGGTAGTGGAGTTACTACTTCGTTAACAATTCCCTTTGAGAATACTGGAAACGATGTTAGTTCATATGTATTGAGCATTGGAGATGGTCTGCCTGATGATTGGACCGTTACAATTACAACTGCAACAATCAGTAATCTTTCCGCACAAATGGAGGCTTGGCCGCTTGATGATGACCGCCAACAAACTGATTTCACTCTTGATGTCCTTACGAGTGAAAATACCTCGTCTGGTACTTTTCAAGATATTCCCATCCGAGTTCAAGATGAGGTCACTGGAGTATTGTTATTTGAGACAAATGTTATAGTTCAAGTTGAACCAAGAGTCGCTTTTCACCTTACTCCTCTAGAGCAAGAAGTAAATCTTTCAGTCTATGAGCAGCCTTCAACAAGAGTATTTATCCATAATACCGGTAACCTCCTGACAAACTTTAACGTCTGGATTGACGATTCAGCTGCAGGAGATGTCATATTTTCAATGGAAACATCGGAAAATCTGCTTATTCCTGCGGGCTTCAATGATAGTGTTAAGATTCGTCTATCTCCTGATTCACAAGCAAGTGCAGATGATGTTCATCAAATCACAGTTTGGGTTGAAGCCGATGGGCTGGCTGAATCTGTGCTGATCAATGCAACAATAATTCCAGATCATCATGTTATTATTGACTTGCCAGAAATGTCTCATGCATTCCCTGGTGAGGTTATTGAGATAACTGCCAATGTCACCAATAACGGCAACTTGCTTGAGGAAGTTTATCCAGTATCTGTTGTAGAGGGCGGGTGGACAGTAACATCTAGCCCCACTAGCCTGAGCCTTAATACGGGGGAAAGTGAACAAATTGTATTCACAATTACCGTTCCTCCTTTGGGTACGAATGATTCTCTTTCAAATGGAGATATTCATCTTTTCACAGTTGATTTAATCTCTATCGCAGATGAATCAGTAAGTGCAAGCGATGTATCTCAAATCACCATCTCAGCATTATTTGAATTAGAGGCCATTAATTGGGACTCCGATGCATATTTCTATAGGTATGGTAATTGGAATTATGATGCCTTATTGATAAATAATGGTAATTCCGATATTATTGTGGAATTAACATATTCTTTGGTAAAACCAGGTACTTCCGACCCCTCTCTTGATTGGCAATTTGATTCAAATACGCCTAGCATTCTTACCCTACCTGTTGGAAAATCAGTGCCCTTACAGTTTAGCGTATCAGCGACACAGGTAGAACCCGACCTCAATCTTGCAGCTTGGCTAAGTATAGATGTTAGCCCAGTGGATGCAAATGTAACCGGTTCTGCTGAGTTACAAAGTGTTTTGCAAATGAGCAGATTTTTCCAATTGGAACCTGCTGTTATTGATGCTACAGATAGTGGCGGTTTGGTAGGTCAATCGGCTCATTGGAGTCATATTCCACTTACTGTAACAACTGACGCAGTTTATGAAATTGAATTCTGCAGTGCACAAAGACTACTTTCCTTGGATGGCGAGGAGTTTGAATGGAATTTTTCCCTCATTGTAGCAGGCATTCCGCATTACCTTGATTTGAATTATGATTGTGAAAGCAGCTCAGAACGTTCAAGAATATCTCTTCCTTCTGCTGAAGCATGGTTGATAAATGATCTCCAATTTAGTATTTCTACACCCGTATGGCCAAATATTTATGCCGGTGATGGTTGGGATTTGACTTTCAGATTATATCACCCCACCGAGCATTCAAGTTATGCAAATTATGTTGAGGCTCCAATTCAATTCATATTGAATAATTCTGCAGACCCATATTTGTTTGATATGCAGTTTGATACTGAAGGTCATTTGGTTGAGGGCGAATACCAATCTATTTTTGTTACCCTTCGAAATGGAGGCACCGCTTTAGCCCTTGGAGTCGATGTTGATTTAGAATGTAGCGAGGGAATTGTGCCTGTTGCCCGACAAACTTATCCGATTACGATTCTTTACCCACGTGATGAAATAACCCTGTCTTGGAATCTAACCGCTCCATTATTAGATTGGTGGGATGATAGTGAAACTGTTACTTGTACGGCCCAATTAACTACATTGAATGCTGATGGTGATGATTTAGGAAATAATATATTGGAGGGTGAAAGCACGATTGAATCCTGGTCGCCAAATGTTATGTATTCCTTTATCGGCTTTGCAGCGATGATGATTCTGACTTTGGTTTGCTTACGCCTTGGCTTAGGTAATGAAAAGTTCCGTCTAGCATCTGCTTATACTGGTCTTATGTGCCTTGGTCTTGGTTTCCATCTTGGCACATGGTCTTGGTTTGGGCCGCTAATCACCCTTGTAGCAATATTTTGGTTACTGATTATTAGTTGGCGTTCAGGCGATGAATTCCAATTAATACACGAAGATTATCAACGCGCTCGTAAAGGCCAAAATACAATGTACCGTGATCACCAAGTAGAATTGAATTCGGTCAGCAAGCAATTGAAATTTATTTTGACTGTTCCAATGCTCGGCTTTATTGCAATCATTTTGGGAATACCTCCGCAAATGAATCCAGACATTATCAATATTCTTTCACTACTAATCATTTCTGTTGGTACAATGGTATTGGTAGGTCGTCTGCTTTCATGGATTGATAAATCATATGCCACACTTTACGGTTTCCTCACCGATACCGAAATTGCAGTTGAGCGTATTGACCGCGAATTAGTAGACCCTGCGAAGATGCTTCAAGCAATCGCTCGTCAAAGTATTGATATTTCTCTAACTCAAGAGACCGTTGATGATAAAGGAGGTGAATCTGATGCCTAAATCGAGTGTTGATTCTGTTGTTTCTGATGAAACCACTATTGATCCCGAAGAAATACCTTCTGTTTTGGAGGTTGATCTCGGTGAAGTCAATGTTGAAAATTTAGATACTTCAATTGATGAATCAAGTCTTCAATCTATGGATGATGCTGGTGAAGATATGTCGGGTGCTGAGGGCGAAGATGATACTGAGGGCGAAGATGCATCAGAGGACATTTCTGCTGGTGAAGATATGTCGGGTGCTGAGGGCGAAGATGATACTGAGGGCGAAGATGATACTGAGGGCGAAGATGCATCAGAGGACGTTTCTGCTGGTGAAGAAGTATCCAGTGGCGAGTTGAGTGATGCAGATTTAACTGCATTAAAACAAGCAGTACAACAAGCAAACTCCGTTGTTGGCCGTAGAGTCCAAGAATTAACTGGGCTTGATGTCGACATTAGTGAAGGAGTTGATTATTGGTTATCTCTTGCTCGAATGCAACTCGAAGGCCACAGAATCTTGGGAGCGAAGCGCACAATGAAGCGTGCAGTTATTGAATTGCAAAATCTCGCAACAGGCGTCTTAGATTTGCGTCGTTCCCTCGCCCTACTTCAGCGCTTAATGATGGAAAAGCAAGTTGATATTCGCGAAGTAGAAGTCGTACTATTGCGCTTACGCGCTGCAACGGCTGCTGCCGAACAAGGCGATATCAATGTCGCCGCAACTCAGGTTGAAGAATTGATTAGTGACCTTGTAGGTGATGATTTATCTACTCTAAACCCATTCTTATTCCGTTCCTTCTGGATGGGAGTCGAAACTCGCTGGCCCGCAGGTGGGGACCACGGGGTACTATTGGTGAAAATAGTAAATGATGGCGACAAGACTATCCCACCTATGCGTCTGCTTCCTCCTATGCCAGATTATTGGACCTGTGAGCCCAAAGTCATGGATGTGCCAGGTTTACCGCCGGGCGGATTTATTCATGTCAAATTCCATGCCACCCCTGAATCTCGCCATGGACCAGAATCAATGCCACTTTCTCGTAAACTATCCATAATTTCTGGCTATTCAGTTCGTCAAGGCATTGTAAAATGTATGATGCGCATTCAAAATCGAAGCATGGAGCCTTTGCGCGACATCTTGATTTCACCTTGGATGCCACCAAATTTCGAGCCTCCTAGCCTGCCCCTCGTCGAACGATTATCTCCAGATGAAGTAGCACATTTGACAATCCCATTGAAAATCTCATATGATTTAGAAGAAGACGAGGAGGAGATCGCTTAGCCCTAACGGCTAGCATTATTATATTCCAGTATTATGAGGGAGTGACTCTCAAATACTAGAAAAAAAGGAGGCAAAATATGAAAAATATAGAAATAAATGAAAGAATGAACGAACGCGACACCGTCGCATCCATAGGTATTGGAGCAATGATTGTATTCATTGCACTAGTATTGGTTGCGGCAGTTGCATCTGCGGTTATCATCCAAACGGGTGAAAAACTGCAGCAGAACGCCCAGCAAACCGGGTCTGACACCCAGCAAGAAATCGGTGGAAAAATATCCATCATCGCCGTATGGGTTGGCGATCAAACAGGTGGTGCCGAACAAATAACTGTTGTTTTTGAAACATCAGCTGGCTCAGATGTCATACCAGAAAGTACCGTTCTTTGGAACGTAGTATGCGATGATGGAGCTGCAACACCCGTAGCATTATATGATGAAGGTGATTTTGGTGCCGCTACACTATTAGATGCTGCTACTGCACCAACTGACGACCTTTTTGACCAAGGTGCAGTTTACATGATCGACCTTACCGTCGTTAATTGTATGCCAGCAACAGTTGGTGTAGAAGTTATGTTTTTGATAATGGTTGAAGGTGGAGGAACAACATATGAAACATTGATGTTCACCAGCATCACAGAAGGAGACGCAATAGTTTGAGGTGATTATTATGATGAAGAAAAACGAAAACGAAATAGAAAATGATACACTCGGTGCCATTGGTATCGGGGCAATGATTGTATTTATCGCCCTTGTATTGGTTGCTGCAGTTGCATCTGCAGTTATTATACAAACCGGTGAAAAATTACAACAGAATGCACAGCAAACAGGTTCTGATACACAAAGAGAAATCAGCGGAAAAATTTCAATTAACACAGTGATTATTCATACCGATGATGATTATATGTTGTTATTTGAATCAAGTCCAGGTAGCGATGTAATTCCAACAAATCAAATTAATTGGCAAATGACTTGTGACGATGGCGCTTATAATTATCTATCTGACGATTTCCTTGGTACATTTGATGCAGACGATCATGCCACTTCAACCGCAATAACAGAAATTATGCCCGGCGAATCATATGGATTAGTTCTTGATGCAGCGCCAGCTGTTGCTACTGATTGTTCCGCAGGAAACCTCGGTGTTAACGGAGAGGTAACTTTCTGGATTCACGTAAACGGTGGCGGTTCAACCTACGAGAGATTGTACATCAGTGATGCTACTGCAGGTTCATTAGTTATCTAAGACGGTCAGGACCTCTATATTTTCCCTTCCCTTTCGCCTTCGGGCGATTGGGTCGGGGCATGAGGTCTTGGACGTTGAGGTGTAGCCATGGCGTGGTCATTCGCCGGACAGGCTGCCGAAAATGCAGCCGATGATGAGAGCACAAGGATCCGACTATTGGAAATGTCAGGAGTCTCAATTGAAGAGGTTCCACTTCCGGAAGCGGGTAGTCTTGCAGAAGATGAGGCTTGGACCATAGGTCCAGGGCCAGCTCGAGCAAGAATCGGTGCAACTGATGTTGCTCTTGCAGTCCAACAAAAGTCACTACCTGCCGGTGCAACAAATGTACAGGCAACTGTTGACACATCTGGACTTGAGCGACTTATCTCATCAAGACTCGACCAAGTTGAAGACACCCTACGCGGTGTTGAGACAAGGTTGATTGATACAATCCCAACCCTTGGTGGCATTGCTGCCGAAGGTGAAGAAGGAGAAGATGCAGAATTGCCAGATGGCGTAGATGCAGAATCTTCTTTAGACGAAAATAGTGGCGACCAAATCATCACATCAAGTGGTGAGGTTATCCAAATTGGTAAAGAAAACTCTCGATTAATGGAAGTGGATTCTGCCCCTCTCTTGGAACTATATGAGGCTCAGGCTTTGTCATTGAATCCATTCCTCTCAAGTGGAGTAGGTTTGGCTGAACTGACAGATGAGATTGCTATTGGAGCACACACTATTGCAGCATTATTACTGGATCAATTATCTGGTATGGCTGCTAGTAGTTTTGTTTCCAAGGCACAAGCCTCTGGTATGCTATCTGATGACGAAGCGAGTTCAGTACTTGCAATCGTTCAACTCGCCTCACCAGGAGAGCCGGACGAAGCATTAAACGATCATCTAACTGATCGTGACCTTCTCGCTCTTTCAACACTAATAATCGCTTGGCGTAAATCACAAGTCATAGCGACATAGGAGGCCTGAAATGGGTGGTTCTGTAGGTGTAGGTGCGCTAGTTATAGGCGTGGCATTATTAGGCGTATTCGCTGTTGCAACTCAAGCAATTGAGGCGCAATTACAATCCTCTTTGGATACAGTGGATGCCGCTGGAGACCCTTTGCCGAGCGTAAGCATTATTGATGCAAGCGACGAGCTTTGGGGGATAAATGATGTTGCGATTAGTCTTGGCGGGTCTGGATATACTGCAGGTACTATTACAACATCTGGTGGTACTGGTAGCGGATTTAGTGCAACTTATACCGTGGACATAAGCACAGGTGCAATTGATGGAATTACAATTATTTCGCGTGGTAGTTGGACAGTTGCTCCAACATTATCAGCATCAGATCCGGGTGGTGGAGGAGTGGGTGCTTCCTTAACTCCAACACTCGGAACTGTTGTTTATGCAAATATTACAAATGATGGTTCCCAAACTATTGCTTATGAGGATATTTGGTTCAGCATTGATGGCCAAAGTCCGGAAAGAGTTTCAGATTATTATTCATCAACTTCTTCTAGAGAGTACCTCTTTGCAGGGGATATTGTTTCAATAATTTGGGATGATGGCGCAACGGGAACTTTAACTGATTTTGGACGTTTAGCAATTAATGGGATGGGTCACACAGAGGTCAATAATATTTAGGAGTTGAAAATATGGCAGATGGAGGTGTTACAAGTATGATTATGTTAGTTACTGCATTGATTATTAGCACTGCTGTATCCGCCTTATTAATCGGCTCTTGGACTGATGCCGCTGAAACTATATCTTCTCAACGAAATAAAGCGGCAGCAGATGCGGCTACTGAAGTTTCACTTGCAGGAGACCCTGGTGCCGTTCAATATGATACGGCAGCAACTCCAGACGACGAAGTAACAATTTATTTACAAAATACGGGAACTAATCTTCTTGACCATGACTCAGTTGCTTTTTGGCTTGATGGTGAAGTTTCAACTACAAACACAATTACCTTTGTTGATGCTGCTGTCTCAGTTTGGTCACCAGGCGAGTTAATTCAAGTAGTCGGAGAAAGTAGTGCATGGAGTTTTTCTAATGGTAACGAACCTACTCTCTCTGTAGTAGTAAGCAGTACGGTTAGTAAGGGTGTCAGCGGAAGCGACAGTATTTCACAACCAATTCGGTTGGTGGCATGAGGTGATATTATGGAAGAACCAATAGAAGACGGTTTTGAATTCGGGCTTGAACAGGATAGCCTTGCAGATAGTATGGGCTTAAAATTACCAAATCGTTCACTCATGTTAGTTTGCGGAGGTATTGGTTCAGGTAAATCATTGATTACTCAGCGCCTAGTTTTTGGTTTGATTGAGAATGGTGCAAAGGTTGTAGTCGTTACAACTGAATTAACTACTCGTGGATGGATTGAGCAAATGCATAGCATTGGATATTATTGCACTGAATCAATAAAGAAAGGTCGCTTACTTGTTCTCTCTCGCTTTGGAACTATTGCCCAACCAATCGAGGGTATTGGATTGAACGAGGTTCTTGCATCAGAAGCAATGGATGATGCAGATATTATTATTATTGACTCGGCTTCTTCATTGATGCCTGAGACAGATTCCAATGAAGAGCGTTTCAAAATCATTCAGTCCTTGCGTAGTTTCTCTTCGTCAGGTCGAAGTATTCTTCTTAGTTTAGACTCTAATGAAATGGATGATGGCTTATTCCATAACCTAAGGGCTTCGGCTGAAGTGGTTCTTGATATGACTAATACTTTAATTGGTGGTGAATTAAAACGAGCATTGCAAGTCACTAGGTTTCTGCGTGCAGCAGGCCCTATTCAGACAAATATTGGTTGGAGAGTCGAACCTTCAATGGGCTTCATTGTAGATATTACGGCGGTGAGTTGATGACTGACCAACCAGAGATTGCACCAGGAGATATGGCTGGATTAATGGCCACATATCCTCACGTTAGAGAATGGGTCCAAGATTTTGAATCACGTTATGGCTCACGTCCAATCTATTATGGCCCTTTAGATAGAGGTGCCAAGAAAATAGAACCTCTCAATCTCATTTATGTTACCAAACCTCCTATTTTTGTTCATATGTATCGTCCAAGTGATGATGAGGACGGTGGAGGTTCTACTCTTTGGTTTGGGCTTGAGCCACAACTATCGGAAGAGGAAGAGTTGATTCGGCGAACCTTAGTTGAAATTCTCTTGCAAGAGGCACCTTCGGCTCCGTCATTTACTACAGATTCGGAATTTGAAAATATTCTTTCTGGAATGATTGACCGCTACACTGTATTGGATGTTGATGCCCCTAATGTAAGACGAACCGGTGGCGTTTGGTCAATCCTTGGAATTGATGACAAGCGAATTGTCGTTTCACTTGAACAGCGTGAGAAAATCCGTTATATTATCATTCGTGACCTAATTAGAAATGGTCCTCTTGAAACTCTACTTTCTGATGAAATGCTGGAAGATATTCACACAATCGGACTAAAACACGTCAACATGGATCACAAAGTGTTTGGTATGGTTACTTCAAATATTCGCTTTAGGGAACGGGAATTACTTGGAAGGTATTTGCGAGCAATGAGCGAAAGAATCGGTCGGCCTGTGAGCGATAACAAACCAATCATTGATGGCGCTTTACTTGACGGAAGTCGTATTAATATTATTTATTCTGACGACGTATCAATGCTCGGTCCATCATTTACCATTAGAAAATTCGCAGAAGAAACTATTTCTGTAATACAATTAATCGCATGGGGTACAATGTCTGCTCAGCAAGGGGCATACATTTGGATTTGTCTTGAGTATGGGATGTCCCTTTTGGTGTCTGGTGAAACTGCATCCGGAAAAACAACTACTCTCAATGCGATACTACCTTTTATTGACCACAATGTGAAAATCTATTCTGCAGAAGATACTCCTGAGGTTAAAGTGCGCCACAAAATTTGGCAGCGTTTAGTAACTCGTGATTCAAAAAATGAGGATTCACGAGTTGAAATGTTCGACCTGTTGAAAGCAGCTTTGAGAAGCCGTCCACGATACATCATTATTGGGGAAATTCGTGGTGTTGAAGGGGCAACTGCATTCCAAGCAATGCAGACCGGTCACCCGGTAATTGCTACTTTCCACGCATCTTCAATCGTAAAAATGATTCAAAGATTTACTGGAGATCCAATTAATGTTCCAATTAGATTCTTTGACAATTTGAATTTCGCTATATTTCAAGAAGTGGTGGAAGCACCTGGTGGAGGAATCGCTCGACGTATCACTGGAATTGATGAAGTCATTGGCTATAATAAGCACAGTGATGGTGTTCTCACAAGAGGTATGTTTGAGTGGGATCCAGTGAAAGATAAGCACTATTTCAGAGGTATGTTCCAAAGTCACATATTGGAGAATAAGGTCGCTGCACAGATGGGTTTTGCTAACAAACGTGATGTATATGATGAAATGATGCGAAGAACCGAAGCCATTTCTCGAATGGTTGATCGTGATTTGACACATTATGATGACGTTTTTGACCTATTGAATATTTACTATAATCAAGGTTGGGAGCAATTTAGTGCTGCAATTGATAGATGGGTTGGAATAAACCACGAGTGAGGATATAGGGAGGGATGATGGATGGAACGGCTGCCCAACTGGCAGATCGCTATCAAGCGTCTCGAAATGCCGGTAGAACGCTTCCTCTTCATTTATGTAGGTAGTTCATTTTTAATGGGCCTATTTACTGCCTTGGCAATAGTATTCTTGATTCCCGGGTTGTTCGTTGGATTCAGTGCTATATTGATAATATTGTCACTGCCTTTCATTTCGGGTGGCGCCGCAGCCATGTTTCCTCTTCTTGAACTCCAACGTTGTGCAGTGAGGATTGAGAAGGAAATGCACATGTTTATCACCCGTATGGGGATTCTTTCTTTGGGTGAAGCCGGAGCAAATTCAATGTTCGATATTTTGCGGCAAATGGGTGATTATGGCGAATTAGCTCAAGAAGTCAAACGCATTAACACCCTCGTTGATAAGTGGCACACGAGTTTGCCAGAAGCGGCGAGGATTGTTGCCCAACAAAGTGCAAGCCCTCTGTGGGCAGATTTCCTTGACAGGATGTCATTTTCAATAGAAGCCGGTCAGCCAATTGATGGATTCATGCGAGCCGAGCAGGAAACAATTGCTGAGCAGTATGAAACTCTCTATGATACTCGTTTAGAAGCAGTTGATAATTTGAAAGAAATATACATCAGTTTGGTTTCTGCAAGTTTATTCGGATTGGTAATTGCTGGAATTCACTTAGTATTGTTTCAAACTGGGAGAGTAGATGACCTTACAATTGACATTTTGGCGCGAATGAGGTGGCTTCTTTTGGCAGGCTTTTTCTTTGCCATCATTCAAATTGGAAGTTTATTCGCATTCCGTTCTACTATTCCAGATGACCCCATTTTTGCCCGTGATGAAATGGATACGCCACATCGTCTATTGTTTTCACAGGCGCTCGTATTTTCAATATTAATTACCGCCTTTATGATAGTTTTTACATCCATTGCAACTTGGATGTATTGGGATGGTATCATTGCTGAATGGGATCGCTATGGTTTGATATTAATCGCTGCACCCTTTACCCCCCTCCTTATTCCGGCATGGATAGAAAAACGAGAAGAGACTCAAATCCATCGCCGTGATGAATCCTATCCCGGATTTATCCGTGCCCTTGGTGGTACTGCTCAAGCCCGTGCCGCTGAGCCGAGTGCAACAATTCGTGCTTTGAGAGGAATTGATTTTGGCCTTCTTGACCATGCCATTGACAGACTTGAGAACCGGCTCTCCATGCGAATTGATTCGGAACGTGCTTGGGATTACTTTTCGGCAGAAACAAATTCTGCATTGATTTCAAGATTCAATCGAATTTACATTGAGGGCTCTCAATCAAGTGGGGAGCCTGCGGCAACTGCTGAAATGGTAAGCAAATCGACATCTGGCCTTCTCTCACTACGACATAGGAGAAGTTTGTCTGCCAAAACGATGTGGGGTACTGCAATTGGATTAATGATTGCTGCAATTGCCAGTTTGAATGTAACAAATACAATTATCGTTCAACTCGGAGAAAGTATTGGTGGCATGGCTGCTGGAATGGTGGACGTGGATTTAGCTTCAGTTACCGAAACCGGAACCGGAGGTTTTGGTCTACCTGCACTTGATGATAACACAGTGGTTGAGCAAAATATTTTCCTCTTCAAGTTCACTATTTCAGTACTAATTATTATCAAAATCATTGTACTTTCAGGAATAACCACTCGTCTGCGCGGCGGTGGGTGGTCAAGTGCGGTTGGAATGATGGTTCAAATGACTTGGATAGCAGGGTTGGTAAGCCTATTGACTACCACTGCTCTTGAATCGTCCCTTTCAATGTTTACAGTTGACTAATAATTCTTCGCATAATGCTTGAAAGAAAAATTAGATTCTTCTTCTTAGGCGTTCCATCAATCCATCCGTTTCGCCCAATAAGGCGAGTGTTTCTTCAATACGACTTTCACTGTGTGCATCCTTAGCCTTGGCTATTGCAGCCTCAGCATCTCTGCGCATTTGGTCAGAAATTTTGATATTGGCAGCATCTAATTGGTTGCGAAGGATTTTCCATTCTCCCTGAACAAAGGATAACAATTCTCCGGCTTCATCAGATTCGGCACCGGCTTTGTCCAAGGATGTTGTTAGCCTCTCAAGTAATGTTGCCGCATGAGACCATTGCAAACTATCTGCGGCCTTTTTCACTTCATTGAGTGCTTCCTGCCAATTCTTTTCATCGGATCGGCCAGCAAAGCGTTCAGCCAATTTACGTTTTTGTCTTAATGCCCTTCTTACAACTGACATCGCTTCTCTCTCACGTACTACTTCCCGACTAATCCCGTCCGACAAACCACGTGCTAGGCTATGGTCTCCCTTTTCTAGTGCATCTTCTGCCTGCGCCAAGCGTTCAATCCACTCTGAAGTATCAAGCCCGTCAGTTGCCTTTATTGCTGCCTTTGCAGCGGCTAAAGCATCTTCAGCAAACTCATGTGCCTTTCCGATGTTCTCAATATGTAATGGGATTGATGATGCGAATTCAAAAGCCTTTTCAGGTTGCTCTGCATCTAAGCGTTGCTTTGATTCTTTTAATACACCTCTTAGAGAGTCTGCTTCTGGCCCTTCAAGTCCAGTTAATTCGCGTGCAGCACAAGTGATAGCCTCCTCTGCCTTACCCCACCATTCAATAATTTCATCAGCACGATTCTTCGCTTGGCGATACAATAATTCTGCCTCGCGTAAACTACCGAGTTCCATTTCACGATCGCCTTGAGACATTGCACTTGCAGGGCGGCGTACGAGAGGTGCGATAGCCTCAGCCTCGTCAATCGCTCGTTGAACTTCAGCCCTTATTTCTTCAACATCTTCTGAAAAGCGAAGTGTTCTTTCAATATCATCCTCTGCTTCATAGAGCATTTGCAATCCCCATTTAGGGTCAATGTGGCCATCCTCTCCAGCCGACATAACGAGTGATGCAGCCTGGTCGACAGCCGCTCCATCCGAACGTAGTTGGAGAATTTGATTTTCAAGTTCATTGAGTTTCACTCGGAATTCCTTGCGAATTTCTCGGTCGTCATCTCCGCCGAGCCAATCACTTGCAGTAAGCCAGACTCCAATTAATAGAATGCCAATATTGAGGTAAAGAATAGGTACAACAGGCGCTGATGCAGCAACCAATGAAGATGAGAAAATTACCCCCACTCCTCCCATTACCCCTCGGTATCTAATAGTAACAGATTTTCCTTGCAAAAAGAAACGGCTTGACTTGAACAGAACTCCTCCGAGCGCCATGAGGATTAGGCCCCCCGTCATTTCTCCAGTATTGCCTTCCAAAGTCCAAGAACCAAGAATTAACATTGGCAACCACCCGATAGTAGTTGCTGCTCCAAGTCGAGAACGAGAACGAGGAGTCATCATTACCAAATCTTGCATCAATAATGCCCATGCGAGAACCAAGATTGGTGCGCCTAGAGCGCTCGCAAGGGTTCTATCTCCTGAAAATGATGATTGTAAATCTGGCCACGCAAGCCAAAAAGCAGCACCCAGCATAGCCATAGCAACGAATGTAGTTAATTGCTCAATACGCTTTGCACGGGCTGCAAAAGCAGCATCTAAGCGTTCATCAACTACCTCGCCCATATTTGTTCCCAATCCTATTCATCACTTAGCACTACTTCCTTTTTGAATGCAACGTTTGCTAAGCCAAGGTAGTCAATAATGCCCCAAATTATTGTTGAAATAAACCAAGCAATTTGGTGGTGTAATTCCATTCTAATAAGAAGGATGTCAAAGGTAATAGTTGAGCCGGTTAGGCCAAAAATATACACTGCGATAGTCCAAGGGAGAGTCCATTGAATATCCCTGTCTGATTTAAAAGTCCATCTCTTGTGAGTGTAATGAGCAAATATACTGCCTACTATCCATGCAATCATCCAAGCAAAAGTAGGCCAGTGTCCTTCATGACTGAAGAGGAAATATAATGCTTGATAAAATAGAAAAAATACGGTTGTATTGCCAATGCCAATAAAGAAAAAACGGCTAAACGTTGACATTTTCATTTCTCCAGCAATGAAGCATTCAATACTATTCACGCTACGGCTTCTCCTCTTTATCAGTAGCGGGTTGAATTAGGAATTAAGTAGGGAACAGATTGGACATTCATCAATTACATGACCTCTTGCTGGGCAATATTGCCGACCAAAGAATATCATCTGTAAATGCCTCTTATTCCAAGTGTCCTTGCTGAAAACTGCTTTCAAATCCTTTTCAGTCCTAACTACCGATTTACCATTTGACAACCCCCATCTCTGAGCCAAACGATGGATGTGTGTGTCTACAGGAAATGCCGGCAAGCCAAATGCTTGCGACATTACTACACTAGCAGTTTTATGGCCAACTCCTGCAAGATTTTCAAGCGCATCCCAATCGGGAAGTACTTCTCCCTCATGCCTTTCCAGCAACTGTTCTGCCATTCTTTTGAGGTTCTTTGCCTTGGTCGGTGCAAGCCCAATTTGGTTTATTATTTGCCGAATTTCTTCAACTTCAAGATTGGCCATATCTACTGGGTTATCTGCTTTTGCGAATAGCGCAGGAGTTACTTCGTTTACTTTTTTATCAGTGGTTTGTGCTGAAAGCATTACTGCTACGAGAAGCGTATATGCATCTGTATGGTTCAATGGAATAGGTGTTTCAGGAAATAATTCAGCAAGGATTTTTGAGGCCAAATCAGCCCTTTCCTGCCGCCTCACTTCACTTCACCTCACTTATTATGTGACTCATTTGCCGATACAAAGTATTCTGCTGGGATGGGATGTAGTGAGGCGATAAGTGATGCCTTTTCATTCCAAATCGCCACTGACTTTTGAGTATTCTTCACCGGTTTTCCAAGCCCATACTGCTCCGCCAATCATTGTCCCAAAGGGGATAATATAGCAGGTTAAGTATTGCCAGTTTTGCCAATTATCTGCACCTTCTGGTGCTCCGCCAATCATGTATCCAATTAGCCCAAATATCATCCCAGCAAAAAGTGACATGACTCCGATGATAAGGCTTCTCAGTACTCGCATATAATCGCCTCCAGTCCTTATGATATAATTTACCCGCTAAAATAAGCACTCAATTCATCGGCACTTTTACTGTTGAGAATATCACCTTTTTCGAGCCAACCTTTGCGTGCAATTTGGACGCCGTGGTGCACATCAAATAGACCTGCAAGGGAATGGGCATCAGGATTTATTGAAATTGGCACACCCAATTCCTTTGCGTATTTACAAAGACGCCAATCAAGATCTAAACGATATGGTGAGGCATTTAATTCAATTGCTTTGGTGTGGCCGTCATTTATCAATTCGGCAGTGGCCCGAAGAACTTCATGCATATCAACTGGGAAACCATCTCTTCCTTGTAATATTCTTCCAGTAGGATGTCCGAGGATAGTGGTGTAAGGGTTTTCCATGGTTTTGATTAACTCCTCTGTATTGGTTACCTCATCTCTTGCGCGCCATTTAGTGATGGCATGAACACTTGCGATAACATGGTCTAATGTGGCAAGAATATCGTCACTATAATCCAATTTCCCACCAGCGAGAACATCTGATTCTACACCTTGGAATATTCGGAAATCAGTTCCATCCTTGTCCCATTGTTGATTTAGGCGGTGAATTAATTTCCCTTGTGCCAGTAAGGCATCTGGGCCAACTCCATTGGCCACCTTTAGAGATTGACTATGGTCTGAAATCCCTAACCAAGACCAACCCATTTGGATTGCTGCATTTGCCATTTGTTCCAAACTTGCGGCACCATCTGAAAGTGTGGTGTGATTATGCAATGCCCCTCTGATATTTGAATAACTAATCAATTCAGGCAGGTCTCCCGACTCTGCAGCCTCTATTTCCCCAGTATCTTCACGTAATTCTGGTACGACATAATTCAGTTCCAAATGGCGATAAATATCGGCTTCATCATTGGCTAATAGGCTGTATTGGGCAGCTTCAATTCCCTTTAATCCGCCAGCCTTTTCATCGGGAATAAGTCCGAATTCATTAAGTCGGAGTCCTCTTTCAATTGCTCTTTTTCTCAACCTAATATTATGTTCAACCGAGCCGGTAAAATAAGCCAATGTATAGGGGAAATGATGAGGTTCAACCAACCTGATTTGAGCATCAATCGTCCCTCCTGATTCAAGTTGTTCGTATGCATCACCTCCTATTGCATCCAATACTTGGGCGTCGATGTGCCCCAGTTGGAAACCGTCACTGAATAAACTGGTGTCAAGAATAAGAGATACCTTAGAGTCACCTGCGCCCTTTACATCGGCAATCCCCTGAAGTCCAAGAATTGATTTGGTTACTGCTTCGTGACGGTCTAGATCTACGGCTAAGACAATATCAAGGTCGCCAATTGTTTCCTTTCTCCTTCGCGTACTGCCTGCTAACTGGGCCTTGATTACACCAGGGATGCCTGAAATCAATGCTTCAAATGCTTCGCCATACCTTTGTCCAATGTTTAGGCGGCGGCGTGCATGGAAGCGATGAAGCAATTCAATTCCATCAATTATTTTTTGCTGTGATTTTTTGCCGAAGCCCTTCATCGGCTCAATAAGACCGGCTTCGGCAGCAGCGGCTAACTCAGCGATATTTTCAACACCTAATTCATCGTGCATCATTTTGATTCTTTTTGGCCCAAGATTTGGAATACCAAGCATTTCAATTAATCCAGAGGGAGTTGTTTCAAATAATTCTGCCCAAGACTTTGGCCAATCGCCCTCCTCAACGGCTTGAGTGATGCCCGAAGCCAGTCCTTTCCCAATACCCTTGATATCAACCAGTGTGCCATTAGATACATATTCATACAAATCATTTGTCATTGCCGAAAGCGTTCTTGAGCCGTTAAGGTATGAACGGGTGCGGAATGGATTTGCCCCATTGAGTTCCAGTAAAACCCCTACTTGGTGAAGTACGGTTGAAATTTGTGAACGGCTGAAAAATGGCGGACCATTTGGGCGGGGTTTAGGAAGTGACCATGAATTTGCCCCTGCCATAACTCCGCCTCAGTCGAATGCATGACGCGGGGGTTCAAGAAGCCGCCGAGTATGCGGAGGTACATGGCAGAAGTGAGTTTTGTTGAGCAACTCACAAGAACGGCCTGTGGTTTGGCCATAATCCTGTTTATGTTTATTGCGACATTGTCTCGTTCACCTCGCCTTGAAAGAATGGCGCAACGTGCATTAGCCGTTGTTTCTCTTGTTGCAGCAGCATTGCTCGGGTACCTCGAATATATTGATGGTGTTTTTTATGGAACAACGCGTATGAACACAACTTTGGCCTTGATTTGCGCAGTGGTTGCTGTTGGTGCAAATATAAATATTAAGGGTGAAAATTTATCTCACGGTGCCAATCCACATACTATCAAAAAACTCGGGCATGTTGAACCGCGTCCTGATAGACAGAAAATAGAAGAGGAATAGTAAATCCTTTTCCTCGCAAAAAGAGGCTTGAACTATCAAAAAGGTGAGGGGGCAGATTCGTCTTCGGCGTCCCTTTCAAGTTTCTCAGTGATGAAAGCACGCATGAATTCAGGCAACTCTCCATTGATAAATACCACATCATTTACTTCTTCTAACTGCATCAAATGGTAATACATTTGCATGGCAGTCATTGGAGTTGAGGAACAACCAACACACCCCCCCTCAAGGCTAATCATGATAATTCCATCTTTGGTATCGACAACATTCACGATGCCGTCGTGCTGCTTTAGAATTTCGGCAACAGGGCCAATTTCTTGAAGAATTTTCTCTTTGCTGATGGTCATAGCAATCCCTTGTAGGCCAGCCGAAGAGCGCCCCCCCTATCAACGCTCCTTAGGCCAAAGGGCAACATTGACAAGCGTCTTTCTATTCCACAATTCATGCTCAGAGTCCTAATTTTGGATTTACTGATTGAACGCAAGGCATTTGGGCGCTATGGTAATTTGGAAATCCTTCGCCCTTTTTCGGAAAAAGGTGATGTTGAATGTTGGCTTCTCACTCCTCAAATGCAAAATAATCTCAATCAGCAGTCGCCCAATCATGCAGAATTATCCACCTCGGCAAAGACAACTGTGGATATTGCGGAGTCAGCATTCCATTCTATGACAAGTGAGGGTTTTCATCCCTTCACTACACCAGGTAGTAATCTTTCTTCCGTCATAGATGTAGAGGATGTATGTTTTAGAGAGGAGGTTGAAATGAATGGCAATCGAGTTATTTTACAGCGAATGCAAGTGCCACAACCAAGTGAAATGAAAAACTGGTTATTATCTGCAAACGCAAATGCACTAGTATGCGCCGGAAGTCGTTACAATGTTTCAATGTGGGAAGGATGGATGGATGTGGTTGCTGAACTATTACGTAAAGCAGTGGAATTGCGAGTTCCAACTTTAGGTATCTGTTTTGGCCATCAAATATTAGCAAAATCACTAGGCGGTGATGTAAATAGGGCCTTAGAATGTACCGATCTTGTCAGCGAGGTAAACTTGACGGAAATAGGGTTTAGCGACCCACTATTCACAGAACTTCCTATTCCGAGAGGTCTTTTTACTCATCAAGACCATGTAAGGAAATTACCTCCTAACAGTATTTTATTGGCGACAATTGAGCACACAAATAATTGTGCATTTAGAGTTGTGGATTTGAATGGAATAATGCTGCCAGCGTGGGGTTTGCAGTTTCACCCCGAGGCTCAAGATAGTGTAATTTCTCATGCAATAAAAATGTCTGAGTTTAGTAATGAGCAGCAAGAAATATTTTCAGCGCCTCATGATGGCGGTAAAGTTCTCTCAAACTTTGCTAACATTGCAATGGGTCTTCAGTGAGGTTATTGGCATAGATGCATGCGCCTTGGAGGTAGTGTCATGCTTGTTTTGCAGCACTACATTACCCCTCAATAATTGACATTTGATGCATTTTTATGGCGGATTCGCTTAAGAAGGAGTGGTTGGTCGCCGGTTCAACAGGTGTTTACTATGGAAGTACCAATGATAGCAGCAGGTGTCGCAGTCTTCGGATTAATCGTCGCCCTAGTATTGTATAAAAATATTAACAAACAAAAGATTGAAAATGAGACCGTTGCTGATATTTCTCAGCAAATTCAAGATGGCGCAATGGCCTTTTTGAAAGCAGAATACAAGTATATCTCAATATTTGTAGTAATTGTTGGCGGATTATTATTCGTCAATAATGGTATGGAAACTGCTATTGCATTCATCGCAGGAGCAGTTGCAAGCGTTGTTGCAGGCTTTTCAGGAATGCGTGCCGCAACTTCAGCAAATGGGCGCACAGCAATGGCTGCTGCCTCTGAAGGCGGTCAACCTGCAGCATTGATGGTTTCATACAATGG
>Ga0233449_1000632_pt1 | contig 38668 bp, 44 predicted proteins | sample SI_124_October20_FD_183012 | JGI IMG/M metagenome (GOLD analysis project Ga0233449, IMG submission 183012) | Seawater microbial communities from Saanich Inlet, British Columbia, Canada - SI_124_October2016_200_MG | ecosystem: Environmental > Aquatic > Marine > Inlet | place: Canada: British... | reverse complement strand
CCGAATAAATCAGCAAGACCGAACTGTTGTTCTCGAAACAAGTGCACCTGGTGATGAAAGAATAATCCATGTTACCATTGAAGTAAGCGAAGGAACTCTCATTAACTTGGATTCAGAAGAAGTGACCGTTTCGTTCATTCTTTGGGCTAAATCAAATACAGTTGAAGATGCTCAATCTTCAACAATGGAAATCACCTTGCAACGGATCTCTCCAACAAGTGGTTCAGAAGTTGATGATGGGGGAGGTTCATCAAGTGTTGTGCTTAATGTTCTTACAATTGGCTTCGGTTCATTGATTATTATTGCCTTATTGGTCACCTTAATCAGAGTCTTAAAACCAGAATATGAGGAGGAAGATATGGATGGATATGAAAGTGCAAGCGCTTCAATGTATGGGGAGGTTCAAGCCGCACCCGACATGACTTCAGACTTCTCAAGTATCGGAGGCAGCCCAATGCCTCTTGGGCCTGATACCTCAATGCTTGGAGCATCTCTCGCGAAGGATGTTCCGTCTTTCCCTCCCGCTGACACACAGGTCGCCAATGAGATCACTCCGAATATTCATGACAGTGTTATTTCAGAACCTCCTGTTGTGGCTCCCGAACCTACCCCCTCTGCTCCAGCCGGCCCACCGCCTGTGCCCGCTGAAGGATTGCCACCTGGCTGGTCAATGGATCAATGGGAACATTATGGCGAGCAATGGTTGAGTCAGCAAGAATAGTTTTCTTATTAACCTCAAGTTTGCCCCCGGAAAGATGTTTTTCATCTCAATCCATCGCCTGCTTCTTCCAAGTGCCTTCTTCTCTTCTACCTTTTTTCAGTTCATTTTCGCAATTATTCGTAATGATATCTCCCTTATTTCACCCTTGATATTTTCTGTCTTGGCCCGAATATCGATGAATTATTAGTTAATAATTCAAGCGTAGGGTTCAAGCCTTGTTCACCCTGCGCCCCAGTGCAGGTGATTACTGATGTATGGTGGACAAGGCGGGCAAGCGCCCATTTTCATTCTAAAAGAAGGCACTGATCGTACACGTGGACGAAGTGCTCAAAGCAACAATATTGCTGCTGCCAAAGCAGTTGCTGATAGCGTCCGTTCAACTCTTGGACCAAAAGGCATGGACAAAATGCTGGTTGATGGAATGGGAGATGTAGTAATTACCAATGATGGTGCTACTATTCTCAAAGAGATGGATATTGAACACCCTGCTGCAAAGATGATTATTGAAGTGGCCAAAACTCAAGAGCAACACTGCTATGATGGAACTACAACCGCTGTAGTATTGGCTGGTGAACTCCTCAAGCGAAGTGAAGATCTAATTGAACAAAATGTTCATCCTACAGTTATTTGTGAAGGTTTCCGCTTGGCTGCAGAAAATGCAATTGCATTATTGGAGAAACATGGAATAGCGACTGAGGGAGATGATGCGGTATTAGCCGAAGTGGCAAAGACCGCTTTAACCGGTAAAAGTGCTGGTGCAGTCAAATCCTTCCTCGCAGATATTTGTGTTAACGCAGTAAATGCTATTGGTCAGATTGACAATGGTGAACGACTAATTGACCTTGATGATATTAAGGTTGAGAAAAAGCAAGGCGGTTCTATTCGCGATAGCGCCTTAGTGGATGGAATAATTCTCGACAAAGAGCGAGTACATTCGGGAATGCCAAGAGGTGTCTCAAATGCCCGTATCGCATTAATTAATTCGGCAATTGAAGTCAAGAAAACCGAAGTTGATGCTAAAATCCAAATTACCGACCCCGGCCAATTGGCAGCATTTTTGGAGGAAGAAGAATCCTATTTGCGAAATTTGGTAACAACTATTACTCAATCCGGTGCAACTGTGGTTATTTGTCAAAAAGGCATCGACGACCTAGCTCAACATTATATGGCTAAGGCGGGAATTTTCGCAATCCGTCGTGCTAAGAAAAGTGACATGGAAGCGCTTTCAAAGGCAACTGGTGGCAGTGTAATCACAAATATTGAAGACTTATCTGAAAGCGATTTAGGCATTGCCGAGAGAGTTGAAGAGCGTAAGATCGGCGACTCTGATATGACTTTCATTACCGGTTGTCCCGAAGCAAAAAGCGTTAGTGTGATTCTTCGCGGTGGAACTGAACACGTTGTTGATGAAATTCGGCGTGCATTTGATGATGCCGCTGGAGTAGTTAGCGTTGCTTGGGAAGATGGAATGGTATTGACCGGCGGTGGCAGCGTTCTGGCTGCGCTCTCACGTGACCTTCGTTCATACGCAGTAAGTGTTGGTGGGCGTGAACAAATGGCAATAGAAGCATTTGCAACTGCACTTGAAGTCGTACCACGCACCCTTGCTGAAAATGCTGGCCTTGACCCTGTTGACACAATTATTGCCTTGCGCAAGGCTCATTCTGAAAATCAGACTCACGCTGGAATTAATGTTTATGAAGGCGGCGTAATGGACATGCGTGAAGCCAATGTGCTCGAACCTCTTCGGGTTGTTGAGCAAGCGATTCAATCTGCAACTGAAACTGCAGTAATGATTCTCCGAATTGATGATGTTATTTCCTCAAAGGGAATGAGTGGCGCCGAAATGGGAATGGATGACATGGGCGGCATGGGCGGCATGGGCGGCATGCCCGGCATGATGTGATTTGAGGCATTTCTACCTCCGCTTTCTGTTGCTTTTTGCATTATCTCAAACTCTATCTCGGTAATGAGTGGCTGGTAACCTTGAAAGACTCTTTGCCTGTCGAGTAACTTGTCGGTCAGTATTGGCACGACAGGTGAGGCCAATGTCACAAATAGCAATGGTTTGGGTTGAAGATGGATGTATCACTTGTGATGCGTGTCAAGAAATCGCCCCAGATGTCTTCGAAGTTCAAGATGATTCAAGCTTTATTGTTGCCGCTGCAAGGGTTGATGGAGGCTTTGATAGCAACGAATCCACAAAATCTGCATTGAAGGATGAGATAGGTTCTTCAATGTATGACGATATCCTCGATGCCGTTGATGGTTGTCCGGTTGAAGTCATCAAATATGTTGAAGTCGGTGCTGAACCCACTGGCGGAGATGAAGTTTCCGAAGCTCCAGTAGCCGAAGTCGCACCTGCTGAGGAAGAAGCAGTAGAATTACCTTCTGAATTGACCGAAGGCGAACGCAGCCTATTGGTTCTGTTCGGTTCTCAATCGGGTAATTCAGAGGATTTAGGAGTTAATACTGTGAAACTTGCAGCAAATGCTGGTCTCAATGCAACTTTGAAGGATATGGAAAGTGCGAGCATGGACGATATTTCGGCGGCAAGCCGCGTGCTCATCATCTGTTCAACTTGGGGAGAAGGTGAACAACCGGATAATGCCGAAGCCTTTTGGCAAGCAGCAAGCGCAAGTAGTGCAGATTTGTCAGGTGTTAGTTTCTCAGTTTGTGCCCTTGGCGACTCAGCTTACGATTTGTTCTGTGAAGCCGGAAAGCAATGGGACACCCGTCTTGGTGAACTCGGCGCAAGGAGAGTAGTTGACCGCGCAGATTGCGATGTTGATTTTGACCCAGTTTGGAAGACTTGGTCAACCGCCGCTCTTGCAAACTTAGCATGTATTGATGAAAGTGGCAATGTTCATGAAGATTTCATCGCTACCTTTGCTGAACTTATTTCACCTACAAAGAAAGCAGGTGCAGTTTCTTCTGCTGCTGGAATTGTGCAAGCAGATATTGACCTCACAGTCAAGATTTTCCGCTATGACCCTGCCGAAGCCAGCCGAGGTTGGGATTCATACGATTGCACCGTACCTGGACATTTATCAATTTCAGGAGTATTAAATTCAATTCGTGAAACCCAAGATGGTAGTATTTCTTTCCGTAGTTCTGGAAAACTTTCAGGTCTTCTAGTAAATGGAAGGGTAGTTCGTGCAGATGAGTGTCGTGTTCTCGATTTGGTTGGCGGTGTGAAAGGGAGTTTCTATCTCAATGTTGAACCACTGCCAGGTCATGAAGTTCTTCGCGATTTAATTGTCGCTACCGATACCTATGACAATCGTCGCTCCAGTGCAAAAGTTTGGGCTCGCACTCGCGACCGAATGGGCGAATATGCAGACAATGGTATTGCAATTGGTACAATGGAGCCAGCCGCTGCATTGAAGTTATACCAAATGTCGAATATTTCAAGCCTTGAAACCGCTCAAGCATACTCCGATGCTCTACCTTATTCTCCAAATTACCTCGGCCCTGCAGTCTGCTTGAGTCTATGGCGTCGCGCTTCTGACCCACGTACTTCCGCTGCTGCAGTTGAAGATTCAATGAATCGTCTTGAAGCGAAGGGTGGTTTGTGGAGTGAAACCGATATTTCAGCAATCACTCGTCAAGGTGCTGATGGCGCAACTATGGCCAAAGCCCTGTATCAATGCCGAGCAGACTTGTTGCGCCGCAACAAATTCACCGGTAAGCATGGCAAGCATGTAAAGTGGTTCAGCCGAACCATCAAGATGACCGGTGAAGTCAATGAAACATTAGTTCCTGCGCTTGTAACCGGGCCAATCGGAATGATTGCAAACGGCCGTCAAGTCCTAAGGATGCTAACTGGATTTACTCGCACAGGTGGCCCATTAATGCGGGATAAGCAGGCCCTTTTCCTTCCTCCTGCTAGTATTGGAAAGATGCCGCCAATGTTTTCTCTACCCGACCAGTCGCACCATCAAGTCGTAGCAATTTTCAATGAATTTGACAAGAGGTTCTGAGGTGATAAAATGGTAAAATTCGCATATTTCCCCGGTTGTGTTGCTAAGGGCTCCGCTCGTGAAGTTGAGGATGCAATGCAAGCAGTGATTAAAGGTTTGAATATTGAACTAGTTGAGATGCCTGGTGCTGCGTGTTGTGGTGCAGGGATAATGAAGCAGGCAAATCACCAACTTCAATTGGCTTTGAATGCCCGAACTTTTGCCATTGCTGAGTCGCAAGGGCTGGATGTGTTGACCCCTTGTGCGACCTGTCAAGGTAACATGTATGAGGATCTGAAAATGCTCCTTGATGATGAAGTTCTACGTGGCGAGATAAATGATGTCCTTGAAAGGACTTGCGGCATGCGATTCGAAGGTAATTTGCGCATGCGACATCTGTTGGATGTCCTTGTAGAGGATATTGGTCTTGATGTGATAGGGGATAAAGTTCTAAATCCAATTGATTTCCCTGTTGCAGGATATTATGGTGCACCTATGCTTCAAGGAGGAGCAAATGGAGATGATGATTCATTTAATCCGTCTTATTTTGAGAAGTTGATTACTGCTCTCGGTGGCGAGGCAGTTGAATATGACGGTCGAGTGAAGAGTGTCGGATTCCCGGCATTATTACACCAAGAAAAAACTGCAATGCGTCAAACTGGTGCAGTTTTGTCCGAAGCCAAGCAAGCCGGAGCCCGAATTATGGCAAGTGCTTGCCCTCTCTCTCATTTTAACTTAGATACTTACCAAGTTCAAGCAGGCCGTGTGAGTGGAAAGGATACAAGCATGCCAGTTATTCATCTGCCAGAGTTAGTTGCTTTTGCTCTTGGATACCATGTTGACCGTTTCGCACAATTGCGTACTCGTGTATTGGTTATTGGAAACTGAAATGTGACGGTGGTGCGTATGCACCCAACAAAAACAGAGGGGCCTGTGGAATTGGTCTTTTTCATTCTTGTTTATTCATTACCAATTGCTAGTTAGGAAGTTACCTTCAAAGATAATGTATTTCTATAGAGTGGGTGGCTCATGCAGTTATCCGAGTATTTCTAGCATTTGTGCGAGTCTTTGAGGAGAGATTCCATTCCTCGCCAATCTATCTTCACTCGCACTGAATACTTTGGCTGGACTACCGAATTCAAGCATCAATTTTCTCGCCCTTACCCGCCCTATTGCGGGGAATGCTTGTAGGACTTCTACGCCTCTGGCAAATTTTTCCTTTGCTGCCTTAATGTCACTTTGTCCTTTAGGCATATTTGATTCAACTCCGAGGCTCCCACTAGCATGATGCTTGGTCCAAGCAGATTTTGCTCTTCTTTCAATTCTCTCTTCTTCTGAATTAACAAGTCGAGAATTAAGTCTCTTCGCAAGTTTGTCAACACGTCTTTTTTCTTTTTTCGCCAGCATAGCTACTACTCGTGCGGTTGCTTGTGTGTTTTTGGTTGGAATAATAGTCAGTCCAATCTCTGTAGAAAGATGGGCCAATAATCCGGCAATTGCATTTGAGTGGACCGCTCTTGATATTGAATCTGCACCTTCAACTATCAACAAGGCCTGTGGTGCACAGGCAATCAGTCTTCTTGCCTGTCTAAATATTCTCTTATCCAATAATGAGTCAATTAGGTCGCGGCTGGTTTTTCTCTCAATAATGATAAGATCTCCAATTGCAATGTCGCCGACTGCTAAGGTTTCAATATCTACGTCAATTTTTAACGCTCGTAGATTTGCTAGGATTGAACTCGCCATCTCTCTATGGTCAAGCCGTACAATCAGACTTTTCCCTCTTCGCCGTTTTGGCCTTCCTCCGGGTCCTCAATATGCGATTGCACATTATCCTCAGCCGCTTCTATTGCCGCATTCAAGATGGGATTGCTCCATTTCGCAGGTTTGGATTGTGGAGTGGGCGGTGGAGTGGAGGGTGGTGTAGGCGGTGTGGCTGGTGGAGTGGGCGGTGTAGTGGAGGGTGGTGTAGGCGGTGTGGCTGGTGGAGTGGGCGGTGTAGTGGAGGGTGGTGTAGGCGGTGTGGCTGGTGGAGTGGCCGGAGCATCTAATTGTTCAGAACTCAAGTAATCTGTGATTGAATTTTGATGTTTTGGGCGCACTAATGCCGAATTGGTTGCTGGGCTCTTCCCGATAATTTTTGTTCTCGGCACATCTGGTTTTTCTCCACCATCTGTGCGTAAGCCACCAATTGTATGTCCTTTACTACCTAATTCGGGCTGCAATCTTTTTTCTTCTGCCAATACAAATTCGGCCGCAGACATTTTTTCTCCAGCGGTATCCACAATGAATGATTCAATAAATCGGTCAGGGTAAGGGTGGATACGCGGTGCTCTCCTTCTCCGCCTAACTTTACTAATGACATAGTGCATTCTTTTTTCCCTCGCAGCCGAGGCATGTCTTACACCTTCGTCGCGGGTATCTTCGCTAACTAAAACAAATACATCACCTTGGCGATGTCTTGCAGTTCTTCCTCTTCTTTGAATGGTTCGTATTTCACTGGAAACCGGTTCATAGAAAATCACTCGGTCGGCAGCCGGAACATCTAGACCTTCCTCTCCCACAGAAGTCGCAACCAACACATTACAATGTCCTTCTCTGAATCTTTGCAGGCACGAAACTTGCTGCTTTTGCGTCATTCCTTTAAGCCCGCCTCGGCTTGATTGTCCAATAAATTGTTCAACTTTAACCCCCTCGATTTTCTGCAGTTCCGATTCAATTTCAGAAACGCTATCACGCCAAGATGCGAATACAATAATCCGACTATCGTCGCCAGTATTGATTACTTTCTTGACAAGGCTGCAAACTTTGGCCAATTTTTCATGTGTGATTTCGCATACCCTAAGTTGTCCGATTAATGCCCTTATTTGCGGCTGGGCCAAAAATCTCCCTTGGGTGCTATCTGCCTCTGCATTTTCATCTGACCTTTCGAGATGCCTAAGTGCTGAGCCAACACTTTGTCCTTTGAGGAGATATAACAAATTCATGAGGCGTTGTGCATCGGCATTTTGCCTCGCAGCGGTATATGCGGTTGAGCGTCCATTGTCTATTGCGTCACTAATTCGTGCCTGTGCTTGCCGTAGTGCTCCCATCGAAACACCGTGTTGAGTAACTAAGAAACCTTGGCGTCTCAGGCTTTCAACATAGTTATTCAATAATTGTTGCAAGGGTTCTGCCATTTGGGTAATCCTTTCATTTGGGGGAATTCTTATCTCGGTAATATCCATTTTTTGTAAATATGGTTTGACGAGATAATCATCATTTCGTCTCGTGATTATTCTCTCAATTCCGAGTCGATCACAAACTTCCTCTACCTGCTTTTCCTTTGACCCTGGGCTTGCAGTACATGCCAAAATAAGTCCGTTTGTAGTCGCTTCACAATAAAGGTCACCTACTTGTGCGGCTGCGTGATTTCCAGTAGCGTGGTGGGCTTCATCAACTATGAGCAATGAACATTGACTTAAACTAAGAATTCCCGAGGCAACATCATTTCGAATAATTTGTGGAGTAGCAATAATCACCCTTGCAGTGCCATATAGCGAAGTTCTCTTTGCCGGACTAATGCTTCCAGTCAAAGTTAAGATATCCTCTTCTGCAATATTGAGCCACTCTATTGCATCATTGAAATGCTGGTTGACTAATGGATTTGAAGGGGCTACCATCAATATCCACCCTTCAGAGATTCGTAACCTCTCGGCAGCGGTCATCCAAGCAATTGGAGTTTTTCCTAGTCCAGTTGGCAATACAAGAAGTGTGAATGCGCCAAGTGCTGACCTCACTGCATCCAATTGGTAAGCCCTAGCTTCCGCCACCCCTTCCTTGAGAAACGGGTGGTCAACTGTAGGTGCCATCATCTCCTCTCCTGTCCCCACAGTTCAAAAGCCTTGATGAGGGGGTAGCATCACTTTCACAAAAGTAATATTGATTTTGCAATATAATTGCACCCCTGAATTGACAAGGCATTACTTTCATTTTTCAACACTGAATGCAATTATTTGTTGCCAAGAAAATAATTCCAACAAATCCCTAATATTTATTGCTGAAAAGTGCAACAATATTTGTGCACTTTTTGTATATTGGAGGTAAGGTTAAAATGTCATTGTTTAGCGGCTAAACTTAGGCTCTATATGCCGTTATTGAACATTCACCAGAACCATTCATTTCATATAGGAACGGTCGGTCGGCGGGATGCTTAGAAGGTGAGCGACCAGACGCTTAGGGCAATTCTCACGAATCCCTGAACCTCTTCCCCACTTGTGGGAAAAGGCCGGCGTCACGGCCGTTCCTTCGCTTTCTGAGTCTGTGCGGGCCCTGCATTGTAGGCACCCGCGCTGTAAAAACTGGAGGAAAAAAAACATGGGTAAGAGAAACCATCCACGCAGAGGAAGTATGGCATTTAGCCCGCGCAAGCGCGCTTCACGTCATTTCGGGCGCGTCAAGTCATGGCCAGAGGGTGAAGGTAGCGAAGTCCGTATCCAAGGATTCGCTGGCTGGAAAGCAGGAATGACTCACGTACTCGCAAAAGATACGAATCCGAAGTCAAAGAGCGCCGGTCAAGAAGTTAGAATCCCGGTGACCGTAATTGAAGTTCCTTCAATGTATATTCTTGGTGTCCGTGGATACCGCTCGACCGCATATGGTCTTCAAACTGCAGGCGAAGCATGGATTCAAAGCGAAGTTCTCGCAGAGTCTTTCCCTCAACTCGGTCGCCGTATGCCAATGCGTAAGAACCACGATGCAGATGCTCATTTTGAAGCACTTGAAACCGAAGATCTCGTTTCAGTTCGTCTTATTGCAGCAACAATGCCTAGCAAGGTAAGTGCAACTCCCTCCAAGACTCCTGAAGTCATGGAAATCGGACTCTCCGGTGGAGACACAGCACAACAACTCAACTGGGCACGTGAACAAATCGGTCAAGAATTCAATTTCACAGATGCCTTTAGTGAAGGTACATACACAGATGTTGTCGCCGTAACCAAGGGATATGGATGGCAAGGTGTTATTCGCAGATTCGGAGGTAAACTACTGTCTCACAAGAACTCCAAGAAACGCCGACAACACGGTAACATGGGTGCTTTCGGTGACGGATATGTTCGAAAGAGTATCCGACAGGGTGGCCAAACTGGTTACCATCAGCGCACTGAATTTAACAAACAAGTCATGCGCATTTCAAATCCTGAAGATAATGAAATCACTCCCGATGGTGGTTTCCTTCACTATGGTGAAGTCAATAATAATTACATTTTGATGCGTGGAAGTATTCCTGGCCCAGCAAAGAGATTGATTCGTTTCCGCGATGCAGTCCGTGCCCAAGGTAAGGAAGAATATCCAATTGACATTACATATGTTAGTACATCATCCAAGCAGGGGGTCTGAAGATGAAGGCAAGTGTAAACAATATTACTCTAGAAATCATTCAAGAGGAAGTAGAAGCAGGGCCTCTCGCTCAAGTCTTTGATATTAGTATTGCTCAGAAGGGAAAGGTAGAGATGCCGGACTCCTTTGATAGCCCAATCCGTGAAGATCTAATTCGTCGTGCAGTTCTATCTGCCCGTGCAAACCGTCGCCAAGCCTATGGTTCACACGTACATGGCGGAAAGAGAAATCCAATGCCCGGTATGAAACTCTCCGTTGAATGGTGGGGTAAAGGCCGTGGTGTTTCTCGTATCATGCGCCGAACAGGTTCACGTCGTGCGGCTCAAAGCCCACACACTCAAGGTGGACGCCGCGCTCATGGACCAAAGGTTGAGAAAGACTGGACTCAGAAAATGAACACCAGTGAAAGAAATGCTGCTCGCGATAGTGCATTAGCCGCAACTACTGATGTAGAAGTCGTTTCTGCCCGCGGACATAAATTCGTTGATGAAATCAAGACTCTACCAATTATTCTTGGAGATTATTCAGAAGTTGAAGATGGTAAATCCACAAAGATGGATATCGAGACTTTCTCCGCAAAGCACTCAACTCGCAAATTGGTTACTATCCTTGAGGGATTGGGACTTGGTGCTGATTTATCTCGTGCAAAGAATGGCCGCAAAGTTCGCCCAGGAAAGGGTACAATGCGCGGACGACGCTACAAGACTCCAAAGTCAATACTTATCGTAGTTTCACAGAAAGAAGGTTTAGCCCGAGCAGCAAAAAATCTACCAGGTGTAGATTGTGTTGCAGCCAAGGATTTGTGTGCTGAAGATTTAGCACCAGGTGGCGACATGGGTCGATTAACCGTCTTTACTAAATCAGCAATTAAATCTCTACAGGGGAGTGAGTAATAATGAATCCGTATAGCGTAATCCTACGACCTTGGATCACTGAAAAATCCATGGAAGCAAGAAACAATTCCGATAATGACCGCCGAAACCGGTTGGAATTTTTGGTTCATAAAACCGCAACCAAGGCTGATGTAGCCAAGGCTGTTGAAACTCTATTTGATGTCGAGGTAATAAAAGTCAATACTCGCATTTCAAAGCACGGAAAGCATGCTAGTGTCAAACTTTCAGAAGGTTATGATGCAAGTGATGCTGCAATGAAGTTGGGAGCATTCTAATTGAGGTGATATTATGGGTAAGCGAATTCGTGCACAACGTAAAGGTAGCAGTCCTCGATACAAGGCTTCTAGTCACCGATTCCCCGGAGCTAGTAGAATTCCTCGTGTTGACGGTGAAGTTGGCAAGGTCACAGAATTGGTCCACAGTCCAATTCACACCGCCCCTCTCGCTCGAGTAAAGTTCAGTAATGGTGAAACAACTCTTGTTGTTTGTACCGAAGGTGTTTCTGTTGGAAGCAGTATTGCTATAGGCAGTAATGTTTCAATTCGTCCCGGAAATGTGACAACATTGTCTCAGATTCCAGAAGGAACTCCAATCAACAATGTAGAACTCCGTCCAGGAGACGGAGGGAAAATCGCTCGTACTGCTGGCAACTCATGTTTGTTGGTAGCCCGCTTAGACAATGGTAAGGTGCGTATTGAGTTGCCAAGTGGTAAACTCAAAGAAATTGTAGGTTCTTGCCGTGCGACAATCGGTGTTCTTGCTGGCCATGGCCGCAGTGAAAAGCCATTGATGAAAGCAGGAACTGCTCATTACAAGGCAAAGGCACGTGGAAAAGCATATCCTCGTGTTAGCGGTGTTGCAATGAACCCTGTAGATCACCCTCACGGTGGAGGAAATCACCAAGCGGTCCACGGACCAAACTCAGTATCTCGCCGTTCCCCACCTGGTTCAAAGGTAGGAAATATTGCCCCACGCCAGACTGGTCGTGGTGGAAAAGCAAAGAAGGAAGAGGTGAACTGATATGGCACGAAGGAAGAAGAAGAATTTCATGACTCCAAAGGCGGCCCGCCGTCGAACCCGTAAGTTGCTTTCACGCACAAGTAAGCGTAGCAAGAAGGAATTCACATACCGTGGCTTAACTTCTGAAGAAATGCAGGCTATGCCTCTATATGCTTCTGAGGAAAACCCCGAACAAGAATGCATTTTGAATCTATTATCTGCTCGCGCACGCCGTTCTCTCGGCCGTGGACTTTCAGTTGAAAATCAGAATTTCTTGGACCGTACTCGCCGCAGTAGTGGTACACTTCGCACCCACCGTGGTGACATGATTGTCCTTCCAGAATTCGTTGGTCGTACCATCGGCGTTCACAATGGTCAAATGTTCATTAATGTTGAAATCAAGGCTGAAATGATTGGCCATTATCTCGGAGAGTACGCAATGACTCGTCGTAGTGTGACCCACAGTGGTCCAGGTGTTGGTGCAACAAAGTCGTCTAAGCACGTACCACTAAAGTGAGGTGAGATGAATGAGTAGAGACAGAACAAAGAGTCAAAAAGGATACACCCAATTATTGCAAGGTAGTCGTTTGGTTACCGCACGCGCAGTCAATGTTGACATGCACGTAAAGCACTGTATTGAAATCACCCGCCATGTGAAGAACATGACTGCTGGTCAAGCAGTTGAATTGCTCGAGCAAGTAGTGAAGATAGATAGCCCTCGTGCTGATATCCGCCGCCAAGCAAAAGCAATTCCTTTCGTAAAGGGATCTGGAAATAAGCGCCGAAAGCGCTCAGGTCCATCAATGGTCGGACACCGAAAAGGCAAGATGGGACCTGGTAGATACCCAGCAAAGGCTGCTGGCGAAATTATCAAGTTAATCACCAGCGCAATGGAAAATGCTCGTCACGAGCATGAGGGCATTGAAGCCGAAGATATGATCATCACCCATTTCGCAGCACACCGTGGTCCACAGAAGCGAGCATTCATGCCTCGCGCCCGTGGTCGAGCCACACCAAAAAATCACTACAGGACAAATCTAGAGATTTTCCTCGAAGACTTCTCCGGTGGAGATGATGAGGATGAATTCTGAGGAGGCGTGAATTATGGCAGGAAATACAACAATTCGTAGAATCATTAATCGCAATGTAGAGCGTCACTTAGTCAAGGAATTCTTGATTGACAATACCAAGAGAGCAGGTTTTGGTGGACTAGACATCCGCCGTACCCCTCAAGGTACTGAAGTAACACTCAAGGCAGAACGCCCAGGTTTGGTTATTGGCCGTAAAGGTAAGATAATCAATGAACTTCAACGTCGCTTAGATGATGAGTTTAACTTGGACAATCCAAAGTTGAAGGTTGCTGAAGTTGAAGATGCAGCATTAAACGCACAAATCATGGCTCAGAAATTATCTAGCAGTCTTGAGCGTGGATGGTACTTCCGCCGAGCAGGGCACAGCACAGTAGTCAGTATCATGGATGCTGGTGCAAAGGGTGCATTAGTTGTTCTTAGTGGCAAATTAACCGGTGCTCGTAACCGAACTGAGAAGTTTATTGCAGGCCACATCAAGTATTGTGGTGAGACTGCACTTCAATTAATGGACCGCGGCTATTCAGTTGCAGTCAAGAAATTGGGAACAATCGGTTGTTCAGTTGCTATCATGAAGCCCGATGCAGTTCTTCCTCACGAAATCACAGTATACGCGAAGGGTGAGGCTCCTCTTATGGATTCTGAAAACACCGAAGTTGTTGAAGTTGAATCTGAAGAAACAATTGTGGAGGCAGAAGCATGACCCACCTATCAAATCGAGATATCGAGGCAATGGGCTCTGACGCCCGAAAAGCACGTTTAGTGGAACTCCGTGAGGAAATGCTCCAACTTCGTGCTGAACAATCACTGGGCGGAAACCCTTCCAATCCAGGCGCATACAAGGCAACTCGCCGAAGTATTGCCCGCCTACTAACTCATATGAAAGAGTGAATAATTGAAAATGAGAATACTAAAATTAACGAGGTGAAATAATATGGCAAATATGTGCAATGTGTGTGGACTCCCTTCCGAGCTATGCATTTGTCAGGAAATTGCCAAAGAGCAACAGAGAGCTTTCATCTCTACCGCCCGCCGTCGTTATGGTAAAATCGTTACAATTGTTGAAGGAATTGATGATGTTGCTATTGACATCAACAAGTTGGCTAAAACTCTCAAGTCTCGTTGCGCAGCCGGTGGGACAGTCAAAGGTCGAGTAATCGAACTTCAAGGAGATCACAAGAAAAAGGCTGCAGAAGTTCTCAAGAAGAACGGATATGTAGTGGAGGTGAGGTGATATGGTAAGCGATGTACATATGCCTTGGTTAGGTAGAAACCTCAGTGTTTACAACTCCACTGACCCATCTCTCGTCGGCCGTAGCGGCCTCGTTGTGGATGAAACAAAGAATACAATCTCCATATTGGAGAACCAAAACAAGGTAACCTTTGCTAAGGCTGCCATTGAATTCCTACTTGATGACTCGAACTCGGTCATCAACGGTGCGGACTATCTAGTTCGCTCCGAGAATAGAGTTCATCGTAAGGAAGCGTGAAAAATATGCGTGATATCGGAATTGATGTAAAAATGCCTTCGGGTGAATGGGACGGGGACGGAAATTGTCCTTTCTATGGTAGCCTGCGACTTCGCGGACAGATCTTAGAAGGTACAGTTGCAAAAACAGGAATGGCCAGTACAGTTGTTATTGAGCGAGCAAATCTTCGCTACATGCAAAAGTATGAACGATATGAGAAGCGAACCAGCCGTCTTTCAGCTCACCTACCAAGTTGTATTGGTGAGTTAAATATCGGTGACCGAGTAAAGGTCATGGAATGCCGCCCTCTTTCAAAAACCGTTTCGTTTTGTGTTGTAGAATCTACTCAGGAGAGTGCTTGAAATGAAGGGAATTCCAGGCCGAGTCACCCGTGGTTTACCAACCGCAGCCCGCCTAACCTGTGCCGACAATACTGGTGCAAAGATTGTTGAAATAATCAATGTTCCAAAGTTGGGTCTTACCTTACGCCGTTTGCCTTCTGCAGGTGTGGGCTATATGATCAAAGTGTCAGTTAAGAGAGGTACTCCCGAAACTCGACGCCAAATGTACAATGCTGTGGTCATCCGTCAGCGTCGCCCATTCCGCCGTATTGATGGAACTTGGGTTCAATTCGCAGATAATGCCTGTGTAATCACCAACGAACGTGGTGAAGTACAAGGTTCAGATATCAAAGGGCCAGTTTCCCGTGAAGCGGCCGAGCGCTGGCCGCGTATTGCAGCAACAGCCAAGCAAATAGTATGAGGTGTTAATTATGGTACAAAGTAAGAAGCCAGGAAAGCAACGAAAGAGTGCAGCAAATGCACCAATCCATCTCAAGCGTAAGCGCGTTCGCGCCCGCCTTCAAAGTGATGACCCACGACTCGCATCTGTCCGAACTGTAACTGTTCGTACCGGTGATGAAGTCAAGATTGTCCGTGGAGATGGAGCACACGGTGGTAAGCGCCATGGTGGAAAGAGAAAGAGCGTAGCACAATCAAAGAATTCACGACGCGTAATTCGCGTAGATTCAAACACCAATCGTTTGTTCTTAGAAGGACTAACAATTACTACTTCTGACAACAAAGAAGAGGCCATTCCAGTAAATGCATCCAATGTTATTGTAACCAAGTTGGATGAGACAGACCCGAGGCGCTTGACTCGCCTCACAGAGGATAGGAGTTGAATAATATGGGATCTAGTAGCCACTTGAAAAGACTTGCAATGCCACGAAGTTGGGCTTTGCCACGAAAGGTACTAACTTGGGTTCAGCGCCCGCGCGCAGGAAGCCATTCTCTCGAAATGAGCATGTCTCTTGGAGTTATTATGAGAGATATTGTTGGAGTTGCGACAAATCAACGTGAAGTCCGCCATATTTTGCATTCACGCCAAGTAAAGGTTGATGGAAGTATAGTTACCGATGCCCGCCGTGGTGTTGGTTTCATGGATGTCCTAACTCTTGGTGAAGATCATTACCGTTGTGTCATTGACACCAATGGCCGTCTTCGCTACAACAAGATTTCCTCATCTGATGCAGAGTGGAAAATTTGCCGCATAAATGGTAAGTCAACCCTCAAGGGCGGAATTACCCAAATTAATCTCCATGATGGACGAAATATTCTCGTAAAAGATGCTTCTGAATTCAGTACTGGAGATACCTTGAAGATTTCTCTTCCTGAGCAAAAAATTCTCACCCACCTCCCATTCGCTGAAGGTGCAAAGGCTTACCTTACTGGTGGTTCTCACGTTGGTGTATATGAAATCATAAAAGAGTACATCGTTAAGCGCTCAAGTATGCCAAATGAAGTCAACTTTGAGGACTTTGGAACTATTGCAAAGTATGCTTTCATAGTCAATGATGACACACCTCTGCCACTTAAGGAGGTGAATGTATGAGTGATTCAGCAAATCCAATGATGATGCCTCGTATCAGCAAAGTTTGCATCAACATCGGTGTCGGCGAAGGTGGAAATCGTTTGCAAAACGCTGAGAAAGTTCTCGAACTCGTATCAGGTGTTACTCCTGTACGAACCCTTGGACGCATTCAAAATCGCGAACTCAAAGTTCGCCAAGGTGCTCCAATCGGTTGTAAGGCTACCATGCGAAATCCTGAAACAATTAAGAAATTCCTTACCGATGCTTTTTGGGTTCGTGAAAACACAATTCCTGCTTGGAACTTTGATGCTCAAGGAAATTTATCCTTTGGTATCAGTGATTACACTGAATTCCCAGACCAGAAGTATAATCCGGACATCGGTATCTTTGGAATGGATATTTCAGTAGTATTAGAAAGGCCAGGCCACCGAGTTAGTCGTCGACGACGACGCAGCAGAAGGATTGCTGGAAGCCATTTAGTAACCACAAACGAATCCCGTGAGTGGTTTAAGAACGAATATGGTTTGAATATCATGGAGGAGTGAAAATGGCACGAGAACATGGAATGGAAATTGGACGAACTGAAGGATGCCGTCGTTGTGGCCGTAAGCGAGGAATGATTCGCCGCCACGGACTAAGGTTATGCCGCCAGTGCTTTAGAGATGTAGCCCCAGAGATTGGCTTCAAGAAATACAGTTGAATGGAGGGATGAGATATGCAATTTGATACATTAAATGACGCATTAGTCAAGATTTACAATGCAGAGCAAGCAGGAAAATACGAGGTTGTAATTAGCCCAGCAAGTAAGTTGCTCGGTTCAGTCCTTGATATTATGCAACGCTCTGGCTATGTAGGAGAATATGAAACTACAGATGATGGACGCGGTGGAAGTTTCCGTGTTGAACTCCGTGGTGCAATCAATCGTTGTGGTGTGGTAAAGCCTCGCTACTCGGTAAAGCGCCAGGATTACGACAAGTGGGAAAGCCGTTACCTTCCAGCTCAAGATTTCGGAGTATTGATTCTTTCAACCAATCAAGGTGTGATGAATCACTATGACGCAAAGGACAATCGTATTGGTGGCCGTTTAGTGGCTTATGTTTACTGAGGTGATTATGATGGTACAATTAGATAGAATAGATCATTTGGTATTATTACCAGATGGCGTGAGTGCAAATCTTTCCGAAGATGGAGATATTACAATAACCGGGTCAGGTGGAAGTCTTACTCGAAGTTTCATCCACAAGAAGATTTCAGTTCTTCAAGATGGTTCAGGACTTATTGTTCGTGTAGACCTTCCACGACGAAAGGAAAAGGCTATTGCTGGAACTTGGAATGCTCACCTAAATAACATGGTAAAAGGCGTAACAGATGGTTTTACTTACCGTTTGAAAGCAGTTTACTCTCACTTTCCTATGACTCTAAAGGTCGAAGGAAATAATTTCGTCGTAAACAATTATTTCGGAGAACGAGTTCCCCGAAGAGCAGATATTCTCAATGGTGCAACCGTCAAGGTTCAAAATAAAGTAGAGGTAGTTGTGTCTGGCATGGACAGAGAAGTCGTTGGACAAACCGCTGCAAATATTGAACGCAGTTGTACAGTAAAGAACAGAGACCGCCGTGTATTCCAAGATGGAATATATTTGGTAGGTAAGGAGTGAAGGAGTTGGTCATATGAGTGAAGAATATGAAGACATGACTGTTGCTGAATTGAAGGTACTTCTAAAGGAAGCAGGACTACCTGTTTCTGGAAAGAAATCCGAACTAATCGCTCGCTTGAGTGATTCTGCTGAAGAGAAAGAAGTTGTCTCTCTCGAAGATGCCGATGATTCCGAAGAAGATTGGGACGATGAAGATGATTGGGACGAGGATGATGAAGACGACGTATATGTGGTCAAGCAGAAACCTGTTCTCAGCCAAGAAATGAAAGATGCTCTACAGATGCGGGCTGAGAAGAAGAAAAAGACCCCTTCCTTCCGCCGAACCGAATGGTTCCGATACAAGCGATTATCAAAATCCGGCTGGAGATATCCAAATGGCATGGACAATAAATTGCGCAAGAACCTCAAGTACCGTGGTTCTCTTGTTAGAATTGGCCATGGTAAGGTTGCTGCAGCCCGTGGACTCCACCCAAGTGGTTTCCGTGAAGTTGCTGTCAAAAACCCAAATGATCTCGAAGAAATGAACCCTGAACTTGAAGCAGCCCGTGTTGGTGCTACTGTTGGTGGACGAAAGCGTGAATTAATTCATGCTCGGGCTGATGAATTAGGTATTCGTGTTCTAAATCGCAGGAGGAATGTTTGATGCAGATTACTAATCAAAAGAAAATGGCGGCTCGCCTACTAAAGTGCGGAGTAAATCGCGTATGGGTTGACCCTCACCGTGTTGACCAGATTGCTGGAGCAGTTCAGAAGGACGACATCCGTGAATACATTGAGGATGGATGGATAAAAGCAATGCCAATCAAAGGCACAAGCCGAGTTCGTGCTCGTGTTATCGCAGCACAAAAGGCCAAAGGACGACGTAAAGGACACGGAAAGCGTTCTGGTACATCCAATGCACGTCAACCACGAAAGAATAAGTGGATGTCACTCATTCGTTCTCAGCGTCGCGTTTTGAAGGTCATGCGTGAAGATGAAACTCTTACCCCTTCAGAATACCGCCGATATTATCGTAAAGCAAAGGGTGGTTCATACCGTTCAATTGCGCACATGCGTACCCAAATGGAATTAGAAGGTATTACTTTCAAGGCAGGTGATGAGTGATGGCACATGGCAAAAAACAACGAAATGCATTCCGACGCCGACGAAGTGGGGAAACCGACTATCGCCGACGCATGAAGTTACTACGCAAGGGAGCGCCTCGTGCAGTCGTGCGTGTTTCAAACACCCAAGTTAGTGCACAACTAGCAATCTACAATCCAGAGGGTGATGAAATAGTCGCCTCAGCAACTGGTAATTCATTGGTTGGCAAGTATGGATGGCCTGAAGATATGTCAAAGAAGTCAATTTCAGCAGCCTATCTAGTTGGTTTTGCTCTCGGAAAGTCTGCGCTCGCTGCCGGACATGAAGATGCAGTTCTTGACATTGGACTTTCTGCTTCAACCCCTGGTGCTCGTGTTTTCGCAGCAGTGAAGGGTATGGTTGATGCAGGAATGGATATCCCACACGGAGAATCCGTTATTCCTGACGATGAAAGAATTAGTGGCTCACACATCAGTAATGATGTTTCAAAGGCTGTCGATGCAGCCAAAGCAAAAATTGAGGGGGCATTCTAATGAGTGATGAAAAAACTACTGAAACCACAGAAATGCCTGTTGAAGTTCAAGAGGTACCTCCTGCAATGGAAGGGGCTGCGCCAGGACTTATCCTTGCGTTCACCCCTCAAGAGGCCAAAGAAGACGGTCGCCCACGACGACGTGGTGCAGGGCCCGATCCAATGAAGGCACTTCGCGAATGGACTCCACGCACCCGATTGGGTCGCATGGTCCTTTCAAAGAAAATCGTATCCATGGAGCAAGCACTTGCAACTGGTATCCCAATTCGTGAAGTTGAAATCATTGATGCTCTATTGCCAAACCTAACTGATGAAATCATCAAGGTAAACATGGTTCAAAGAATGACTGACAGTGGTCGCCGTGTGCGCTTTAATGTCATGGCTTGTGTTGGTAATCATGATGGCTATGTTGGACTTGGTATGGCAAAAGGTAAGGAAGTTGCAGGAACTATCAGCAAGGCAATTACCGCAGCAAAACTGAATGTTATTCCAGTCATGCGTGGAAATGGTTCTTGGGAATCAAGCGTAGGACCAGGTACAAGTGTTCCATTCTCAACTACTGGAAGAGCAGGTTCAACCCGTGTGACTCTTTCACCGGCACCATCTGGTAAGGGATTAGTTGTTGGGGAAACTGGAAAGCGCGTTCTTGAATTGGCCGGAATAACCGACGTTATCAGCCGTTCAAAGGGACAAACTCGAACCACGATTAATTATGCACTCGCAACCTATAATGCACTCTGCGCATTAAACAGTACTCGATTATCACAAGACCAAGCGAATCGCTTGTTTATTGCAAAAGGGAGGTTATTAGAATGAGTTGGCTAGTAGTAAGAGTACGTTCTGACGTTGGAGTTGAACATAGCATAAAGGAAACTATGCATATGCTCAATTTGACCCGTGTAAATCATGCAACCATCATTCCTCAACGCCCTCAATATGCAGGAATGCTTCAGAAGGCAAAAGATTACATCACTTGGGGTGAAGTTTCAGCTGAATTGACTCAAAAGTTACTTTCTGAACGTGGACGAATGGTTGGTGACAAAGCAGTTACTGATGAAATCGTTTCAGAAGGAACTGAGTATTCTGACATCGCATCTTTCTCCGAAGCAATTGCAAGCGGCGATGCAGTAATGAAGGATCTCACTGATTTGAAGAGGATTTTCCGATTACAACCACCAACTGGTGCAAAAGGCTGGGGTGGCATAAAGAGAAGTTTCGTCGTTGGCGGAGCATTAGGTGCACGCGGTGACGCGATTGAGGCTCTAGTAGAGCGAATGATTTGAGGTGATTTATTATGGGTAGAACTGGAAAATTCCGAGGACGTAGCCGTTATCACGGTCGTGGAAAGAAAGCAGGCCGTGGTGCTGGAAAGCGCGGTGGCCGTGGAAATGCTGGAATAAACAAGCACCGAGTAATGACTCGAATCAAGTATATGCCAAATCACTGGGGTATGCATGGATTCAACCGCGACCCAAGTTTGCGAACTGTTCACATTACAGTTAATGTATCTCAACTTAACCACTTAGCCGGTGAATCCGACAGTATCAACTTGTCAGAGCACGGTATTACTAAATTACTTGGCTCAGGCCGCATTGAACATGCAATCAATGTCACTGTCGCTCACGCAAGCGCAAAGGCAGTTGAAAAAGTCGAAGCCGCAGGCGGTTCAGTCAGCATTGATGGCGACGATGATGAATGGGATGATGAGTAATCTCATCAAATAACTAATCAATTGGAGATGGATAAATGAATCGACGACCTGTATCTTGGGCAGTAACCCTCATTGGGCTCATGTATTTCGGTATTCTCGTATATTGGCAGCAAGATGAGCTGTTTGGCGAGGGTATTGAGCAAGTAGCGCGAGACCGAGCAATCTTCGGCTTAGCAATGGCATTAGTCCACATGGCATATTTGCTTTGGTGTTTCACTAAAGACCTCCCCGAAGGGATAAAGAACATTCCAATTATTGGAAAGGGATTCAAACTCCTCGTATGGCTCGGAATTGTTGCCATTTGTACTTGGTACGCAAGGCCAAACGGTGGCGATGTTGACGCAGTAGGATACCTCTTCGTAGGGGTTCTTCTAATGGGATTCGGAGCAACTGCTTCTCTTGTTGCTTTAATGTATAGTGGGCCAGAAAGCAGTCGTTTGTATGCTCTGCGCCGCTTCGTAGATGTCTACCCAACAATTGCAAAACCCGATGGGCACGTTCGCTTCAACAGTAAATTATGGACCACAACTTTCGTCCTTATCCTTTACTTCGGCATGACAAATGTGATGATTTGGGGTCTTTCAGGAACTGCTCTGGACGTATTCAGTGGATTCCGAGCAATCATGGCTGGAGCATCTGGTACCATCATGCACTTAGGTATCGGGCCAATTGTTACAGGTTCAATTATTATGCAACTATTCGCAGGAGCAAAAATCATCCGTCTTGATCTTCAAGATAGCGATGACAAAGCACTTTACCAAGGTGTACAGAAATTACTAGTTCTGATAATGATTCCAGTTGAATCTATTCCTCAGACCTATGGTTTCCTAGACCCGTCTGGTGATTTGATTGCAAACTATGGATTAGGTTGGGCTAATGCAGTTATCGTGGCTCAGTTGTTTGCTGGTTCATATCTTGTATTCTTGCTTGATGAATTGGTCAGCAAGTGGGGTATTGGTTCTGGTATCTCTCTGTTCATTGCAGCAGGTGTTGCTCAGTCCACATTCGTGGGTACTCTATCCCCTCTTTCCACAAATGGTGGGGCTTACACCATCCAAAACCCTCCTGCAGGAACTCTTCCAATGATTTTCTATCTGTTCCGTTCTGCTACGAATTCTGAACTGGTTGCAAATAATGGATTCGAAATGATGTTGTTATCGCATGTCAACCCAATTATTGCCCTCGTATCTTCGGTGATAGTATTCCTTGTAGTTGCCTATGCTGAATCGAGTAAATTGGAATTGCCATTGACTCACGGAAAAGTACGTGGGCAAAGGGGACAATATCCTATTCGTTTGGTTTACGCAAGTAACATTCCGGTCATTTTGATGGCTGCTTTACTCGCAAACATCAACATGTTTACCCTACTCTTTTGGAGCCATCCGACATTATCTAAATTCCCTATCTTGGGAAGTAACGGTTGGTGGTCGCAGTCGCACCTTATCGGAGTGTTTGAGCCTGGTCAAAGTTCGCCCTCGGACGGACTTGCTTGGTACACCAGTATGGTGAGTGGAGTTGGTGCATGGCTGTTGCCGATTCTCAATCAAACCGGCGATCTATATGGCCACTCTATTTGGCAAATTTTACTTCACGTGGTAGTTTATGTGACAATAATGACACTTGGTTCAATGGTTTTCGCTAAGTTTTGGATTGAAACAACGAACATGGGCGCAAAAGATGTTGCAAAGCAGATTGAGCGTACAGGAATGCAAATACCAGGGTTTAGAAAGAATCCGAAGGTATTGGAGAAGATTCTTGACCGTTATATCCCTCCAGTTACATCATTCTCTGGTGCTTTCGTAGGATTATTGGCTTCAGGTGCAGATTTACTCGGAACGGTAGGTAATGCTTCGGGAACGGGATTGTTGCTGGCTGTTGGAATTATATTACGTACCTATGAGCAAATTCAAAAGGAGCAAGCGATGGAAATGCATCCAATGCTCCGGCAGTTCTTCGGCGCTGAGTGATAATACGCTCTATTGACTTGAACTGCCTTTTGGCAAGCAATATTATTGTTGATATTGTAGATGAATATGTGGTAATTGTGCATACTATTGACCAATCAGGTCCATCAACTAATTTACAATTTCTTCTTCAGAGATATTTTCTCAAAGTCAAAATTTAAGATTTATCATCTCTTACAAGTTCAAGTATTTGCTCCGCCACCAGACGCGCATCATTATTTCGAAAACTGTTCCGAGTTACCGTGGATTGCGCATACTTTTCATACAACGGCTGCCGCTCAGCAAATAACTGCTTGAATGTCTTACCCTTAATTCCCATCAAAGGCACAGGGCCACGGGCAATGAAACGGTCCTCAATAACATCAATACTATCTTCAATATAGACAACATGAGCAATATCTGCAATTTTACACATTATATCTTGATCGTAAATAACGCTAGCACCAGTATCAATCACCTTACCTGACAAATCACCCAGTTTCATAAAAACATCTTTCTCGATTCTCAAAAAGTTATCATCAGAAAGGTCGTGGTATCTTTTGCCCTCCTGATTCGCCTGTTTTACTATGAGTTCGTCTGTCTCCATGCATTCATAATCTGAAATTGTTGCTATTTTTTTACCGATATAGCTTTTGCCAACCCCTGCCATACCCATCAAGGCAATATTATTTTTTGCTTCATGTGCACCAATTCCAATTCAACCCTCTAATGCTGTATTTGATAAACTATTCGGAAGGGTCCCCCCTCTGTATTGACGGGAATTGGAAGGCTACCCTCGTGGCTGCGGGCGCATCCAAGGGGCCCCCTCGTGCATGCTTTGTGAAAAATCAATCCTCATCGAGATGTGGCCAACCACACCAGTCGCACATTTCAAAATCTTCATCCCACTTTTCCCCGCACTCTTCGCAATTTGTACGCGCCTCATGAGTAATGGCATCTGGAGGAGATTCCATTGTTGAATCTTCTTTGTTTAGTTCAACTTGTTGAGAGGGGTTTCCAGACCAACCACACCAATCACACTCATCATAATCTTCCCAAATCGCTCCACAATCTGAGCATACTGTGGCTCCGTCGACGACCTGAGGTTTCTTTGTGGTCAGAACAAGATTGAGTGCTTCAATTGCAGTACTAATCAAACTCCAATCCTCATGTTTCGTTTCATGGCCTCGCTTCTCAATTTTGTTTCTAAGCATTCGTAACTCATGAAGAGAAATAATTTTATGTTCGTTTAATTCCAATTCTTTTGAAAGATTATCAACCAACCTAACACTGAATCCTTTCTCGTGGTCGTCGGGTGCATTTAAGAATTTTTTCGCCTCAATGAAAAACAGGTTCCAAGTCTTAACAACTGCCTCTTCAAAATCCTCTGATTCGATATACTTCCAAGCCTTATCTGCAACTTTAGATTTTAGGCTTTTGAAACCTGAAAAATCTTCTCGCCGCATGGATTAACCCACACACTAAGGGTTTACAAAGACTCCCGTAAATAACTGGATTACTGTATACGCATGGGTTCACCCATTGGACCCATGTACACTTACCATCCGATGCTATGGGGTTGCTATGGGCCATATTGAACGGTAGCGAGTGTACTGGGGGACTGAACACCCATTGTATCGGGAGATAAAATGCAAAGGGGTTTCGGATAACCCCTTACAACTCATCCGAATCGGTTTATCGCTAGTCAAGATATATCATCCAACTTATTTCGTCTCTTCTGAGATGATGATATAGCCAGTTTCACTCCTGAAATTTTACAGAAATCTTTCACATTTTGATAATTATTGTTAATGCTCCCCGCTGGCCATAAATCCTTGAATCCTTTGAAGCCCCCTAGAAGAGCAAATACATCCCTTGATCCATGGTCTCCAGAATTCACAGAAGTAATAGACACATATGATCTACTATCCAACTTGGTTAGTTTTGCCTCAACCATCTGCTCATTTTTGAATTCATATTCGAGAATACTATGACAGAAACCGAGGTAATTTGTGCAGGTTATGTGCCGGGTCGTTGACCATAGTGGACCAAGTTTCATAACAAACCAAATAAGATAAACTCCAAGCGAAATTGGTAGAATCATTGCCATTAGAATTACTCCGAGTGCCAGAAGTCCACATTTTTTCGCAGGAGTATATATTTTATCTTCAAGGAATATTGTGTGATCAACTTTCAATTTACCCTGATTTAGTAGAGTTATGATTTCTTGTAGCGAAGTATTAGATGAATTCCCCGTTTCAAAAAGTTCTTTTTCCAATTCTGCGAACTCATCCATATGTATATCCCACTGTATACAGAGTATAACTCTTGACCCGGCACCCCTCCAAACCCTTGCGACACCCACGCGTGAGACGGGTGTTGAGTGGGTACCCATGCAACAGGCTCTCGGTCTGCCACTTTTTGATGAAACAGTGCCCTATAGGAGGGCAATCGTATTGTTGCTTAAGGAAAAATGCGAACGAAGCCGTGGGTTCGCCGTGGGTTTGCCGTGGGGATGCGAAGGTGAACACCGGAAAGATGCGAATATTTGCTGGAGAGGCAATATTCGTGTTAACTTGAACATGATAACATGGAACAACCCACACGTTTACGAGCCCATTCTGGGCGCCTTTGAAACCATTTTTCTTCGTGTTCCGGTTGTTCATCATACGGGTTTTTTAGCACCAAATAGAGCTCCTCACAAACAGAAACATCACCTATTTCAGCAGCATCAATAGCCAACTGTGCCATCCAATTTCGTAGGACATATTTTGGATTAGCATTTCGCATTTTGGAGCGGTTTGGTGACTCACCAACGCGACTCCACCACTTGCTTAACCAAGCATTCCATTGTTCGGTAGGAATAGTTGAAGAATCGTAAAAAGCACCAATTAATATGTCGATCTGAGGTATTTCAATTGAACATAGCAACCTAAAGAAAATAGTCATATCTGTTTCAACTACTTGCAACAATTCATTCAACTCCTCAATAAGTGATTCGTCCGATACTTTGAAACCATCTAAACCTAATTTGGCGACCCACATGTCATTTTGTAAATTCTTGAAAATATTTGTGTATGCATCAAGTGCTTCGTGTAATAGGTTAGGTTCATCCATCAGTGGAATCATTGATTCAAAGAATTTCGCAAGATTCCAAGCACCTATTTGTGGTTGTTGACCGTACCGATAACGGCGCATTGATGCATCGGTAGTGTTTGGAGTCCAGTCAAGATTGTAATCCTCTAACCAACCATAAGGTCCATAATCAATGGTCAAACCATGAATTGACATGTTGTCAGTATTCATTACCCCGTGAACAAAACCAACCCGCATCCAGTGAGATATCATAACTGCAGTTTGTTCTGCAATGTGAGTTAACCACCTTACTCGTCCTGAATCATTAGAGACCGAGTGGTTAGGGAAATGATGTTTAACAGTATGTTCAACTAGGGTTTGCAAAGTTGAATAATCGTTGGATGCTGAATGAATTTGAAAACTACCAAAACGTAGGAAACTTGGAGAAACTCGACATACCACGGCCCCAGTTTCAGGGGCAGGATTTCCGTCATACATGACATCCCGCATTACCATTTCACCTGTTGTGACTAATGAAAGCGCTCGGGTCGTCGGTATTCTCAAATGATACATTGCTTCACTGCAAAGGAATTCCCGAATCGAAGAACGAAGTACTGCCTTTCCATCTGCAAACCGGGAATAAGGTGTAATTCCTGATCCCTTTAGTTGTAACTCTAGTACTTCGTTTTCTAGTTGTACTTCTCCAAGTGTTATGGCTCGTCCATCACCAAGCTGATTAGCCCAATTCCCGAACTGATGACCACCATATCGCTGTGCATAAGGGTCCATCCCCTCTATGATAGTACTCCCTCCTAGAATAACTCCATCCGGTCGGGAAAGTCCTAATTTGGAAGCCATTTCCTTAGACCATAGCAAAAGTTGGGGGTTTGGTGGAGGTGTGGGTTTGACACGAGACCAACAAGCATTGGGAACCTGACGAGGGCGTCCTCCGACTTCAAAATCACCTGGAGTTTCATCGAGGAAACGACTGAGCCACTCCAGTGATTCAAAGGTGCCCATATTGGTAGGTGGTATTGGTAGTACCTTATTTCAGTTCCTTAACGTTTGAAGTAGTGGGGTTTCAGTCGGCCAGTACACTGCCTGCAGTTGTATAATGTACGACTACAAGGGACCCCCCTATTGGAAATTCTATATTGTATCTTTATTTACAGGGTAGGCAGAAGGGATAGTTGAGGAAGTAAGATGGTACTACTGAACCTATATTCGCTATCACACTTTTTCATCTGGACCTTTTCTGGCCGTTTTATTCCATTATCTTGGGCCTTATTTTTCACCCTTTCAATTGGATGGGAATTACTCGAGTTAGTCCTTCCTTTCACTTTTGCAATTGAGACATGGGATAATAAAATAGCAGATATATTCGTCAATTGTATTGGCTTTTACCTCGGTTTGAGGCTCAAGGATAAGGCTGAAAATTCAGGCGAAGCCGGGAACAAAGTATACTAGGCAATTCAATCAAACCAGGCAACCAAAACAAGGCAGATATGTTTGGTTGGGCAACAGGTCAATTTTTTTTTGCTCTTTGCCCAAAAATACGGCGTAATAGGGGATGCCCCTAAAGCGTTTCAAATAGCGGCTTATTGTGGCGCAGTGGCCCTCTTTGAAGCATAGGTCAATGCGTCATATTGATATAGGGGAGGCGATTCGGGAGGTTGCTTGCGTCTTCCAGAAGGCGTTACCGAGTGAGCCTCCCTAACCCGGCGGCAATGAAACTTGGTATCACTGGGGATGTTATGCCGAAGTAATGCGATTCCGAAAAACCGTCCTTTAGGGGCGAATTCGGAGTTGAGATAGGTGATATCTTGTTTACATACAATTGCAAATTGTGCAAAGAGTAGAATCAAGTGTAAACTTGCCAATAACAATAAAATCAGCAAAGCGAACCAAAGCTTCTAGGGATTAAAAAAGGATTTTTTACGAAATCTGGTTGATCCTGCCAGAGGCGACCGCTATTGGAGTTCGATTAAGCCATGCGAGTCGAGAGTCTTAGGGACTCGGCATACTGCTCAGTAACACGTGGATAACCTGCCCTATGCAAGGGGATAACCTCGAGAAATTGAGAATAATACCCTATAGGTCACCATGCCTGGAACGGTTGGTGACTAAAAGTTCAGGCGGCATAGGATGGGTCTGCGGCGTATCAGGTTGTAGTGGGTGTAATGTACCTACTAGCCATTGACGCGTACGGGTGTTGGGAGACATAGCCCGGAGATGGATTCTGAGACACGAATCCAGACCCTACGGGGTGCAGCAGGCGCGAAAACTTCACACTGCAGGAAACTGTGATGAGGGAACTCCAAGTGGTGCGGCAAAATGTCGCATCTTTTCTTAACTTTTAACAGGTTTTGGAATAAGGGCTGGGAAAGACCGGTGCCAGCCGCCGCGGTAATACCGGCAGCTCAAGTGGTCGTCGCTTTTATTGGGCCTAAAACGTCCGTAGCCTGTTTAGTAAATCCGTGGGTAAATCAACGAGCTTAACTCGTTGACTTCTGCGGACACTGCTAGACTTGGGACCGGGAGAGGTGTGGGGTACTCATGGGGTAGGGGTAAAATCCTGTCATCCCATGAGGACCACCAGTTGCGAAGGCGCCACACTAGAACGGATCCGACGGTCAGGGACGAAGCCTAGGGGCACGAACCGGATTAGATACCCGGGTAGTCCTAGGTGTAAACGCTGTGGACTTGGTGTCGGGGATCCTCTAAGGGTTCTCGGTGCCGCAGCGAAGGTGTTAAGTCCACTGCCTGGGGAGTACGGTCGCAAGGCTGAAACTTAAAGGAATTGGCGGGGGAGCACTGCAACGGGAGGAGCGTGCGGTTTAATTGGATTCAACGCCGGAAAACTCACCAGGGCCGACTGTCAAATGAAGACCAGCGTAATGAGCTTGTCGGATTGTCAGAGAGGTGGTGCATGGCCGCCGTCAGTTCGTACCGTAAGGCGTTCTGTTAAGTCAGATAACGAACGAGACCCTCATCCTCATTTGCTACTCAGTTCTCGCGAATTGAGGCACTATGAGGAGACCGCTGGCGCGAAGTCAGAGGAAGGCGAGGGCAACGGTAGGTCAGTATGCCCCGAATGTCCTGGGCTACACGCGCGCTACAAAGGATGGGACAATGGGAAGCCACGCCGAGAGGCGGAGCTATCCCGAAACCCATTCATAGTTCGGATTGAGGGCTGTAAGTCGCCCTCATGAAGCTGGATTCCGTAGTAATCGTGTCTCAAAATGGCACGGTGAATATGCCCCTGCTCCTTGCACACACCGCCCGTCAAACCATCTTAGTTGGGATTGGGTGAGGCTGCGCTTTATGGCGCATTCGAGCCTGGTTTCGACAAGGAGGGTTAAGTCGTAACAAGGTATCTGTAGGGGAACCTGCAGATGGATCACCTCCTAAGAAAACCGGGGCGGGAGCACGCTAGCGTGCTCCCGTTCCAACTTTTTTATCGCCATAGCACTTTACTTTTTACACCGCCAATATACTACGTTGGTGCACTACAAGTCACTTAACAGAAAACAAACCAATTTCATTGGATTAAATGTGCCATTTTGTCGGTAATTTTACCATTGAATGTCAGTAGGTTTAACTTTGGACCATTGAGATTAACACTAATGCTCGCCCCGCGATTAAAGTGATATTCATCCCATCCATCTGGTACGACATAGCCACGATGCATATCGCTGATAACTACAGTTGTTTCACTAGTCCAGGCGATATGTGCTTCTTGATGAAGTTCACGTTCAGCTCGATTTAAGTCTCTTGAAACTACTAAATAATGGCTATCGATTTCTGTAGGTGCAAATTTTATCCCTTCAATATTCGCAATATGGCGAAACCATGCGCCTTGACCAACAAAAGTTGAAAATAGAATTCCTGAGGACAATTGTTTTAAATCCATATCGCCTCGCTGCACTCGGTATTTTGAGGGAGCATATTGGTGGGTATTGGCTATCAAAAGGTCATTCAAAGCAGGATCAGATACTATCCTATTTCCGCTTGTTGAAGTAATGGTCGCTTGTAACCTTGGTAATGCATTTTCAATTGCCTCTCCATTCAATACTGCCTCTAAGTTTTCTCTGAAAGTTGAAACTTCCGAATCCATAAAAAAACCAAAACTTCCATCGGGGTCCATCTCTCTAGGGTGAGAGTTTACTCCCATCACAGGAGTAGTGGAATCTATATTATGTGAGATTGAGGTCAATGTTCCGTCGCCACCGAGTACGATTACCAAATCTCTACCAATAAAATCGGCTCGGCAAACTTGTTCTCTGGCAACCATGTCGAGGCGGACTTCACCGCCCTCAACTTTCGCATCTAAGACTTGGCTAAGCGAGTCTAGTGCCTCATCATGAACTGCTTCAAAGGTTTTTTTGTAAACCAGTAATACATCTGTCGGCATAACTGTTAAACCTCCTCCTACGAATATCCCGAAGGGTTGGTCACTCTTGATGCCTTGCATTTATTGATGGAATAGTAAAGAGTATTTTCACCTCTCAAGAATAAGTAGGTTCTATGAGCAAACACCCATTCCGGTGTAATATGCAGGACGACGATGGCTCCGATGCGGCTCCACTTGATACCTTTGATGCTACTGCAATTGCTGAAGCCGCTAAAGTGGCAATAGAGCAAGCTAGTGCTACCGCTGAACCTCAAACTAGTGCTGCAGATGAAGCACAAGTCGCCGACAATATCACTCAGAATATTCATGACAGTGTTATTTCAGAATCCCCTGTTGTGGCCTCCGAACCTACGCTCTCCACTCCCGAATCAGTAGTAATGGGGGGCACTCTATCTACCGCCCAACCTGCCGGTCAGCCAGTTGCCCAGCCAGTTGCCCAACCAATGGTCGGTGCTCAAACAGTAATTCTCGGCAATGTCCAACAACAGATGGGAGTGAATCCATATGGGCAGGTACTCATGGTAGGACCGCCGAGTTCGGCAGCAAAAGTGATGGGAATTTTTATTATCATTTGGGGTGTCATTGGCGCCTTTGACGGTATTTTTTCAGTCCTTTCTCAATCCCATTTTGGCACCTTCTACTTATTCCTCATGGTGGTTTCAACCCTTACTGGTGTAGGAATTATTTTCGCTGGAGTACAAGTGCTAAATTTTCAGAAAAAGGGGATTCATTTGGCTTGGGTACTAATTGGAATTGGCATGGTCGTTAATATTATTTCAATGTCCATGCTGCCAGATCTTACCATCCAAATGGTTGAAGATGGAGATATGACTCAGGAAGAAGCAGATATTCTAGCCGGCGCCGGAGGATTAGTCGCTGGAATAGGTATTGGAATTTCGGTGATGTGCAGTGCGATTTGTGGTGTATTGGTTGCAATACCGCTAATGGTTGCGAATAATGGCTTGGACAATAGTTCATTATTTGGTAAAAAGGAAGAAAAGCAGTATACCGGTTATTGAATCAATAATTTTATACCGTTCTTGCTTTCTTTCAATGAGTAAATTATCGCTGCACCTGTGGCGCAAGCAATACAACCTCTCGCCTCCCCCCTACTCTATATGGGGAAGTTAGTAACCGGCGCAGCAGCAACTTATGTGGAAGAAATGTGGGTGGAAACTCCCAAGAGAAGGATGATCACACCAATCACTCAAGACGTTCAAAAAATCATAACTCAAAGCGGAATCACAGATGGCTTAGTTCTTGTAAATCCAATGCACATTACCGCCAGCGTCTATGTAAATGACCTTGAATACGGCTTGCATGAGGACATTATGGATTGGCTTGAAAGGGTCGCTCCATTTGGTGGCCTAGACGGCAATAATGGTGCTGAATACCGTCACCATCGGACTGGCGAAGACAATGGTGATGCTCACCTAAAGCGGCAACTTCTTGGACATCAGGTTACAATGCCTGTGCAAAATGGCAGGCTTCATTTAGGCCCTTGGGAGCAGATACATTATGCAGAATTTGATGGCCAAAGGAGAAAGCGTATTTTGGTAAAAGTTGTTGGGTTAATCGAGGAGTGAGATGTATGGCAAACGACGAAACAAACTCTGCAGGGGATACTCCACCTCCTACATCTCCATTTAGTCAACCTCCGGAGTTTTCGGGAATTGCCAAAGCGATGGCGATTGAGCCACATAGTTGGAATCAAGGGAAGGTTAGCGTTCAAGTGGTGGTAACAAAAGAACATACCAATAAAGGCGGAGTAGTGCATGGTGGGCTTACTACAATGCTTCTCGACATGGCTCTGGGTGGTGCATTAGTTTCTACTCTCAAATTAGAAGAATGGTGTGCTACAACCGCATTAAATGTTAATTTCCTCGATGCCGGACAAGTCGGCGACCATCTAATTGCTTCTGGAAGAATTGCTCGCCGCGGGCGAAATGTTGCTCATCTTGCCGGCGAAGTTGTTAACCAAAACGGCCGCGTAATTGCTTCTGCAACAGGCACTTGGGCGATTTGGAATAAGCGACCGTCCAACCTCCCACTTCGTAAGTCATAATAGGAAATCCAACTACACTATTTTCCCTTCAATTTTACTACATAATTATCCAGTAGTTTGAGGATACTTTACTCGCAAGCGCTGAGGTATGTAAATGGCAGCTGGATGTGCCTGAATGCCGTACTGCTTGCAACTCTTCGTATTGTTCGGGGAATAACGTTTATTGGGCTAATGTCGGTCGGCCAAAGCGTAGTAGGTGAGCCCATGCGCAGAAGTACCATTTCTCAGCGAATCGGTCTTGGGCTTTTGATTGCCCTCACCCTCCTTATTCCAGCCCAAACAATGGCTTTTTCCGGGGGGATTGGAGGCACACAATCCAATGCAGGTTCGGAAATCGGCGATGTTGCTCAAGAGGGCTGCTTGTGCCACAGTGGCGCTCCGACAAATGCCGTACAAATTCTTGCAATTGATATCCCATACAATTGGGTTGCCGGTCAAACTTACTCCTTCTCAATTCAAATCATTGGCGGGCCAACTGCCGACACCCACTCAAATACTGCTGGATTTTCAATGCGCGTCAGTGATGGCATATTAGCCGCAGGCGAAGGAGATGAATCTGCTATGAGTAACTGGGAGGATGATACCACTACTCTAGTTCATGAATCTTCAGGGGCAACTTCTGCGGAACGCACTTGGAGCATTACTTGGACTGCACCGGCAACTGGTAGCGGTGATGTTTTCTTTTGGGTAACTGGAAATAGCGTTGATGGCGACCATCAAAATGGGCCAACTGATTTATGGAACACTCTTTCATTCCCCCTCTCTGAAACTGCAGAAGATAATGGTAGAACCCGTACTATCTTTGCAGGCGATGGAAATGTCGAGCCTCCTGCTGCTGATGAAGGCCATGTTAACCTCCATGATATGGGTGCACCTTTCCGTGCCCACTGGCTCGGCCTTCTAGGTTTCAATGCGGTCATCATGGCCATCGTATTCAGCGGATTGTTGCTGCGTTATGGTTTCTCAACATCTTACAAGGGGCGTACTAATTTATTGCGTCTTCGTTACAAGACAATGCGCCGAGGTGATCAGTAATGGCAAGAGACACTATCTCCAAATTATTGGATGAAGTTGCTAGCGGCAAAGTTTCAGTTGAGGATGCTCGTAAGGCTCTAGAAGGAGTAGATCTCGATGAAGATACTTACCTTGCAGCAGTAGATCACGGCGTATTCAACCCAGTAGATGCGGGAACAATTGTCAAGGCCTCACTCGCACCGAGTGGTGGCAGTGCATTGGTAATCGTCTTCTTTTTGTGGGGAATGTTTTGGACTTTGTATTGGTCAAGTTCAATGCTCTATGGTTTGTTCCATCACTGGGACCAGCAACAATTATCCTACCATCTTGGGATGGCTTTCACTACTCTAGTCATGATGGGCATAGTTTACATGAAGTGGGTTCTTCCCGACCTAATAATCGTTAAGTATCGCCGAAATAAATATATTCCTGAGCATAAGAAAGACTGGGTGGAGTACAAGGTTTGAGGTGAATTATTATGGCAGAACACAAACTTCGACCTGCACCAGGTAGCGAATCTAAGGATTCCATTTCCGCTAATTTCAAGACTCTAAATCGCAGACAATTCTTGACCTATGGTTTCGGTGCAGCAGCCGGTGTGCTTGCTGCATCTGTGGGGGCTCTTGGTTTCGCCTCCTTGCTAATGCCAGGTGGCGGCGGCAGTGGCGGAGATACCGAGGTGAAATACTGGGCAAAAGGTCGTGAAGATACCGCATGGTATGGTGCAATGCACTTGCAGGGAATGAAGAAGAGTGATTTCGTTGCTGAGGCAGAAAAATCCGCAACCGGAATGTCTGGCGCACAGGGCGTGTGGAATGGTCTGCCCGTAAATGTCACCTTTGTACCCCATTCTGCAAATGCCGGAACTCCCCTTGTCAGTAACAAACCTCGTTTCCAACTATTGGAAGGATATGACGCAACTGGCAAATACATCGGACACTTTGAGGATATGGTTGATATGGATGCTCGAATCATGCCAAGTGACGACATCATCATGGTTTTCAGTCGCTGCCCTCACCTTTGTTGTATTCCCGGATGGCAACTTGTTGACAACAGTTCAACTGAAGATTCTTGGGCAAGCGGCGGTGGAGACGGCGGCGGCAGTAAATTATTCTGTATCTGCCACTCCAGTCGTTTTGACCCAACCGCATTGGAAGCAAATACCAACCGTAACCGCTCCAATGGTTCTACTTTCACCTACGCAGGAATCCGCCGAACTGGCGGCCCAGCACCCGTAGGATTACCTATCATCCCCGTGGCAATCAACGCGGATGCAATAGAAGGGATCCCAGATTATCTGGATTGGTTGACATACTGTGACTGAGGTGATTAATTATGAGCGCTTTATTCTTTACACTTTGGTTTTTTATAGCATTTGTAATAATTATCATCGCCTTTACACTTCGTAAAGAAAGCGAAGATATGCCGCGCCGTGACATTCTTCGGGCGGTTGAATCAACTGGGAAAATGGGTTTGGCCGAGAAATTATTTTTGTGGGTATTTTCTTGGTTAGACACCCGCTTTAGATTACAGGATTATTGGTCAATGTCACGCGAGGCTTACTATAATGTCCACCGACAAATGCCAATGACTCACGCTGAGAAATACAAACTCCGTATCATTTGGTACTGGTATCCCTTGTATTGTCTTGGCGGTATCTCCTTCCTCGCCTTCATTATTCTTGTAATAACCGGAACAGTTCTTGGAATTTATTATGTTCCTGGTGGCGAAGGCGACCCAAGCCCTGCTTATGCCAGCATGGAATACATAATGTTAGAATTACCATTCGGATATATTATCCGTTCAATTCACCATTGGGCAACTCACTTTATGGTAGCATCTGTATTCTTGCATATGTGCAGAGTATACTTCACTGGCGCATACCGTAACCCACGCGAGTTAAACTGGCTAATCGGCGTTGCCCTCATGTTCTTCACCATCTTCTTCGGTTACTCAGGTTACCTTCTCCCATGGGATAGCCTCGCCTTTGGTGCTGCAACAATTGGAATTAACATGGCAAACTCAACTCCTCTCATTGGAAAGTGGGCGGCAACAGGTATGTTCAACGGAACCAGCCTTACCCCTGGAACTGTAACTAGAATGTACTTTATTCACGTCTTTATTCTTCCAGTTGTTGTTACTTCACTAATCATTGTGCATTTATTCATAGTTTGGGTTCAAGGAATTGCGGAGCCACATTGATAGGAGTAGGTGATCATGGGATTAATAGAAAATTTTGGTAAAGTCGCCGGCACCTATATGGCCGAGAAAGAGAAATTAAAATCAGCTGGCGAAGATCGTCAGCGCGTGATGATCGGCCATCCACTTTGGCCGCATGAAGCACTTCGCGATACATTGATATTTTGTGCAATTATTGCTATCCTAGCATTCTATTCTTGGCTCATTCCGCCACCTCTACACAGTCCAGCCGACCCATTCGCTCAAGCCGGATTCGTGTTCCCAGACTGGTATGTATTATTCTCTTATGGATACCTTCGTTTAGGAGAATATCTGCCTCAGTTCAACATTCCAGCCGGACCAATTGGCGCCTTCTTCGGCCAGCCTGTTATCTCTTGGAGTGCAGCATGGTGGGGTTCATTCATCACCGGCATTCCGGTCGGAGTACTTGCCCTTCCACCTCTTCTTGGTGGACGAGAAAAGCGCGGCGTGGAAGACCCAGCATTTGCAACAGCCGGAGTAATATATTTGGCTCACGTATGGTTTATTTCTGTTTTCTCGATTAACATCTTCCTAGAATTATACGGCAAAAACCGTGCCGATTATTGTAAGTTAGATAGCCACGGGGATTTAGTCTGTGGTGTGAGAGAACCGTGGGTTGCCGATGTTTTCAATTCAATACCGTGGGTAATGACTGGTATTCTAATTTGGTTCTTATTGTATTATGCCTACAAATGGTTCATGGTTCACGGAATCGGTGCAAGAGCTTCACCTCAAATGGGTAAAAAAGCAATTGCTGGCGCTCTAATCGTCGCTGTTGCTCTTTCCGCTTGGTCTTGGCCAGTATACGATAATGGATTCTGGGATGCCGGTGGTTTCGGTGCAATGGAAGATGAAGAAACTCTTGCAAAAATGCGCACTCAACCGGAGGATGTACATGTTCATTCAGCAAATGAATTTACAATTGACTATCCCGATGATGTAGTACCTGCTCGCGATTGGTTGCAATGGGATATTTATCAGCCAACAAGAGAAGTGTTAATTGATTTCTCTGATTCAAATTATCATCAACAACCCGATATTGGACTTAATGCTATACAGGGAGAAAATATCTTTAGTGGCAATTCGGGGACTTCATTAAGTGGAACAATAGCGATTGAAGGAACTTATGAACAGGAATCCTATGTAGTTGACCTCGCTTGTGATTACCGCGCTTCAGAGCGAAAGATTGACGGAATAGCAACATCTTCATTCATGATCGCAAGTTTGGTTTTGACCAATTCCGGTGGAAATGAAGTAGCCAATATTAATGGGTGCGCCGCATCAACCATTGATTTGCCTTCAGGCGATTATGACTGGACTTTCTCCGTAGCAAGTTCAGGTGCACTTGCGGCAAACGAGAGCATTAATGTTTCTACATCTGTATCTATTGCCGCTTATCAGCCCCTTCTCTTGTATGACAATTCAGGGGAAGTGGTAAACCTTTCAAACCCAACTCTTGAGTCTTATGGAATCGTTGATAATCCAACCTTTCACCATAATCCCAAAGGATTGGATGCCAAACTCATTTACGGTTTGTTTATTCCACCATTGACAGTTGGTATTGTAATGTGGACAATCCTACGCAAGATGGCCCGTGGATACGAGTATGAGATGAACAAATGTTACGGTTGTGACCTTTGTGATAGTGCATGTCCTGTGCGACTATTCACAGGTGGAGACAAATTGAATATTATTTACAATACATGGAATAACGAAGATGATGGTGTTCCTATGTTCACCTGTTTGACCTGTTCTGCTTGTACTAATGTCTGCCCTCAGTTGGTTGATTATGACTCCTATGTTGACATACGCCGAAATTTGATTGTCGGTGGTGCACCTGCTGCTGAAATACCTCACACAATCATGCAAGCCGTGATTAATGCCGAGGCCGAAGCTGAAGCAGATAATGACTTCATTGCCACTGCAGATTACCCAATTGACTCAAGTATTGGTTACTATCCTGGTTGCGTAGATTACTTGGATCAGGAAATGGTTTTCAGCCATGTCAATGATGGTAAGATGAATCTTGGAGATTCCACAACCGCTGCCTTTACTCTGTTTGAAGAAATGGGTGAGGATGTTGCCTACTTGGGAAGAGACTTCCTAAAGTGCTGTGGTCATGACCAGAAATGGCAAGGAATGACTGAAGTCTTTGACAAATTGAAGGCTTACAATCAAAAGAAACTCCAAGCAAGTGGAATTGATACTCTTGTCAGTAGTTGTGCAGAGTGTTTCAGAACCTTTGCCAAGGATTATGAATTGGAAGGCATCAAGGTAATGCACACCACTGAATTTTTACTTGAGAAAGGCTTCGATATGAATCTCAAGGCCGATGATGGTTTGACCGTTACATACCACGACCCATGCCGTCTTGGACGACAAATGGGCATCTATGACGAGCCAAGAGATTTGGTCACTGCTATTGAAGGCGTAGACCTCGTTGAAATGGAACACCATGGCGAAGACGCATTGTGCTGTGGAGTTTCAAGCATGATGTCTTGTAACGAAAACAGTCGTTCAATCCGTATGGAGCGCTTTGATGAAATGCAAGCGACTGGTGCCGACTTGGTCCT
>Ga0233449_1000629_pt1 | contig 38731 bp, 30 predicted proteins | sample SI_124_October20_FD_183012 | JGI IMG/M metagenome (GOLD analysis project Ga0233449, IMG submission 183012) | Seawater microbial communities from Saanich Inlet, British Columbia, Canada - SI_124_October2016_200_MG | ecosystem: Environmental > Aquatic > Marine > Inlet | place: Canada: British... | reverse complement strand
ACCTTGATCAGTTGAAGAAACATGATGAACAGTTAATCTCGCTGCTAAATATGTTAATGAAATTCCCCCTAAAGTCCAAACAATGGGCAATTCAACACCTGCAACATCCGGCAAACTCAAATTTAGAGATGAGGCCCTCCAGCGTGATATTCCGATAAATAACATTGATATTACTGCTCCAACAATAAGCATTGCTTCCCCTTGACCAAATGCGAATGCCCCCCAAGAAGTGCCGAGCAATAATCCGCTAACAAATACTAGAACAACGATAGGTCTGTGATGAATATCTCCTACTAAAAGGTCCATTTCACCAGTTGAGCCAGAACGCTTGCGGCGTCTTTTTTGTTTCTCAGCCAACTCAATCATTTTGGGGTCAATAAGGACTAAGTTTTCTCCTACCGCAGTTGTCCCTTGCTTTGATAGAACACTAGATGCTTCATTGTTTTCGGAAATTTGCTTTGATAATGAATACTCTGCAACCCTTGTTTCTTGACGTGCAATGCTTCGTAAACCGGAGCGAATCTCTCCTTGAGCTGCAAGCCAAGCCCCTGTGGCTACAAACATTATGGAAATTGAAATCCAAGGAATTGGCCCAAACTGTTCCGAATCGAAAAATGCTGCTGCAAGGGCTGCAAGCATTATTATTGAGGATAGTGCTGGTTGCAATAATTTTTCAAAAATTGCTGCTTTCGGCAAATACAATCCCAAACTAATCATCGCAGAAAATACAAATGCAATTCCTGTTTGACTTTCGTTAAACCAATAGGTGATATTCAATTCATCATGCACTGGATTCATAACAACAATAGCGGCACTGGCTGCAATAAATCCCATTTGCAAGGAAAGCATTTGTTCAGGCATTGGTTGTAATGCAGTACCATCTAGACTTCCTGAAGATTCAAGTTCAATCTCATTTGCTTGCCATGCCTTTAGCACCTTTAGTTCCTTTATGATTAACGGGGTTGCTGACAATGCAATGAATAACGGCCATGCTGCATCTAGTCCATGTCGCCATTGAGACCACAATGCTACAACTCCAAATGCAATTAATAAAAAGCGCGGATTTGATTGATGGCGGCCCAATAATTCAGCCCCTACATGAGTTGAGAGTAGCAAACCAAAAGCCAAAATAAGTCCTTCTGCAGGTAAACCAGCAGGCCTAGCAACTGCAAGTATTCCCATTAATGCAGAGATATATCCGAGATTCCACAAGCGCATTAATCCCGAGTCGCGCAGATGTGAACTTATTTCCGACATTCCTAATAGCCGCCCAGCTAAATTTACTCCTGTTTTTCCCAATTTGAGATTTATTGGGATTTGCAAAATAATCATTGTAACAATGAATGCAGTTAAATCCCATTCGTTCAATATGATTGGAATAATATCGGCATTTACTACTCTAGATTCTAAATCTGTTGCAAACAAAAAGATCCATAACCAAGGCATCAATACCGAAACTCCGGCTATTGAAGGTGAATTGCGAATTATCGCCAGTGCGCCTAATCCAATACATGTCAATGCAATACCCAATAGCATTTTCCTCCCACCCGATTCTTCAGAAGCAGGTACAAGTAATGTTAACAATATTATTATCGCAATTGAGCCCATCCAAAGCACATGGTCGCTTACTGCTGATTGGTTTCTCAATAATGCGTAAGAAGTGATTATTGCCGCAAGACCAGCAAAAATGCTATAATTTGAGTAATTGCCATCTAATTGAATAATATTACCTTCAAAAACAACTAATAGAAGCAAAAATAATGATAGTGGGATTATTATTGTATTTCGTAACTCCTTGAGTTCCACTCCTCTAACGGATAAATATGAGCCACCAAACAAGGTGAATAATAATACAACTTGTGCTAATGAATATCCTGTCTCAAGACGATGGGCTGCAATTGCCAAGAGTGCGCCGATAAGCCCCAAACCAATCGAGACTCCCCAAAGACCTGGTTTTCCAAGGCCAATTCCCTTTAGTCCTGAGGAAAACCAATTTTCGTGTTTACAAAATATTGCCGCCATAGTTGCATTTCCTCCATTTACAATAGCGAGTAATCCGAATAATAATAGCGGGTCGGAGAAATTAATAAATTCAAGGCCAAATAATTCCCAATCGTTTGATAGTGCATGTAAACCAATCCACAAGTTACTAGCGGCAATCCCAAGAGAAGTCAAATTCCCAGAGTTTCTCATTAATGCTAACCCATGTAATAATGTTGTAGCAATAACAATCATTATTGCAAGGCCAAATTCGCCAAACACCATCCCTACTGCACTACTCAAAGCCAATAACACCAACGTGGCTTGTGCTGAAATTGCGTCTTCATCATGGTGATGAGCGATAACCACATTCACCCCAACAATTGCCAATAATGAAGAAACAAGGAGGGCTTCTGGAGCAAAACCGAATCCTTCAAGCCAACCCCAATGATATGCATCAATAGCAAAACCATAAAGAAGTTTCATTGCAATTATTACCCAAGTTACTCCAAGAAGTCGCATTGAGGGGTTGGGTATCCATTTTTCACCTAGAAACAATCCAAACAAAGCCAATCCAATTAGGCCTACCGCACCTAATACCGGTGGCAGGGTTGTGCCAATGATAGTTCCGAATAAGGAGTAAATCACAATCATTATGACCATAAGGCTCCAATGCAAACGCTTCTCTCCTTCAATAGATAAATCGCTTACTGAATCCATTTCTGGAGGAATAACAACGGTGCCGTCGCGTAATATTTGGCCAGGTTTAGGAGATTTATTTTCATCGGCATCTGGTGATTCGAACGGATTGATCATTTGACCCATTGCCTCATCCTTCACTTCAACTTTAGAAATAGCCTTTGCAATGATTTCTTCTCGTATTGTTTGTGATTCCTTTTCATCACTCTTCGCTTCCTCAATAGCATCATCTACTAAGAAAGTGGAAATATCAAGCCCACTACCTCGTTCAAACTCTAGTTGTTGGAGAAGATTGTCTTTGGTGATATCATCTTTGCCAAGGTCGCCTTCTTCTTCACGAGAAGGGGTATCTTCGGCATCAGCCATACTACTGTGGAGAACTGCATTACTCAAGAATGCGCCGCATAATTCCATTCTTATCTTGCATTTTTACAGTCACACATTTATTTTCAATTCAATAATAAAATATGCCTCTTACTACAATATGAAATGGTAGAATTACCGAAAGCAACAAAGAGGGTGGGCGTAGGGACAACACCATGGCAACCCCTGCTAACGAAGGGCCCGGTGTTCCCACGGGTGCTTCTTTGGATGTTCATGGCTTATCTCCAAGTGGAAATATTCACTGGAATTTAGGGACAACTTCTCTAATTAACATGGCAGTGGAGAGGAACGAAGGTATCCTTTCCGCACATGGTGCATTGGTGACAGAAACAGGAGAACGCACCGGTCGAAGTCCTAATGACAAATTTATTGTTAGAGAAGATTCTTCTGCCCAGCATATTAATTGGGGAGATGTAAACATTGATACAGATAAGGATACTTTTGAACATTTGAAAGCAAAAGTTATCGATTATCTAAATAGTCAAGGAGACTTATTTATTCAGGACCTATTTTGCGGCAGTGACAAGGATGTTCAACTGCCAATTAGGGTTGTTTCACAGAATGCTTGGCATGCAGCATTTGCCCGTAATATGTTTGTCCGCCCAAATAGTGATGAACTCGCCAACCACATGCATAATTTTGTAGTATTGCATGCCCCTCATTTAGAAGCCGACCCCGAGGTTGATGGCACCAATAGTTCTGCATTTGTTGTAGTAAATTATGCAGAAAAAATAGTATTAATTGCCGGAACAAGATATGCTGGTGAGATAAAAAAATCAATATTTTCGGTAATGAATTACAATTTACCATTACTTGGTATGTTGCCTATGCATTGCTCCGCAAACACAACTGGTGAAAATACTGCAATTTTCTTTGGTCTTTCTGGAACTGGAAAAACCACTCTATCTGCTGACCCGAAAAGGGAATTAATAGGAGATGACGAACACGGTTGGGGGCCAAACGGGGTATTCAATTTTGAAGGCGGTTGCTATGCTAAGTTAATTAATCTAAAACGAGAGGATGAACCGGCAATTTTCGCTACTACCGAGATGTTTGGTTCTGTTTTAGAAAATGTTGTGTTAAATGATGGGGTCCCCGACTTCTTTGATACCACAAAAACTGAGAATACTAGGGGTTCATATCCAATTGAGTTCATAGATAATCGGACTGAAAATTCAATGGGCGGTCACCCACAAAATGTCATTTTCCTTACTTGTGATGCATTTGGAGTCTTACCTCCAATCTCTAAACTTACATCCGCCCAAGCAGCATATCATTTCATTTCAGGATACACGGCGAAGGTTGCAGGAACCGAAATTGGAATAAAGGAACCACAGGCTACATTTTCTGCTTGCTTTGGAGAACCTTTTATGCCGATGCACCCTGGAAAATATGCCCACTTATTGTCGGAAAAAATGGAAAGCCACGGTTCAAATTGCTGGCTGATTAATACTGGTTGGTCTGGAGGGGAATACGGTGTTGGAAAGAGAATGAAAATACCCTACACGAGAGCAATGCTTAACGCTGCCCTTGATGGAGAACTCACAGATGTTGAATATGTGTTGGATAAGAGATTTGGCTTCAAGGTCCCCACTTCCTGCCCAGGGGTGCCAAGTGAATTATTAATTCCCAAAAATACTTGGGATGATGGAGATAAATATGAAGCAAAGGCAGACATGTTGGCAAATATGTTCAACCAAAACTTTACTCGCTACAAAGATGGAGTTGGGGATGATGTTAATGCTGCATCCCCGCAACCGCTCAATTAATCTTGCAATAATATGATAATTGAATTGAATTATTGAACCGATGAACTCAAACACCTCATGCCTTTCGCAGTAAAACATGACGAAGGTCAAAATGGAAACCTCTGCCGGAGATATAACTCTAAATTTGTATACTGAACAATGCCCTGAAACAACTTCAAATTTTTTGAAGTTAGTTGATGATTGCTATTATGATGGCCTTCATTTTCACCGCGTAATACCTCAATTCATGTTGCAAGGCGGCTGCCCTCATTCAAAAGATCCTTTTGCACGAAGAGCAGGAACCGGTGGGCCTGGATGGCAAATACCATGTGAAAAGAGTGCACTTGCACTCAAGCACGACAAACCTGGGCTACTTTCAATGGCCAATTCCGGAAGAAACACAGGCGGTTCTCAATTCTTCCTAACCACTATTCCTACACCATGGCTAAATGGAAATCATGCGGTTTTCGGTGAAGTAGAATCTGGCATGGATGTCGTGACAAAAATTGAAAATTGTGACAAAATGCCCGGAGATAGGCCGGCACAACCACAACAAATCATTCGTGTTTATCGCCTCTAATTTGAACGAGGGAGAATAAATGGTAGTCTTGGCCATTCATGGCGGAGCAGGTGGCGATGGACCTTGGGGCGGCCCTACTGATTTAGACCCGGCTCGAATTGAATGCATGCAAAGTATTCTTGCAAATGTTGGAAAGGCACTTGAAGATGGAAAAATAACTGCCCTTGAAGCAGTAACTGAAGCGGTTTCTCTTCTTGAAGATGAACCCCTATTCAACGCAGGAAGGGGCGCTGTGATTGGTGCAGATGGGAAAATAACCATGGATGCTTCAATAATGAATGGTAAAGATTGCTCGGCTGGCGCATGTGCAGGAGTAAGTATTCTAAGGCATCCAATAAGGCTTGCAAATCATTTACTTAAAGGAAATTGGCCATTAATGCTTTTTGGAGAGGGAGCGGATGAGGCTGGACGAAAGGCTGGACTCGAAGTTGTTTCACAGGAATGGTTAGCAACTCCTCTTCGTTGGGCTCAATGGAAAAAATGGAGAGATTCAAACCTAAGGCCAGGTGCAACTGACGAGGATGATAATGTGCTCAATGCAGCGCTTGATCATGATATTGAAATAGGGCCCATTTCAGAATTTTCTCACGAAAATTTACTGGAAGAAATTGATGGACCTGGGACAGTTGGCGCAGTTGCATTGGACAAAGAGGGAAATCTTGCCGCTGCCACTTCAACCGGAGGCATGACTGGTAAACCACTAGGTCGGGTCGGAGACACACCGTTGATCGGTGCTGGGACGTGGGCAGATTCGCGCGTTGCAGTTTCTAATACGGGTGTAGGAGAAGCATACATTCGTACTTGTGCTGCCAAAAGAGTTGCTGATTTAGTTGAATTAGCCAATGTGGATTTAGAAACTGCTTGTAATATGATGTTGGATGAAGTTGAACCGTTTGGAGGTAGGGGCGGAATAATTGCAATTAGCTCAAAAGGAGAAGTTTGTATGCCTTTTCAAGTAACTTTAATGTATAGAGGAACCTATTTTAAAGGCGATGTATTTACTGCAATTGGTCCCAATTAGGCATTATTATTGCCCGACTTAATCAAAACCCGTATTAGTGGCCGATACTACGAGGTATTGCCGAAGGTGGTAAAATGGGCGAGGATACCAGAATTGAAAGAGACTCAATGGGGGAATTAGAAGTTCCAACAGATAGATATTATGGTTGTCAAACCGCCCGTTCATTGATTAATTTTAATATTGGAGATGACACAATGCCAAAGTCGATAATTCGAGCATTTGGCATACTAAAACAATCTGCTGCTGAAGTAAATCATAAATTGGGCCAACTCGATGGTGAACGTAGTGAATTAATACAATCTGCTGCTCAAGAAGTGATTGATGGTAAATTGGATGAGCACTTTCCTTTACGTATTTGGCAAACTGGTAGTGGGACGCAAACCAATATGAATACAAATGAAGTCATTGCAAATAGGGCGATTGAATTGGCCGGTGGAGTTCTCGGCTCTATGGAGCCTGTCCACCCCAATGACCATGTTAATAGGGCACAATCAAGTAATGATACGTTTCCAACTGCCATGCATATTGCGGCTGCCGAAGAAGTCACTCACTCTGTTATTCCTTCAGTGAAGAAATTACGAGATTCCCTTCAGCAAAAAGTTGAAGATTTTGATGGCATTGTAAAAATTGGCAGGACTCATTTAATGGATGCCGTACCACTCACATTATCGCAGGAGTTTAGCGGGTATGTTGCAATGTTAGATGCTGATCTCAAACGCTTGAACTTTGCTTTATTGGATTTATTTGAATTGGCACTCGGAGGCACTGCTGTAGGAACGGGGCTAAACACCCACCCTAAATTTGCAAAGCAGGTAGCCAAATCAATTGCAAGCAAAACGGGTTTGGATTTTGTAAGTGCAGACAATAAATTTGCTGGACTCGCCGGTCATGACGCAATAGTTTCAATGAGTGGTGCTATGAATACTCTCGCCGTTTCGCTAATGAAAATCGCCAATGATATTAGATGGCTTGGAAGTGGTCCAAGATGTGGTTTTGGTGAATTGAATCTTCCTGCAAATGAACCTGGGTCATCTATCATGCCGGGCAAGGTAAACCCCACTCAGGCCGAAGCACTAACCATGGTTTGTGCTCAAGTAATGGGCAATCATACTGCCATTACAATTGGAGGTAGCCAAGGTAATTTTGAATTGAATGTATACAAGCCAATGATGATTCACAACTTATTACATTCTTGTCGGATAACGTCCGATAGTTGTATTTCATTTGCCGAAAGATGCATTGATGGACTTCAAGCAAATGAAGGAAACATCAAATCTCACCTTGAAAATTCATTGATGCTTGTAACCGCATTAAACAATCATATCGGTTATGATAATGCTGCAAAGATTGCAAAACATGCGCATAAAAATAATCTAACATTACGACAATCGGCATTAGAATTAGGGTTGTTAACCAATGAGCAGTTTGATGAATGGGTAAGGCCAGAAAATATGACTGGTCCGAAGGAATAATACCTTAATTATCACGTAATTTACGCAGTTTGGCTTGCATAATTCTTCGTTTTTCAAGAGCACCAAAGTCAGCCTCGGACAACTCAGAAGAAGAATCCTTTTGCTCATCCGTAGAATTATTACTTATTTTTTCAACATCGTCTTTTCCACTCAACCTATTTGTAAGACGACGATTTAGCAAGTCTGCTTCAAATAATAATATTCTTCCGTCTTCGCAACCAATCACAGTGTGCTCATCAGTACTATTGTAGGCGGTAACTAATGACCCAAGTGGGGTATTAATATATTCATCTCCAGAATTAATGGAACAAATCTGTAAAATATGTTCATCATTATTTTGTGAAATTAGCCAAGAAGTTCTACCTCCATCAATAATCAAGCCGCTTTGAAAAATTAGTGCATTATCAATACCCATTGATTCTGTTTGCATTTTTCCTTTATTGTCTAACAGACATGCACCCCCTGTATCAAATGTCAATAGATAGCCATCTTCATGAATTGAAATATACTCAATGCCATTTTCCAATGTCTTGCTATTGACTATCACACCTTTCTCAAGGAAAGACAGCCCTCCTTTGGCATGACCTAATACGAGATGTTGCCCTTTACTACAACCGCAAGTAACAGGGTCGTCTTCAATTAACTCTGTCCATTTTGATGATGAACCATTAATCGTTAAGTATCCGCCTCTAGGCCGGCCTAACCCAAGAATTATTTCTCCCTCAAACATTGTGCTGAACCAAGGGCGCTCATCCATTCTTTCGACAATTAGTAATTCACCAGTATTACTATACTGCCAACAAGCACTCTCCATGAAATCGCCATATTCAATATCATATACTGAAGAAATTGCAACAATTAATTCACCATCAGAAGAGCATAAAATTGCATCTGCTGAACCTTCTGTTGTTTGAGACCAAAGAATCTCGCCATCATTCAAATTTAATGCAACTGCATTGAGGCCGGCTGCAACATATAATCGTTGCTCGTAACGACAAATACTTTGAATTCTACTTGAGAGAGTAATTGCCCACTGTTGTATTCCATCTAAATCCCAACAAGAAATATTTCCATCCCAGCCGCCAGCGACCACAACTTCATTATCAACATACAAATTGGAAGGACGGTCTTTCAATTGACGCACAGACCAAGCCAGTGATTCAATGTCTTCACCCATCCCCATCAACCATAGGATAGATGCTTGAGGGATAAGTCAAACCCTTATTTGATTATTAGGTAATACGCTTTGGAAGGGCAAATGAAAGTGCCAAGGCGAGTAGAGCGAAACAACAAGCCGAGTAATAGAAACCAACAGTAAAAAAGGATAAGGCTGCTGAAATTCTAATTTGTCCAACAGAACCACTTCTAAAGGCCAATATTGCAAAAAATCCAGCCAATACTGCAAGCCCAATGAACATAAAACCCATCATGACATAAGTTCCAATTGCACCAGGGTCAAGAAGAGGAAAATCCATCTCTTCTTCGCTATAATCAACCCAATATGAACTTCCACTTTTTTCCCACACAGCAAGATGTTCTTCTTCCGATGGCATCGCTATCTCAAGATAAGTAAATCCAATTGGCTCAAACATTGCCGAGGGGGGAGTAAGGAGGAGTCTATGTTGCATACCTTTAGTCACATTATCACTTGCGTTCACCTCAAAAGAAACCATGCCCGGGTCTAAGTTTTCAAGAATAAAATATCCCTTAGAATCTGTTGATGTTTCCGCTAACCATGAATACTGGGCGGAACTAGTGCTTGGATCCATCACAACTACAACTGTGTGATTAACTGCTGGTGTACCATCTGCTAAGGTGATTATTCCGGATAATGTGGCGGTGCCATTTGGCGCTGACATACCCATGGACCATACCCATTCGTGTGGCCTCACAATACCCTTTTCTGGCTGAGTATAATCAATCCCATTTGCAAATCCAGAAATGGCTGAAATGAATAAAAGAGCAGCCAATATTTTTGCTGATGAACTCACTTTTTGGTCGCTGGGTAAGAATAATTTTTTGCCACTAGAAGTGAAAGTCAAATCTTCTTCAGGTAGCCCAATTATCGGCTCTTGAGGTGGCTCATTTTCCATGTCATGATTATTTTCTGACATCACCTACTCCTCCTCAACCTTTTGAGAATGGGCATCCCCTATATTCTTTGGTGACTGATAATTGGCCTTCATTACCTCTATTTGGTTAGGGCTTTTTGCCATCAATTTTGCAATACTAACCCTATCTGCCCACAATGTTATTACTTTATTTTCACCTTGAAATGAAGTATTTGTAACTAATCCAATATCATGTAAACGGGAAACAATAGCAGGTATTGCCAATCCTCCATCTACATTTTTCAATAATAGTGAATGGGGAAGCCCATATATTTTCAATAATATCATGTCTCGGAGTTGGGCTATTCCTTCACCAGAAAAACTGCTCACCACTACTGCCGAAGGGAGGGCTAAATCCTCAACTATTTTTTTGGCGACATCATATTGCTCAGGGGATGCAAGATCACATTTTGTCAGCACAACAAATACTTCGGGCGAATCTTCAGCATCCATCCTATCTAACAAATCACGTCTACTCGTACATAATTTACGCTCAATTTCAATAGGCTCATCGCCCACATCAGCAAGAAGTAATAGCAAATCACACTCAAGGCTTTCAGATAATGTCGCCTTGAAAGCATCCAACAATTCTGCAGGAACTCTATCAATAAATCCAATTGTATCTGCCAATAATATGCGAGGGCTCGCCTGCATACGGCCAACTGTTGTTTCCAATGTTGAAAATAATTTATCTTCAACTAATACTTCCTTGCCCGATAGTACCCTAAACAGACTGGATTTACCGGCATTCGTATATCCCGCCAACCCAACTGTCTTGGCCCCAGTTCTCCTTCGCTGACGGCGACGTTCGGCTTGACTTGCCGCATGCCGGCGCTGACGCTTTTGTAATGATGCAACCTCCCTTCCGACTACTTCCAAAATACCACTCCAGCCAGTTTTTCCACCTGCTCCAAACCCAAGCCTTTCTCCAGTGGTTTCTCGTCGAACCACTTCTCGTAATACAGAACGGTCGGCGCGCAATCTTGCAAGTCGCACTTGGGTTCTAGCTTCAACACTAGATGCATGTGTTGTAAAAAGTGCAAGAAGAAGGCGAACTCTATCCCAGACTTCCACCCCAACTACTTTAGAGATAGATACTAATTGCCGCGGGCTAGCATTTTGGTGAACCAATACAAGGTCAATACCATTCCAAGGGTGGCCCTTTGGGCTTTGTGATAATTCATCACCTACATCTTGTAGGCGACCTTTGCCGAAAAAACCGTGTGGGTCTTCATTCCCCGATTGAAATATTACTTCAATAATGTCCAAGCCCATCGTTTCTGCCAATTCTTCAAATTCCCAGGTGTCCTTATCTCTTGTGAGTAATATGGCCTTACGGCCACTGTGGTCTGTTGCAAAATCTGCAATATCCATGCCGCCAGCGCCCGCCAAAACTAGAGGGGTGCTTTGCGCCATACTACCTGTGCGAGAGTCTTCATCCCTCAATGCTTGCCTCCGTTATGCTTGAGTGAGAGTTACCCTTCGCACAAACATGGGCGAACAAGAATATGAGGTTGAAATAACCCATGAAGGTGAGGAAGAAGTATTGCGCAAATTCCTTGCCGCAATGCCAAACTTTGGCGATAATGATTCAAAAATTGAGGCTGAAATATCTAAAAATATTTTGCGAATAAAAATCACTGCTTGTGACATTAAAACACTACGTTCTTTGGGTGACAAAGTAATGGTTGCGATGGCAGAAATTGAAGATTCTCTTTAACATCGGCTACACCAAAAACCCGGTGAAATCATTTCATCTCATTGGCCCAAGAAAGAATGGAAGGCGCGGTTACTGCTGAGGCGGTTGAGTGAATACATCAAGGGGCGGTGGGCTTGTTGGGCGCTGCGTTTGAAGCATATGTTCCTCCTCACCTTGTTTGTCAACAAGTGTTTCGGACTCATCCCATTTTCCTTGGCCTTCGGACTGACGGTAGCGGAAAAAGTAGGCTGCTACCCCAAGAACGAGGAGGAGGACACCTCCAATTCTAACGATGAAGTCGAACCAAGAATCAAGATTAGCATTATTCGGAAATGGGTCATGGGCGTTGGCAATACCATCCTGATCGGAATCGTATTTTGCCGAAGCATCGTTTGGAAACAGGTCTGAGTTATCTCCTAAACCGTCACCATCGGAATCCAACCATTCTAATGCACTATCGGGGAAAGCGTCAATGTTATCGCCTACGCCATCAAAATCTCGATCACTGCATTCGAGTGGGTCCTGTGGCCAAACATCTGCGTTGTCACCACAACCATCGCCATCGGAATCCATCCACTCAGTAGGATCTGTGGGAAAAACATCTTGATTGTCACCTACTGTATCCAAGTCCGTATCATTCCACTCGGAAGCATCAAAAGGAAATGCATCTCGGTTGTCGCCGTAACTGTCGTTATCTCTATCGTTCCAGTCATATGAGTCGTTTGGAAAGGCATCACTATTGTCACCATAGCCATCTCCATCACTATCGTTCCACTCTTCTGAGTTTTGAGGAAAGGCATCTACCGCATCACCGTAGCCATCGCCATCATAGTCTGGGCAACCCAATGGGACTAATGAAGTGCCAAATACTAAGAAACATTCGTCAGAATTGTCCCCAATGCCGTCCTCATCTTGATCTGCCCATTCACTCTCATCTGTAGGAAATAGGTCTTCGTTATCCCCAACACCGTCTCCATCGGAATCAAGGCATTCTTCGGCATTGAGGGGGAAGGCATCTTTGTTGTCACCACAACCATCTGCGTCAGCGTCGTTCCATTCGGACGGGTCGGTGGGAAATGCATCTGAGCCATCGTTGACCGAGTCATCGTCCGAATCAGTATCGCGCTCATCAGTGCCTGCTTGCTCTTCCTGTTCGTTTGTGAGCCCATCGCCGTCAATATCACTATCCTCGTCGTCATGGCAACCATCCATATCCAAATCTTGGTCGTGGACACCAAGGAAGCCATTAGGGCATTCATCGTCCACATCCAATACGCCATCGTTATCATCATCAAGGTCAACTTCGTCAGTGCAACCATCATTGTCATGGTCAAATTGCCCTTCACTGAACGGGCATGGATCGATGGCATCGTTTAATCCGTCGTTATCCGAATCACGTTGGACTGCAGAGCAGCCATTTTCATCAACGGTTGAATTTAGCAAGGTGTCTTGACAAGCATCATCGCCATTTACAACGCCGTCGGCATCATCGTCTCTTTGAGCCCAATCACAACCTTCCAAATCGCTAGTTGAGCGATCCTCGGTCCAGTCACAACTATCATATTCATCTTCTACACCATCACCATCAGTGTCTGCCGTTCCAATGGCCTCCACTGCAAATCTACCGATGAAGTGATGCATGACTCGAGTTGGGTGGGCTTTGTCAAAGAAGAGATACTCATCGACATTTGGAGCCACCGTGTCACTACTGCTACAAATTGGGAGTGGCAGAAGTGAAATACCACCACTGCAGGCAGCATCAGCCGTGTTGGTCAACCCCAATGCCTCCTTGTGTTGGAGAATGTCATTGAAAATCGTCCAAGCATCAATCGTATGTACCGTGATGCCGAGTTCGCCTGAGAGGTTCACTAATAGGCCGCTCAATTTCTGATTGTAATTCACCACTTCTTGACCAATTACATTTTGCTGGCTTTGAGTTCGACTTAATACCTCTGGAGTTTTTTCCAATGGCGGCAAATTTGGGATTATGAATTCCGTTGCTCCTGCGTTTGCAAGTTGGCGAATATGAGTTTCCATGTTGGCAGCAATGGTGTCTGCATTGGCGGTTCCGTAGAGGAAATCATTTCCGCCAGACCAAAGCGAAATAATGTCATTGGAGGGAATGGATGATTGAACATTGGCAAAGTAATTACTGATTTGTGTACCGACATTTGGCAATAAGACATAGGAATATCCTGGGCCCGTTTGTGAACCACCGAAGGCCCTGTTATCTCCGGCAGAAGTTCCTGAACCTATGGTCGTTTGAACGCCGAACGAGTCGGACACATATTCTATCCAAATCTCACCATTAGAAAATCGACCTTGCCAATATGGAGGGACATCCGGTACATTAACAATTGAATTCTTTGCATTGCCCATGTCGCTTAACGAATCACCAAAGGCAAGGAAATTACCGATTGTAGGCATTATTGAGTTTTGAAACACAGCAAAGGCCTGTGTACCTTGTATCAATGTATTGTTGGATGAATCGAGGACAACGAGTGTCACATTGTAGAATGTGTCATTATTGTAGAAATGTTTTGCTTCTAATATCAGAGTTGTGACAGTTCCTGTTGCTTGGAAAGTGTCGTTCATTTGAAACACAATCTCACTTGATTCATCTTGGAGTGTCCATTCTGCTATGAGCACAACCCCATAGGGGAGATTTGACAGGTCTGCTTGGATTTCAGCGGTTTGGTTGGATAACCAACCTTGATTGGATGTGATTAATTCGATGTCAATTGCTCTCCCACTTGTGGCATGAACCCCTGTGGTAGCCTGTAATAATAAGACGGCTAGAATCAATATAGCCCTCCGCCGCATAATTATGTGGAGAGTTCTCTAGTTGAAAGCAGTTCGCACATCAAAAAAAATTGCATCATAGAGGATGTGGTACTACATAACTGAACACTGCAAAGAAATGAAATATGCTACCAGCGAGGACAAATAAATGCCAAATTGGATGATTATATGCCATTTCATCTCGCTTATAGAAGAATGTTCCAAACGAATAAAATAATCCACCTGCAAGTAAAAGAGCAAACATATTCCAACCAAAATCAATTGAATATTCATATAGAGGTTTGATTGCAAAAAGTGCTAACCATCCCATTACAAGATAGGGGACTGTTGAAGCATATTGAGGCAGTTCTGTTTTTGAAAATAGCAATAATATTCCGACTATGGCCATAATCCAAACAGTAACCAGAATTGCACTCCCCAGCCAGCCCTTGACAATTATCAGCATAAAGGGAGTATAAGTTCCTGCAATCAATAAAAAAATGCAGCCGTGGTCAACAAGTCGCATGATTCCTTTCCACTTTTCATCTCGTAGTCCATGATACAAAGCAGAGGCGGCGAAACCACAAATTAAGCAAAGACCATAGACAATAAATGATGTTGTTTTGAGCCAATGCATATTACCTGAAAAGAAAACTAATATTACTAATCCGGTGATTGCTAATAGTGCACCAATTGCATGAGTAATAGTATTGGCCAACTCTTCGTTTGGCGTATAAAATGCATCGCCTACCTCGATATTTCTCAAATATTCACCCCAACATTTTTTCCGATGAAAAATCCACAATAAGTGGGGCATGATCACTTACAGTCAAACCCCCTTGGCGTAATACTTCAACATGTTGCACATATTCAGCCGCCACATCATTCGCCAACACATAATCAATACGCCATCCCCTATTTTTTTCACGGGCCTGCCCGCGATTAGACCACCATGTGTATGGTCCTTTGACATCGCCAAAATGCATTCTATGTAAGTCGTTCCAACCACTATTCAAAAAACGTGTAAACCACTCTCTTTCCTGAATTAAGAAGCCTGATGTTCTTCTATTTCCGCTAGGATTCCAAATGTCATTTTCCTCATGAGCAATATTTAAATCCCCACAAAGAACTACCGCCTCACCAGACTCTGCCCACTTTTGAGCCCATAGCAATAAATCTTCCAACCACTCTTCCTTGTATGCCTGTCTCTCAGGGCTTGCCCCACCATTTGGCAAGTATATGTTGATGCAATGAATGGGTCCAATGTCGGTATTATGAAGGGTGTGTAAAATCCTACCTTCATCATCATCAGGGTCAATTACGCTGGGCATACCACGCCCAATTTCTTGAATTGAACGCTGGGATTTATCCCATGTTGATACTCCGGAATATCCTTTTTTTTCCGCCGGATGCCAAATAACTCCTTCCATTGAAGGGGTCCAATCTTCTGGTAATTGTTCAGGCAATGCTCGTACTTCTTGTAATAGGAGAATATCTGGATCCATTCTAATAATAAATTCATCAAATCCCTTGCGAATAGCGGCGCGGATACCATTTAGGTTCCAAGTGACTAGTCGCATCAAGCCTTGTAATTAGCGATATCATTTGAAGATGTTCTATTCTCAATTATTATTTCCGAGCATAGCGCCAGCCCTTAAGCCAGAATCTATTGCTGCATCTGCGAGAATGTATTTACTTTCAACAAAATCGCCAGCTAATAGCAAACCTATTTTTGCATATTCAGTGATAGTGGGGCGTTGGTCCCGAAGCAGGGCAGATGTAATCGTAATTTGTTTGCTAAATCTCCTTTTCACTACACATTCAGACCACCCTAGGGCAAAATTTTGAAGAAAAGTATCTATTTCTATTTCTGCCTTTTCAACCATCTCAGTCGTTACTTTACCTGCTGGATGCACAAGCATAATTGCAATAGAGGAATTATCTTGATTATGTCTTACTAGTGAGAGAATATTGGATTTATGGTCAAACGAAAGACCGGTAGGGAGGAAAGTGCCGTTGAGTACTAGGTCCAATGTTGTTGCTTTTTGCCCTGATAATTTTGTGAATACTGTTGTTTCAAGCCCACTATTATGGATGACTTTTTGCGAGAGGTGGCTTGGAATAGCGAGGATTACATTATGGGATTCTATTTTTATATCTCCTTTAATGAAAACACCTCTTACTTTTCCTTCAACAATATTTAGCCGCTCAACCTTTGCATTGGAATGAATTTCAACACCTTGGCGGTCAAGAATTGCCAATAACCTCCCTACTAAATCTGCCCAACCAAATTTTACATCAAGCAAACCCCTATTCCAAATGCCTGAAAGAGATTGTTGGCTATGAAATGATAAACTTCCACAGTTTTCTAAATTCAACCAAGTGGTCATCATGGCCCAAGTTTCTAGTTCAGACTGAATGTGTGGTGGTTGGGTCATTACCCAATCTGCAAAAGACATTTCGGGGTGTTTTTTTGCCGCCTTTTTCATTAGCCGACGTAGCCCCATTAACTCTACTCTTTTCTCAAAATCCAAACCTGTTGATTTTATTGAATCTGTATCTAGGGCGAGAGGTTGCCATGATTTACCTTCAAGACATTGATGGAACATTTTTGTATCAAGGCGACTCCCCTTTATTGGCACTTTACTAGATTTATTTAACAAAATGTGTAATGGTCCACCCCATTTTAGCAAATGTGGGCCTGCATTATAGGGGGTTTCACACATGTTAATGCTCGTACCTCGACCACCTACTTTTTGTCCCGCTTCTAATATTGTTACGTTGTGGCCATGCCTTGATGCCTCGTATGCAGCAGCCAATCCTGCCAATCCAGAACCAACTACCACCACCTCCGCCATAACTCCGCTAAGGTGTTAATCAACATCAAATAAGCGCATGGTATTTCCATATTCAAAAGGTAAAGACTCAAGCGATTCGCCCTACTGCCTTCAATCATGCGCCATATAGGAGATGACCGCCTCCCGCACGACCGCGGTTTTATGTTGTGGCGCATGAATAAACCAACCCCGCAGTTATTGCAAAGTATTGATAATTGGTCTGAAGCATTATTATTGGATGATGATGTGACTGGACCGATCAAACCTCAAACAGAACAAGCCATTTTCACCATCATTGCCAAGGAAAATGGAATGATTGCAGGAGCGGAAATGGTAAACAGAATCATTGAAAAATATTCATCAGAAATTGATATTCTTTGGTATGTTAAGGACGGGGAGCATGCGCATAAGGGGCAAGAAATTGTAGTTATTATTGGTTGCAAAAAAACCCTATTATTGTTGGAAAGGGCTTTACTAAATTGTTTAGGACAATTATCAGGAATTGCCACAAATACCGCCGCATGGGTAAATGAAAGCCCTATACCTCTCGCCTGTACTCGAAAAACCATTTGGGGGTTATTGGATAAATGGGCAGTTCACCTTGGAGGTGGACTTACTCACCGATTGTCAAAAAAAGATGCCTGTATGATAAAGGAAAATGATATTTCATCAGTGGGGGTAGAGCAAGGGGTTGCTATTGAGCAAAAAATCAATTCAATAACAAGACATCAAATTGCTGCTTTCTTTACTATTGAAGTCCGAGATATTTCAGAAGCCATAATTGCTGCGAGGGCATGGAAGGGGCGGGAAGAAACACAAAAATGTGTAATAATGCTCGATAATTTCTCACCAGCAAGAGCATTAGAAACTCATGAACTGTTAACTGCCGAGGGGTTGAGAAAATATGTTCTTCTCGAAGGCAGCGGGGGGGTTGAATACTCTCAATTGCTTGAGTGGGGGGGCAAAGGAGTTGATGTAATCTCAACAAGTTTGTTAAATCGTTCAACAACTCCCTTGGATTTGTCTATGTTAGTGGAGGGTGCTTGATGGGGCATGCAGCAGATCCGAGCCACCCGCGTTACAAATCCTTACTAGCCAGAGGGTTACTTGAGGAGGCAGCAAATCGAGGGATGTTGGCTGGCTCGGCACTAATTGCACATGGGAGAGGTGAGGCTTTTGATTATCTTCTAGGTGAAGAAACTAGCAATTCGGCAATGAAGGCCACTATTGAAATTGCAAAGCGATTGAAATCTGCAAAAAAGGCAATAATTAGTTTAAATGGAAACACCGCTGCTTTAGCAGGTGATGATTTGCTTCGTTGTGCTGCCGTATTGGGCTGCGCTATTGAAATAAATATTTTCTACCGAACTCCAGAACGAATGAAGGCTTTACTAAAATATATTGATGAAAGAAAGAAGTATATCCACTCACAACAACCTCCTAAAGAGTGGAAGGGTGGGGTTGATGAATGGCACACTGCAGTAATGGAAGTTCCAGTACTCGGTGCAGAGCCAGATGGATTAATCCCTGGTTTAAAAGGCCCGAGAGCCAAATGTCATAAAGATGGAATTCTAACATGTGATACAATATTAGTTCCGTTGGAAGATGGAGATAGGTGTGAAGCATTAGTAACAATGGGAAAACAAGTATTGGTTGTTGATCTAAACCCAATGTCACGAAGTGCAAAAATGGCTAGTGTCACGATTGTTGATGAGTTGTGTCGTTTTGCCAATAATCTTCTTCAACTGCTAATTGAACTAGATGATTATTCAATAGATAGTAATTGGGATAATCAGCAAATATTGCAAGATGCGCTCGATGTCATGGCAACAAATATGAAAAATGTAACCAAATGAAATTACCGTTTTCAATCACCAATTGTGGTTGTTGGCTCGTCTTTCCTCGGCAAATTGGTATTTTATTGCCGTATTGTGTAATTGCAAGGTGGTGTCGCAGAAGGTTTTTTATTATGGCGCATATAGTTATCAACGAAAGGGATGGAAGAAAAACGTAGATTGGATACGCTGGAGGGGGGTGGTTTTTTTCAATCATCAATTACCTTTGATGAAGTTGAAAAGGTACCAATAGCCCGACGAAAACGTCCCAAAAGAGGAACTTCAGATAATGATAATGACAACCCTTTTGATAAAAATGGACAAACTTCTTGCCCGGGCTGTGGAGCTGAAATTGAGAATGGTGAATTTCTTGACTGCCTAATTTCCTTTGTGATTGGAGGATATGACCATTCAGTAAATGATCCAGTTCGGATTAGATTTATTCAAACATTAAGAAATGAAGTAGGCAAATTATCTCTGCCTCGGCCATCCCAGTCATGGGAATTAGAAACTGTAAATCGGATTGAAAATCAAGCTAGAATTCTAATTGAGGCAGAAATTAGGCGACAGGAGGCAAAGACGCTTGGAGAAACTAGTGGCAATATTAGTGAAGAACAAATTAAAGAAATTGAGGTTGCGTTGATTAAACTAATTACCCCCCAAATCGAACAAAAAGTTCGCCAGCAAATAGAAGAAGAAATGTATCTAGATATCAGAGAAAGGGTGAAGGAGGATATTGAAAAGGATATGTGGACTCAATTTGAAGAGGCATGGCGAGTGAGAAATATGGCAGAATCAGAATGATGAGAATATTATTCCAATTTACTTCATTCTTGAGTTTTTAGAGAGCGGGTTGCAAGAATTAATGCAATTAGTGCAAATAATCCATTAAACAAAAACGCCCCTTGAATTATTTCATTTTCCAAACCCCATCCTCTAATCATAATGCTCCTAAATGCTTCAGCAGTCCATGTTGTAGGCATAGCCCATGAAAATGGTTGAATCCACTCTGGTAAGGCTTCTGTGGGCCACAAAATTCCCGAAAGTAATAGCACTGGGAATATTATTGGCATATTCACTTGCATTGCTTGAAATTCTGATTTGGCTTTACTCGATACTAATAATCCAAAACACATAGCGGCCCAACCCAATAACAATGCTAACAAAAAGAGAAGTAATATTGATCCTTCAATCATAATATTGAATCCATATCTTGAGATAAATATGACAACAAATACTTGTCCAACTAGAATTGTTGAAAAGGCAATTAGGTGGCCAACTAATACTTCGCTTGGTTTTGTACCTGCAGCAAATACTCGATCGAGTGTGCCATCATATCTCTCGCCTACAAAGGCCATGGAAGTTAGAATTAGGCTGAACATTGCACAAACCATTGTTATTATCCCCGGTGCTAAAAAGTCAATAAATTGAGGGTCTTGAGCTCCATAAATTGGCTCAGCACGAGTGATTGAAAGGCTGATTCCTTGTGATTCAAATGCTGCATTTGCTGCATCACGCACATTAATAATTATTGTATTCGTAATTTGTTGATTAGAATTATCAAGGTGCATTTCAATATCTATAGTATCCATTGGGCCATCTTCAATTACAATTACGCCCCATAATTCTCCATCCTCTACAGCCATTATTGCATCATTAAGAGTTGAATAAGTTTCATGAATATTTATCTCATCACCTGAGCCCATAGAAGATGAAAAATTTTCAGACATTTCATTTGTGCCATTGTTAATAATTGCAACATCAAGACCACTAGGCGATTGGCCTATTGCAATACCAAAAAGAAGAATTTGTAATGCCGGCATAATAATGATAAAACCAAACATTCGTTTATCTCGTCTCAAACTCGCAAATTTTCTTGCTCCAATAGCATAAGCGCGAGAAATGTCAAAAGAAGTCATGCAATAACCTCCTTCGCTTGGCGCTTACATAGTATCAAAAATGCTTCTTCCAAAGAGGTTGTATTTTGCGAGGCCATTACATTTTCGGGAGTTTCTTCTGCTAGTAATGAGCCGTTCCTCATTAATCCAACACGATCTGCTTGTGATGCTTCATCGATGTAATGGGTGGTGATTACAATGGTTGTGCCTAAATCTGCTATTTGTCGAAGATGGCCCCATATTCTTGCCCTTAATTCAGGGTCAACACCAACTGTAGGTTCATCTAACAGTAGTAAATCAGGTTCATGCAGCAAGGCCACTGCTAATGAGACACGTCTTTTTTCGCCACCAGACAATTTGCCAACTGTACGAGATGCTTCAGGGATGTCAAGAAAATCGATAAGCCATTGTTGCCGAGATAATATTTTGTCTTGGCCCATTTTATGAAGGCGTCCATGAAATAGCAATGTTTCACCAATTGACAAGTCTTCATACAATGCTAGTTCTTGCGGAGAATATCCAACCGCCGAACCCGGTACTTTACAAGATGGGCTATCTGATAATTCACCCAATACTAATATTTTGCCAGATTCTGGCTTTAATCGACCCAATACTGATTTCAGCAGAGTTGTCTTGCCACACCCCGATGGCCCCAATAATCCGTAAATTGTGCCTACTTCCACCTTCATAGAGAAATCGCGCAAAACATGATTTTTTTTTTTCCCCACGCCAAAACTACGGTTGAGGTCGGTAATCTTTATTGCCATGATATCACTTTTTCTTCTAAGAACATTATTCAATTATTGTTCAGACAAGATGTCCGAAATACGTTGTGCTATTGAGGTCCCTACTTGAGATGTAGAGGCAGTCCCCCCTAAATCATAAGTCAATTCTTTTCCATATTTGAGGTGTTCTGCAACCGCTTGATCAATTACTACTGACGCATTTAGTAGTTCTTGGTCGTTATTCTTATTGCCTAACCAACCAAGCATTTGTTGAACCGATAATATTGTTGCTATTGGATTTACTTTGTTTTGGCCAGCGTGCTTTGGAGATGAACCATGAACCGGTTCAAACATACCATGTTTATCACCAATGTTTGCACTTGAAGCCATGCCCATGCCACCTTGAAGTACACTTCCTAAATCCGTCGCAATGTCTCCAAACATGTTAGATGTCACTACAACATCAAACCACTCGGGGTTTCTAATCAACCACATTGTAAAAGCGTCGATGAAAGCAAATTCTGCATTAATTTTGGGGTAAGAAGATGATACTTCTTTAAACACCTTTCTGAACAATTGACAACCACGGGTAACATTACTTTTGTCAACGCAATGAACCGATGATTTACCATCGGAGTTGCCGCTTCTTTGCGAGGCTATTTCAAAACCGGCCCGTATTAATCTTTCACTTCCATTTTGAGAAATTGGGCGCGGGTCCCATGCTACTTCCCCCTCAAGCCCAGGGAAATCCAGTTGAGGTGGTTCATAATCGCTCTTGCCATTTACCTTTAATGCTGAACGATGTAATAAACTGTGGTAAAGCCCCTCAGTATTTTCGCGTAATACTACCATATCTACAAGCTCTGGTTGCCAATGCTGAGCGAATTTGTCATGCACTTTATGTAATACTCCTTCATACAATTTGATTGGCCTTACATTTGCATATAGTTCAAGTCCAGCCCTCAATCCTAGAATAACTTCTCCACCTGCCAAATCTCCATTTTCCAATTTAGCACCGGGCCAGCCAATAGCTCCAAGAATCAAAGCATCTGATTCATCACGGCAAAATTCATAGGAACCTTCGGTCCAAACTTTTCCGGTTTCAAGGAAATGTTGGCCGCCACAAGGGATTACCTCTTGCTCAAAACCAATATTAGAATTATTTGAAATCGCATCGAGAACACGTTGTGCTTCAAGAACAACCTCGCGCCCAGTTCCGTCGCCGGGGAGAATGGTGATTCGGTGCTCTACCATAGTGCTGGGCAAAAGGCACTCCTACATGAACGCGCCCGTCATTTTTTTCTTTCCTCCTTTTTTCATTCCAATATTATGTAATTCAAATAATTATTACATTTGGCAACAAAAAGGGGATGGTTTCCAATGGAGTTGATTATTTGTCTAAAATGCACTACTGAGTTGTATGGCGGAATGGAAGAAAGGGTTTCAAAAAGAGGGTAGTATTCATAGGCCCTCAATAATAGGAGTGATAATCATGAAAGATGAAAATAACCCCGGCGAAGAATCTCGGCTCGATTCTTCAAAATTTCCGAAGGCGGTTCAAAGACTTGCAGATACTATGCTTGGAATTGATCCTTCTTGGCAATTAAAAGACTGGTTACAAAATAAAGCAGAGGAGGATTTAAAATTACTTTCATCTGATTTACAAAGAGAAATGCTGCAAGCAGAACAACGCTTGCATCGCATTGAATCTTTATCTCGTCGCTTAGATGTTGATATCAAAAGGGGAGATGTAGATGTTGGCCAGAAGAATCTATTTGACTGTTTTGATATTGTTCAAAGAGGATTAAATATTTCTTCTGATTCAACCCCAAATAACCCTCATACCTCTGCAGAAAGTGATGAGTTTCATCCCGCAGGAATGCTAACAAATCTACTTCCTGATGGAGAAACTGATGATCCCTTTTTGGCAATCACTGCCCAACATGTGTTAATGCAAATTGGTCGTTTGATGGAGGAAAATGTTGGTGTGGCCCCCGCTGAAGAAATATTCAACCACCTAAACGAACGACAGATCGAAGATGAGGAAATAAATGAGGCCATCAATTTCCTTTTATTGCAAGGTTCTATTATTGAAATTGATGAAGATATTTTCATTCTTGGCGATGAATGAAAAGGTAAAGACGGTTTTTTTGCATTGAAAGAATCAAAAACTGATTGAGCAATACTGCAACCTCCATCTCCAATAATATTACAGCAATGTTTCAAACAGCAAATGAATACTCTTAATATCTACGCGGCCGTTTTTCATATTATGGGATTAATGCGCTCATTTACAGCAGGTGGCGTCAGTTATTGGATTTCTTTGATAATTTGGCATGATAATATTGTGGCCTTTTGGGCCGCTATTCTTGGATTTTTTTTGGCAGAAAGAATGACTCATGGCGCCCATAAGCGAAAATTATTACAACAACACAATGTGCTTAATCGCCGCTTACTTCTGGCAAACGATACAATTCATGGAATGGATGAACAATTGATATCTACCCAAGAACAATTGACAATTAATAATGATAAACTTAGTATTGCAATTATTGAATTAGAACGAAGAGATGCAGTTGGTTCACCTGCAACTAGAGAATTAATAAAAAGACAAGATGAAACTTTAGCAATTCAATCATCAGCTATTGCTGAAAATGCAAAATCCCATGAAAGGGCCATGGAAATGTTTTCAGTATTGGAAAGAGCGGTGTGCGCTCAAGGTGAACAGGGGAGGGAAATGCTGTCCAAAATGTCACAAATAGTTGAACGCTTAGCACTTGAACCTAGAAACACAACAGTAACAATGCAAGACTCAGTATTAGTTCAGGGAGATGAAAGAAGTAGCCATCCAGTAGGCCGTCCTTCACAACAAAAGCAAGCAAAAAGAAATAATGATTCAACTCATCAACCAACAATAATGGAAACAGGTGCGGCATTTACTGCCCTGATAAACCCTAAAGAAGATATTGATGATAGTGACAAGAGAAAGTTGAACTCGTTATTGCAGACATTACTTTAACCAATAACTATCTATGTAAGCCCCCCATGCCAAGTTAGAATGTTATCTGGAGACTTACCAAGCCAAATTCGGCGACGGGAAGAAGAACTTTCAAATTATAGGGATGTATTGCTAACTGCTATTGCAGTCTCATTTTGTCTCATCATCATTGGAATTTTTTGGCGCGCAGGTGAGCCGTCTCTACCCCTCACTTTGTTAGGACTAAGTGGGCTCATACTTTTTTCACTATTATTGAGCATTGCAAAAAAAAGTCACAAAAACTGGATTCATGAAAAATTGGCTGAATTGGACATAGAATGGCATTCAGGCTCAAAAGATGAATTAGAAAACTTACTTGAAGAAATTGAGAAATATCGCGGGAAAATAATGGAAAAAGAAACTATAGGGGATTTTGGAGGGCAAAGGTACCGAACAAGAGGCAAGGATGAGAAAGGCCCTGATTGGGGGAGGAGCGATTCGGCTCTTTCGGGAAAAATGCCTCGACGAGATGGTATTAAAGGATCAAAGGTATATGATAATCTAGAAGGTCCACTCACCGAAAATGAAAAATTAATGCGTCAATTTGATATTCGTAATGCAACTGAAGCACAAAAGCGTTGGTTAAGAGAGGAAAAAAAGGATTTGGATATTATTGAAGCAGGAGTTGACAATCTCGGAGATTTGCTAAAAAGTGGATTTTTTGAAAAAGGGGCTGGCCGAGATGAGAAAGGCGAAGGGCAAGAGGAAGAAAAGAATTGATTACTTTCAATTATTATTTGGATATTATAATGGCCTTATTGTGTGGTTGGGTTCAAAAGAGAGGAGTTGGGCCAATTGCTCATGGCAGTAGTCAACTTAACCGAAGCCGAATTTGCGAATACTATTGAGAATAATGAATTGGTCATCCTTGATTTTTGGGCTGAGTGGTGTGGGCCGTGTAAGGCATATGGGCCGGTCTATGAGCGCGTTTCAAATGAGTTTCCCGATGTAGTTTTTGCAAAAATAAATACTGAAGAAGAACAAGCACTTTCTGGTGCCTTCAATGTTCGTTCAATTCCTACGACCATGGCGTTTAAGGAAAGCATTGGAGTATTTGCTCAACCAGGTGCACTACCCGAAGAGGCTCTTAGAGACCTTGTTTCACAATTGGTAAAACTCAACATGGATGAAGTTAGAGCCGAAATTGAAGCTGAAACAGATAAAGAGAATTAATCGTTGAACTTAATAACTGCTTAGTGGGCAAAAATTCAACAATATCCATAGAGAGTATGAAAAAGAAACCACTCCCGCACCATAACTGGGGAATGGTATGCAAGTCAAGGCAATATTAGTTGCGGGTGGGCATGGGTGTCGCCTATATCCCTTTACAAGGTATACTCATAAAACTCTCTTACCTTTACACCGTAGGCCTGTTATTGATTATGCATTAGGGACTATTCGCCGCGCTGGAATAACCGATATTACGATTATTGGAAACCGCTTTATTGGCCAAATTGCACAACATGTAGGAACCGGATTGCCCGGCGAGAACATTCACTATGTTATAGAAGAAGAACCAAGGGGTGTGAAATACGCACTCGACTTGGCGCGACCTCATGTCAAAAACTGTCGTATTATGGTATATTTTTCAGATAATATTACTACTGCAAATATGGATGTTGAGGTAGAACATTTTCGTTCAAGTGAAGCACCCCCTGGTTGTGTATTGCTCGGCAGAGAGGTTGAAGATCCAGAAAGATTTGGAGTTGGTGTTTTTGATGAGAATGGGAATCTTTGCAATATTATAGAAAAACCAGATGTGGCTCCAAGTAAAATGGCAATTGGAGGAATATATCTCTATGATGAACGCTTTTGGGATATTTTCGACTCGGCAGAAAAAGAGTTTGGTGAAAAGGTTTCAATTTCTGATGTAAATAAAAAATATATTGATTTGGGTTGCGCACATTTGAAGGACCTTGGACAAGAAGTTTGGATTGATTGTGGGACGCCGGATGCTCTACAAGAAGGGGCTGTATTGGCGAAATTGGGTGTGCTTGATTGTGAGCCGTGTAATATTCGCGATGGAGATGCTGTCGCCTTTTTCAAAGACTAATGCTAAGGTGATTGTGTGAAAGTAGGAATTATTGGTGCGGGAATTGTCGGCGGGGCAATTGAACATTGGTTTGGTTCAAAACATGAATTATTTATTCATGACCCAGTAAGAGGAACGACTCTGCAAGAAGTAACTGAAAATGTGGATATGGCATATATCGCAGTCCCAACTCCACCTCATCCTGAAACCGGCGCATGTGATACGAGAATTGTAGAAGGTATCCTAGATGAATTACCGAATGGTTTCAGCGCGGTAATAAAATCCACAGTAGTGCCGGGTACAACACAATCCTATCATCAAAAATACCCCCATTTGAAAATAGCATATTCGCCAGAATTTTTAGTTGAGCGAAGGCACCTTGAAGATTTTGGTAATCAAGATATTTTAGTTTGTGGCACCCACCATGCAGATTTGGCTGAGCGCGTATTTCAGCAACACCGCGAAGCGGGTGTAATGAATAGAGACCAATGTTTTCAAGTGACCCCTACTCAGGCAGAATTAGTAAAATATTCAAAGAATACATTTTACGCAGTAAAAGTAATTTTTGCTAACCAAATGTATGACATTTGTCAAGCAATGGGCGAGGATTGGTCGGCTATTAGAGAAATAATCACTGCCGAACAAGCACAACCAATTGGCCCCAGTCACATGGACCCAATTTTTGGGCTAAATCGCGGTTTTGGTGGAAAATGTCTGCCAAAGGACTCCAATGCATTGCGAGTTCTTGCGGAAGAATTAGGTGTCAAGTATGAATGGATGGATGCTTTGCAGAATGACAATGACAATCTTCGTAATATCCTAACTGGGAAGCCGAGTGATGTTGAAACGCAAGATGATTGAGATGCTTTTTGAAAAACATGAAGGGGCCAAATGGCTCACATTTCTTTCGCTACCCGCACTACATATCGCTGGTTGGCTTATCTACATATGTTGGACAATTGGATTAAGTGGGTGGTGGAGCCCCGCATTATCAATTTGTACTTTATCAATCTGTGTCGTTCTATTAGTAAAAAATACAACTTGGGAAAAATCTGATTTAAGATGGCTAATAGCACCGGCCTTAATTTTATTATTATCATGGTATATTCCTTGGTGGGATTACCACCACCAAAGGTTTGATACGGGTGGTTATTTACATATGGCTTTAGAATTTATGGGGAAATACAATAACGCGTATACTGCATATCGTTCGCCGATTATTTCCGGTATTATTAGCATGGAATTCTTAATCACTGATGAAACATATACCGCTTACTGGAGTGTTCTAGTATTATTTATTTCGACAATTTGGCAATTCCAACATCTTGCGGAAAGATGGACTACAAAAACTAGGGCGTCCATTTGTATTGCTGTAATAATTTTATTACCCGTAATGCGATATTGGGGTCAGATGGCAATGACTGATGTCGCATCCGCTGGTATGTGGATTTGTACCTTACATTTATTGTTAATTTCAGAGCATAATAATAACAACCGTTTAATTTCAATAATATTAGGTATTGCTGCTGGGATGACTTTTCTTTCTAAACAAACCCACATATACTTAATTGGAATTGTTGGCTGGGCTATAATTAAAGATAGAAATTTCCCTAGAGGAAAGGATGTATTAATTGGTTGGTTAATTGTAGTATCACCTTACATGGTTGATTGTTATTTTAGAGGGGGCCATCCTTTTGCACCACTATTGGGGCAAACAGACTTTGCAGTAAAAAGCATGACAGGAACTTACGATTCATATACTACTACAACTTTTCTAAATGAAATTTCTTTTGAGATCCCCCTCATTTTGTTCCTTGGTTCGGCCATCGGTTTGTATCTACTTTTCTTAAAAAACAAAAAGGATTTTATCACTGTCTTCGTGATGCTCACACCACTAATTCTACTAAATGGCATAATATTAGATTGGGGTGAACCAAGATATAACACACCTATTTTTGCATTAATTGTAATTTTATCAATTGTTAGCATTATGGATAATGATGCCATTACATTCAATAAAATTGATGATGGGAAAATTAAATCTATGCTCTCAATTTTCACTGTGTCAATTGTAATATTTACTGGTGCTTTCCATTCATTGACATTGCCGGAAGATTCTATCAAAGCCCATGAATATAATGACAATATGGAACTTTGGACTAACTTTGAAGTTGTTCCCTTAGATGAATTGGAAGAAGGAGATCTTCTATTAGCTGGTAGAGGAACATCGGTTGGCCTAATGACTGGCATTCATACATATCGTTATGAACCCAGATATTATGCTTGCAATTGTAGTGATGATTTGATATTAAATTCAATATTACTCTTCTCCCCTACTCACGCGTTAACTACAAATGTTGGTCCATATTTCCAATGGGAAAAAGACTTTGATTGGCAGTTGGGACACGGTTCAATAGAACTAGAAACAATACATACTGATGGTTGGTGGAGTGCTGCTTTATGGCGAGTTGATGACACAACTTATCTTTCTCCTGACGAATATTATTCAAATTACACTGGAAATGTCACTGGTGATTTATTGATTCTTGGCCCGAATGAATCATTTACGGTTGGAGATTCTAACCTTTCAATCAAATGGATTGAGGTAACAACAATACGTCCCTATCAACAAGTAATGAAAATCCTTGCTGGCGAAGAGGGATTGATGAGGAATGGTTCTCTTGATGGAGGAGAAGTTTCATTTTTCAATTCACATGAACAACTAATTTCCCCACCTGATAAATACACCTATGCATGGATAGAATCGACTAAATAATATCTATCTGACAATGACAATCTTCGTAATATCCTAACTGGGAAGCCCAGTGATGTTGAAACGCAAGATGACTAATTATTTGATTATTCATTTCCATATACCATTAACTCATCTTTTCCCATGCCCTTTTGCAACCAACGGTGTTAGTTGGAATGTCCTTTCAATTGTACTATTCTTTCTTTTGGCAATTCCAACCTTTCAAGTACCACCCCCCTCGGACATCATCCATGGAGTGGACCTTTGATCGCTACGGCTGGAGACTTGAAACGGCACTATCTATTGACGACTTAGAAATAATTGTCAAGAAGGCATTAATCGAGGAACATTTTGGTTTTCCCTCTCAAATTAATGTTGATGAAGTTCTTCAAGAAAAGTTGGGAGTCAAACGCCCTGCTTATCGGATAATTGGTGCATGCCATCCTCCCTCAGCTGATATTGTAACTCTTGCAGACCCTGCGATTGGACTTTTCTTACCTTGCAATGTTGTAGTTAGAGAAATTATTGGTGGGGGTAGTGAAGTAGCCATGATTGATGTTACAATGATGATGCAAATGGTAAATATGCCCGAGTTAAAAGAAGTCGCAGAAGATATTGATGGTAGGATGACTAGGTCTCGGCAAGCAATATTATTTGCATTGTGATGTCTGGGTGCGAAGTTCATTCCTTTTCATACATGGCCTATGAAACTCGGCTTTTACATAACACCCACTGAGAACTCTATGATTCAATATGGACCAATGGGTAGCCTATACAACGCCCGCATTCGCATGGGGGGCCCTTTGAAACAGACTCTAACTTTGGCGCTTAAAGAGATACCATTTGTGGATTCACAAACCCCTTTTCAGCCAAGTAATTATTGTGAACACTTCGAGTTTGAGCCAAGGAGACAATCCAGATAATCAAGTAAATTGGACATAGTAATATTGTCAGCATTGAGATGAGTCCGACAATTGCCATCCAAAGCCCACGAGAGTCGTCAAGATACATGTGCCCTATTCCTGCCCAAATGAAGTTGCAAATAAGGGCTGTGCCGAAGGATTTGGGCTGAGCGCTTTGCTAGAGTATGATCTGTTGCTGAGGCATCGATTGGGCGGGATTGTATGTTACTTCAGGTGACGGCCCGCCGCCCATGCTTTGTGGTGGTTCAATAGTCGGTGGTGCTGGAATCCACTGGACTCCGTCCCAGAGCCATTTCCCATCCGGACTCAGCGACATGATTTTGCTTCCTTATATCTCCAACTTATAATTATCGTTACACCAAACAAAAGGTCTCTTGGAACCACCAGTTGCAACCATCAACTATCGCCCAGTATTCATCAGCCGTTGCGATAAGGTCCATGAGTATCACACGTAGCCAACATCAATAAAAACTATCTGAAATTAATTATCTTCATTATTGTCCACATCCACGGAATTATCACCCACATTATCAATCGAATCAAAAATTCTAATGGATATTCTCTCAAGAACTGTAATCAGAACCAGATGAATCAAGGGATGAATTTGATTCACTCAGATTTGGCCCATTCATCAGTATCCAAAGATTTGTACCACCAAGCATTGTTTTCATCATTGAACCACTGCACACCGTTCTCATCAACCTGACATTTTTCCTCATCAATAATTGGTGTTTGTTCTACTACTGGAATAGTAGCAGGGGGTGGTGGAGCAGTTATTGTAATTGATTTAGACTGTGGTGCACTAATTGGATCTGCAGTCGTAGTAGGAAGAAGTGATTCGATCTCTTTCTTTCCCGCCTTTCTTATTCCCATCATCTGCAATGTGGCACCAAATATCAAAAGACCTAGAATTAAACCCCCAACACCAGATATAATTAGTTCGCTGAACACACTCTTTTCTTCTTCGAGGATAACTTCTGGCTCGTATACCTGGACTACAATTGTGGCATCATCAAGTTTGGTGCTGCCTTCCATCAACTGAATGTTGAATACATCTTTACCGGTCATGTTGGGTGTTAGAGTAACCTCACAATCGGAGGTCACCAGAATATCTGTTCTGTTTGTCATTTCACGGCAATATGGAGCACTAGTGTTTTCAGAAGTCCATGTCAATTGAAGGGTCATGACGTCACCAAGAATCAAATTTACAGTTACATCGTCAATTTGACCCCTTGCAACAGGATGTGGATTGTTCCAAGTCACCATCTCGGTGGTAGTGACTCCATCGGGGCCTGTGTAAATCATAACTAGGCTATAATCGCCATAACCCAGTCCTGTCCAAGATAATGGCGTAGATGATTCATCTACTTGCCCAGACATGGTTTCTGTCGAAATAATGACATCAGGTCGGCTACATTCTGTCCAAATGCCCACTACATTGTCTTCAGTTTCCATCATTTGCGAGACTGAACATGTCCAACTGAGATCTTCACTTTCACGAGTGAATGACCAAACGATTTGCAATTCATCCCCAACATCAGTTGTGGCTGAAATGAGGACTGTGATCGGCCCACTTTCGTTGTTCGCTGGAGTGTAAGTAAGGTCCCAAGTTCCATCTTGGTTTTCACTGACTTCAGCGCTGCCTCTTGCAAGACTCTCAACTTCGACTGATGTCAAGTTGATTCCGCTTTGCAGAATCGCTGTAATTGGCACCTCATAGGCAAATGTATCTTCAGAAATTACTTCCAATGACAAATCAGGTACAGTGAACACAAGTTCGACCTGCAAGGATGCCAATCCACCATAGCCGTCAACAGCACTACATGTGGTCGAAAGTGATTCTTCAGTACTTGTTGGATTCCACTCAATGAGGTGATTGTTTTCTCCAACACGTGTCGACACAAGTTCTTGTGATACACAGGTGAACGATGTTGCATGACCATCGACATCAGCGGCTTCAAACAGCACCCATAATGTCGAATGACGCAAATCTTGCCAATATCTAAGTTCGACCAATGTCGGATTGGAATTCAGTACATCGACAGTGAAGGAAATGGTTGAGGTGCTCCCAAATGAATCGACCACAAGTATTTCAACATCATGCTCACCGATTTGATTTGCATATGGTATCCAAAGGATATGACCTCTGTCGTCAATTGACAAACCAGATGGTCCCTCAATTAGAGTTGCCCACAAATAGTGCCCATCACCGTCAACCATGCTCAGATTGATATCGAGTAATTGTCCAGGATATAATGACGCGTCATCAACTTGTGTCACCGATGGTGCAGTATTCATCACTTCAATGGTCCACCACATGACACTGGTTTCCCCATAGGAATCGGCTACTTCTGCAATCACCGTGTGTATGCCTACTTGATTGGCTGCAGGCGTCCATGATGTAAGACCGGAAGTTGCGATAGTTAGACCAGTGGGTCCAGAGCGCATACCCCACATAGTGGAGTGGCCTTCTGAATCTGTGGCACTAAGGGAATCCGTGTAGGTTTGACCCACACCAATTTGTTGAGCTGCCAAGGATGCCGGGATAGGTGCATCGTTGGTTGCCATGACGACAAACGATAAATTGTGCGAAAGACCATGCTCGTCTTCAACCATCACGTCAAACAATTGTGAACCAATACTTGTTGGTGTCCAATAAATCAATCCAGATACGTTGTTGATGCTTGATCCAGCGGGGCCATTAACAATTGAGAATGTCAACGTATCATTGTCAGCATCAAAGGCTTGCAGCTGGATGGCCATTTGTGTTCCTAGGCTACTGGTTAGATTGCCCAAATCGGTGAGAACAGGGGCGGAATTCGGTAATTCACTCACAACGAGGGTGAAGTTTTGCCAAATCGAAGTGCCATAATCATTGGATACTCGGACAGATACTGCATGATTGCCAACCTGTTGACGCGTGGGTGTGAATTCGACCTCTCCAGTGGATGAATTAATCGACATTCCAGACGGTGCTTGATCAAAAGTATAGGATTGCCAAGTGCTTAACCAATGTCCATACTTTTCTGATATGATTGTTTGATTACCCATCACAGTATCTATGAATTGTACCTCGGCTGTTGCATATCTTTGAGGATACGAATCAATCACAAGATTATCGTCAATGAATGACCACAACCAGTACGCACCCATTGACCCCACGGCTGAAATCGTGTAAATACCATCTTCTGTAGTCAAATGTTCAAGGGTCAAATTTGTCGTCGACTGGGAATAAGTTGGAGTAATGAGTGTTCCAGAAGGAGTTGTTAGAGTGAACATCAGAGTACTGACTGAATTCTGGGTGATGAATGATGGAGTCGCACCACCCCTGATTACAAGTGGTGTTCCTTTACTCAAATCTAATTCCCATGTATCAGATGAATCGACAATACCGACTTCTGCGAAATTCAATTCACCCAAAACCATTGATGGTGATTCATCGGTTTCACTTATCTCGATTGAATAATTAGTTCGACCCCAATCAGCAGTCACGCCCAATCTTATCTCGCCATTGAATAGTGGACCCAAATCAAGTGATGTATTTCCGGAAGCATTCTGCTGAGCAACATATGACCAATTGTAGGGGTCGTTTTCAGGTATCCAGTAGGCCCATATGGCATATTCACCTTCACGGTCAACTGAGAACTCAACGGTCAACGGTTCATCTGATGCAACTGGTAAGGACCACCAATCTGCTGAATCAAATTCAGAGTCAACCCAACCGTCCTGTGTTGAGTTTACAGGATATGCATTGGTGGCATTCAGATAATCGTCCACTGGATGGTTAGAAGGAAGAGTCCATGCTTGTATTGTATAACCCCCCTTCGCTAGTAATGGATGAGAATAATTACTAGACCATGTTTCAACAAATACTGTACCGGTTTGATTAGAAATGAATGCAATCTCAGCTGTAGAATCCATCCCGCCTGAAGCAGTGTCATCGGTACTTCCAACAAGTAAAGAGTTAGTATTGTATGCATACATTCCAAATTCATCCCAAGAGCTCTCATCAAGGGATAGTGTGACCGAATAAGCAGTTCCTGCAACAACTGCTAATTCAAAACAGGATGTGTAGTAATCTTCAGAATTGGAAGAACCTGTGTACGGTTGAACTGTATCGGAAAGTGCTGAACCATCAACAATTAATTGAGTCGCACCAGATTGATGATAACAATCCAACCAAGTGTTATCATCACCAGCATCTGTGACATTTACGTGATACCAATAACCCCAATCGTTTTCAATCGGATAGAAATCATATGCCTGAACACGAATGGCATACACCGCAGTTTCTGGTGCAGTGAAACTCAAACTCCATTCATTTCTAGTCGTATCACAACTAAATGTTTGCAAAAGATTGGCTCCAGATTCATCATAAACCCCTACATCATTGAGTAATACAAGGCACCCTGATGAATTCCCGTTCCAACTCCAAGTCGGTGCAAATTCAAAGTCGTAAGTTCGCCCAGCAGGAATTCTAACCTTGTGCCAATCAACCAAAGATGCAGCATGGCTACTAGCGCCAAATGAGTCAGGGCCAATTGTGGTGGTGCCTTCAGTTCCGACTGCAATCACGGACGCGTTGCTAATGTTGCTCTTGTCATTCCATTCATCGAGAGCCCAATTGAAAATCCCCATCATCATTGTTTCCATATCATATCGGTATCTGAACTGAACGGAATCAAACGCAAAGAATGCTGTTCTACTTCCAATTCCAATCGATGAGTCACTTGGCAGATGCATCTTGGCAATGCCATGACTGACTTCTTCATAGGTACCATTTCCATTGACTATGGTGCTGTTGACTAAAGCCAACTCATAACCAGCATCATATTCGAAGATTGAATCTTGGTATGAGATGTTGTAACCATTACCAGATGTTACATTTCGGAGGTCAATATAATCAAGGCCTGCCAATGGAAGGTAACCAATGTTGTACATTCCGTCACCTGAATTCGCTTCCATCGATGGTCCTGTGCCAGAGTCTTGGTATGAACGGGAAACGCCCAATGTTGCATTGGCAAAGGTGTCATTGTCCCATTCACTGCAAGATGAACAAGCACCCCAGAGATAATCTTGGGAGAATAATACCAAACGGCCACCTGCATCAACATATATCTCAAGGTTGCTTTCATCTGTCGATGTGAAAGGATCGAAATCATAGCCTGTGGACCAAATGACAAGTCGATACTCTTCCAGCATACCCAATCCAGGCCCATCTAGATTGGCAGTATCGAACAGATTGTCCTCATCGGTGTCACCTACGATGTGAATATCCCAATCATAATTAGTGATTTGAGATACCGTGCTAAGGGACTCAAACAATGCCATTTGAGACTGGAAATTGGTCACATAATCGCTGTTATTGAGGTACGAATATTCTTCGGCAAACAACGGTTGGTTATCATCGTCAATCACGATCAATATTTTTTCATCAACAATCCTAAATGTCGACTGATTCAGGCCGACACTACTTGTATTTCGGCCAACAGTCACTTCAACATAATCAGTCAAATAAACTGAATAATCGGAGTTGTAGACATACAAATTCACGTAATTTGTGCCTTCCGTATCAAAGGTATGTTGGGTATAGCCAGGGGATGTGGAAGAATAATTGGTTCCATCTCCTAAATCAATGTAATAATTCAAAGTCCCTGATGTTCCAGATGAACCATAGGTGAATGTCACTGACTCTCCTTCAACAATTGAGGAACGGTTGAGAGAAAGCTGAGCGCTTCCTGAATTTTGGGCCTCTTGAATAACAACTGTTCGGCTGACAGAAGTAGATTGATCGGTGCCATCATATGCCCAAACAGAAACCGCGTATGTCCCTGAATTGTTGTATGTGTGAGTATGCGTACCCTTGGAAACCCATCCAGTATTAGAGCCATCACCCCAAGCAACATAGACGTTGAAAGAATCACCATCAGCATCACTGGATTGCATGGTATTGGCGGACACAACATTGCCAACTGATGTTTGGGTTGGAGTCACTGAAAGAACTGCAACGGGGGCTTGATTCGACCCCCCTCCCGCTGATTGCGGAACACTAAAGGTCGCCGAAGCAGAAGTCATCACTGAAGTTTTCGATGTTGTCGTGCTTGAATATGACCCAGAACTGACTTGAATGTCATAATACGATTGACTGGTGAATAGATTCCAAACAATACCTTGGATGTACCCTGATTGAGGGCGGATTCGGATATAAGTGCTATACTGTTCATGTGAGGTGAATGTATATGCCGTGCCCAATACAGCTGTGCCAGATGTTGCACCAGAAGAAAGATACTTGCTACAAGATTGACTGACAATAGGATAACTCGATAGAGCGTCTGTAAAACCAAGGTCACAACCATAACTTGAACGGGTGGACCCATAATAATACTGATTTCGCAAAGAATATGCCGAAGATGTGCCGACAAATGGTTGCACAACAGATTGTACATCCAACTCTAAATCCAAATCAATTTCAAAATTGACTTCGATGAAATAGTTGAACGCTTGAGCCGTTGTTCCCAATGTCGTACCAGAGAAATACTCAGCGGCCAACTCCAATAGGTCCAATCTAAACAAATTTATTGAACCGTCAAGGGCCTTATTTGAACCCAATCCATTGGTCGAAGAAACTGTCGATAAGTCAGTATATTGGTCCCAAAGATAGATTCGATAATTCCCAATCATTTCGTAATTCCCAGAACCATCAATGTCGACACCATATGATGGGAAAGGAAGGGAAGCGATTGAGAGCCTGTTTCGTTCAACATTATCGGGCCGATATTTTCTGACCAGATCAAGATGGAGGCTAGCCTTTACTTCTGTATCGAAATTCTCTGTTGAACTCTGAATTGTAGATGTGGTTACCGGAGAAGATGTGCCTGACTGAGATGTTTCAAATTTGATTGTGGCACTACCCGTATGGCGTATTTTGTATGAATACTCAATATAGGCTTCAAGTGTATAATCTTCGTACTCAAGGTAATGGCCATCCCATGTCGAACCGCTCCCTCCATTTGCGAGGTCTGTGCAATCCCAGCCGCTCCATACCATTGTCTGAATGACTAAGCAATATGACATGTCAGATAAAGAAATAGAATTTGTTTGTAACAACAAATATGGTGTTGAACTGAAATCCTTTCGAGATGTGTGATACACCGTTTCATCGAAGATAAATGTTTCAGTTGTCGTGGTGGTTCGCCTAGGCGTAATCAAATCTGGCAGTAACTGCTGAGGAATTAATGACATTAGCATAATTGTAACTAAAATCAGCGGAATCAATGCAATTCTAAATCTACTCTCGCCCATATTAATACGCTTATCTGTCAAGGTAATAAATATATCCCAGGACCAAAACAGATGGTTTGACTAAAACAAAAAATGAAAAAAAGTTGGGAAGGCAGGGTGCCGAAGCACCCTACCCTCCGCGTTTTCGAGGTTCTTAGGAGGGGATCCACCTGCAGGTTCCCCTACAGGTACCTTGTTACGACTTAACCCTCCTTGTCGAAGGCAGGCTCGAATACCCCAATAAAAGGTAGCCTCACCCACCCCCAACTAAGATGGTTTGGCGGGCGGTGTGTGCAAGGAGCAGGGGCATATTCACCGCTCCATTTTGAGACGCGATTACTACGAAATCCAGCTTCACGAGGGCGAATTACAGCCCACGATCTGAAAATGAAGAACGAAGAGTTTAATCCACTACACATACTTTGGCGTAGTTATGGCAACTAAGTGGATTCACAAAGAAGATGTATGGCAAGCAGCGAGTAGCCATGAACATCATGAATATGATGGCCATCGCACCCATCGCTCATGGAACGGGTCTGGCTGGAAAATTGAAGATGGTGTCCCTAAATATGGACGTGTAAATGAAGAGCAATTTAAGAATGCACAATTAAGTTTCCCTGATTGGCTGAATCTACTTTGTTCCGACGGCTGGGAAGTGCTGAAAATATCTCGGGATTTCAATAATGCTAACCAAGCCACATGGGTTGTGTTTAGAAAACAAGTTTGAGTATAGAATAATCGAATATGGATAATTCGCATGGGTCTATCCGAATACCCATGCAAACGGGTTTCTTGTTTGAATGGGCTTTGAGGGGGCCATTCTAGTCGCTACCGTTTGCTCACCCATTGGTGCAAAGGGGGACCCTTTGAATTATATCAAAATCCGTCATGGACCCTATATGGGCGAAGAACGGAAAGTCATTCTTCATATTGCAA
>Ga0233449_1000624_pt1 | contig 38936 bp, 36 predicted proteins | sample SI_124_October20_FD_183012 | JGI IMG/M metagenome (GOLD analysis project Ga0233449, IMG submission 183012) | Seawater microbial communities from Saanich Inlet, British Columbia, Canada - SI_124_October2016_200_MG | ecosystem: Environmental > Aquatic > Marine > Inlet | place: Canada: British... | reverse complement strand
ATTAAGCCAGTGTCTACTGCTGAAGTGAAATCGGAAGCGGATGATGCGCCTGTGGCAGAACATAATGAGGAGCCACTGGTTCTCGTTGATGAAATTAACGAAGACACGCAGGAACTGATTGATAAGCTTAATGATGATGGTGCAGTGAGCGAAGCAGAAGACGAGGATGTTTCAGAAGACCGTGATGCACCTTTTATCGCTCCTGAGCCAATTATGCCTGAAGAAACTATTGAAGAAAAAATTTCTGTAGCTGAAGAAGTTGCGGATCCTTATGTTGATGAGGTGGAGGACAATAGCGAACAGCGCGTTAAGCCGCGTCAAAAGCTTGGTCTTTTTCAAAATCTTCTAGGCGGTAAAAAAGAGCCTATTATTCAAAGAGAGCCTGTTTTGAGACAAGGGGATATGCTCAATGTTCCTGCGCCGGAACCAGAAGCGCAGATAGAAGAAAGCTCAGAAGCAATAGAAGAAGAGATTATTGAAGAGGTTGGCGTTGTTGTCCCGGAGCCTATTGCTGCGCAGGAGCAGGTTATTGAAAAAGATGATGAAGATGATCATCTGGAAATTCCAGCATTTTTAAGACGTCAAGCTAATTAATAAATAGCTTGTTTGCACAAAAAAGGCGGTCAAATGACCGCCTTTTTTAATGGCCTAACTGTTAAATTAGATAATGCCGCGTCTCATTTGGTCTAGTTCAATGGACTCGAACAGGGCCTTAAAGTTACCTTCGCCAAAACCATTGTTGCCTTTACGCTGAATGATCTCGAAGAAAATTGGGCCAATGACGGTGTCAGTGAATATTTGCAATAATATTCCTTCTTCTTTACTGCCATCGATAAGAATTCTTCGTTTGCGAAGCTCTGCAACATCTTCTTCATGTTCATCAATGCGGTCATCAATAAGATCATAATAAGTTTCGATTGTATCCTGTAGCGGCACGTTGCGCGCTAGAAGGGTATCAACAGAATCATAGATATTCTCAGTATAGAGGGCGATATGCTGTATGCCTTCGCCTTTATATTCGTTGAGATATTCGACAATTTGCGATTGGTTATCTTTTGATTCGTTAAGCGGAATATGGATTTTTCCACAAGGGCTAGTCATGGCTTTACTGGTAAGGCCAGTTTTTTGACCGTCAATATCAAAAAACTTAAGTTCTCTGAAATTAAAGATGCGCTCATAAAAATCCGCCCAATAACCCATGCGGCCCGTATAGACATTATGGGTAAGATGATCGATAAACTCAAAACCGGTGTCGGCTATTTCAGCAGCGTCGTCATCTTCACAAGCAATAAAGTCTACATCATAAATATTATTTTCACCGTAGCGATCAACAAGATAAAGCCGGCTTCCACCGATACCTTCGATTGCAGGAATATAAAGCTCCATCGGCGAGACTTCCTGTGCAACAGGGTTTGCTCCTTGGGCAATGGCATGATCATAAGCTTCTTTAGAATTTCTAACTCTGAATGCCATGGCACAGATGCTTGGGCCGTGGGCATAGGCATATCTTTGGGCAAAGCTATTTGGTTCAGCATTGATCAGGAAATTAACGCCGCCCGCTTTATGTAGTGTTACGTTTTTAGAGCGATGTTTGGCAATTTTTGTAAATCCAAGCTGCTTAAATAACTCTCTTAATTTTTCAGGTTCCGGTGAGGCATACTCAACAAATTCAAAACCATCGACCCCCATTGGGTTATCAAATAAATCGGCCATATTACTTTCCTTATCGTGAAATAGTTGGTGGATAAGGAACTTATAAACCATTTATTATGAAATATTGTTTTTAAATTATGGACATTTAGGCTAAAATCGAAATAATAATCCAAAATATAAAGGTATATGATATGGATATTTCACTTGATTCGTCGGATATAAAAATTTTAAACCTTATCCAGAATGATGCGACACTCACTAATCAGGAAATTGCGGAAATCACTGGCGTGTCTGCAACATCGGTATGGCGACGGATCAAAAACCTCGAAGAAGTGGGGGTGATAAAGGGCACGGTTGCGCTTCTAGATCAGAAGAAAACCAAGCTTAATGTCTGTGCGATGATCCATGTAAGGCTTAACCGTCACGGCGAAGACACACGGGTTGAATTTGAAGATTTTATTGAACAGCGGCCGGAAGTTACCGAATGTTACGCGATCCTCGGGCGACATGATTATTCGTTAATGGTGGTGGTTCCTGATGTTGAGAAGTTCGAAAAATTTCTGGCCGGACATTTATTAAATCATCCGCTTATTTCAGAATCCACATCGTTTTTTACCTTGAGGCAGGTGAAGTACACGACGGCACTTCCGCTTAATTTGCACCAAACATAAATGCGTCGTCTTTTTCCTGACAGTCAAGAATGCTCTGGGTAATCTCAAACATCAACTGGAAATAGCTTTCTGGTCCTGGATCTAGATATTGTCCCAAATGGTCAACAATGCCGTAACCGGCCGTGGTGTCGCCCATTACAGCCATGGCAATGCGTGGATGGGTACCGGGGATGGCTAGAACGCAAGTGACATTACGCTCAGCCGCGATCTTTTTAAGGGCTGTTAAATGCTTAACGCTCGGTGTTTCATCGGACTTAAGCTGTATAGCGCCAAAACTTTTTAACGAAAAAGCTTTTTCATAATATTGGAAAGCATCGTGATAAACGATCATGGCACTTTCGCGAAGCGGACGCAGAAGTTCACGAATAAGTTCTTCCTGTTCATAAAGCTCTTTAATAAGAAGACTTGCGTTTTGCATAAAAGTCAGCGTATTTGCGGGATCGAGCTGGGATAGTGTTTCTTCAATGATATTTACAATGCGTCTGGTATTGGAAGGGTCAAGCCAGATATGAAGATCCATTTCGCTACGCAAATGTTCATCATCAAGTTCCCCTTCAGTAAACCATATTTTGCTAGTTCTATAGGGGTATAATTTTATGCCGTCCTGCTCAGCAAAGGCGATAACGTTTAATGAGGAGCTGCTTGTTAGTGATGTAGACTTTAAAAAGGTTTCAAACTTAGGAGAGACATAAAATAAGACATCTGCATTTACCACTTTTCTAAAGTCAGATGGTTTCATGCGAAAAATATGTGGTGTTACGCCACCTTCAATAAGCAGCTGTGGTTCACCCAAATCACCCATGACACGAGAAACCAGTGAATGAATTGGTTTAATGCTTGTCACAACGCTTAGTTCTTTTGTATATGCTGAAGAGGTGCCAATAAAATAAAGACACCAAAGCGACATTGCAAAAATTTTAGTCAAAGTTATTTTCATATTTCGATCTTATAAATACCATAATTAATTGTTATTGTATAACATACGTTAAAATAAGGCAAATAATGAAATAAAACAGATAAATCAATCTATTATTTGATTAATTGATAAAAAAAGTGTTTTTTCTGTGTCATTTTGCTTGTGAAATAGTGATTTTTAGTTGAAGCATGGTATATAATTGGGTTATTGAACTATCTCAATGAGAAAAATTGGAATGAGAATGAAATTATCTACCCCGTTCAGTTTAATTGCTAAAGGCATGTATAGAATGTCTGCGATAGTGCTCGCGTCAATTATTATTACGGCTTGTAGCGGCGATACATTGAAATATCAGGATCTTCCTGTTGATCAACTTTATATCGAAGCCCAGAAATACATGGATCAAAAACAGTATCGCTATTCGGCTGTCGCTTTTGATGAAGTTGAAAGACAGCATCCTTATTCGGTCTGGGCGAGGCGTGCTCAGTTGATGTCGGCTTATTCCTATTATATGAGCAATGAATATGAGGACGCTATTTTAGCTGCAGAACGCTTCTTGCTGTTGCATCCGGGAAATGCCAATGCTCCGTACGCTCGCTACTTGGTAGCTCTTAGTTATTATGAACAAATTGCTGATGTGCGCCGTGATCAGAATAATACTGAACAGGCCCTTAGCGCTTTTGAACAAATAGTCAGGCTTCATCCTTCCTCAAATTATGCAAAAGACGCGCGCATCAAGATCGAATTAACCAATGATCATTTGGCGGGTAAGGAAATGGAAATTGGCCGCTTTTATCAAACGACTGGTGAATTATTTGCAGCCATTGGCCGCTTCAATAACGTGGTGAAGTCATATGAAACCACAAGCCATGCTCCTGAAGCGCTTCATAGAATAACCGAAGCATATTTAGCGCTTGGTATTGTGATGGAGGCTGAAAAGTCAGCGTCGGTACTTGCGCTGAATTATCCAAACAGTGATTGGAATAGATATAGTTCCGAACTCCTTCAAAAACATAGGAATTAAGGGGTAGGCGCTTTATAATGATTGTTTCACTTACGATCAGGGATATTGTCCTCATTGACCGCCTTCAAATGGATTTTGAAGACGGTCTTTGTGTTTTAAGTGGTGAAACGGGCGCCGGTAAATCTATCTTACTTTCTGGTATTGGTCTTGGCGTTGGCGCAAGGGGCGGACGTGAGCTAATACGCCACGGAAAAGAACAGGGAAGCGTTAGTGCAGAATTTTCATTAGATAAAAAACATAAAGCCTGGAAATTGCTTGATGATCAGCAACTTGATTATGAAGAAGGCCAATTGATACTTCGCCGGGTCATTTTAAAAGACAGCAGAAGCAAGGCTTTTATCAATGATCAGTCCGTCAGTATTTCATTACTGCGGTCGGTCGGCGAAACGCTGATAGAAATACACGGACAGCATGATGAGAGGGGGCTTCTTAATCCTTCAGGGCACCGCGCTCTTCTTGATGACTTTGGTAGCTATGATACTTTGCTTGGTATGGTTCGTAAAAATCATCAAACTCTTACTACATTAAGACAAGATTTGTTGGAAGAGCAAGAAAGATTAGAGAAAGTAAAGCAGGACGAAGATTATATTCGCCATAATTTAGAAGAGCTCACAGAATTAAACCCAATCGCCGGAGAAGAAGAAGAGCTTGCCAAAGAACGTACGTTAATGATGCAAGGCGAAAACCTGTCAGAAGGACTTGGCGGGATTTTAAATAAATTATTAAATGATAAAGGTGCGGACACCATATTACGGGTTACACTGCGCAAGATTGAGCGAATAGCGGCAAAAGCACCGGGACTACTCGACGGCGTTTCAGAAAGTCTTGACCGCGCAGCAAACGAGACATCAGCGGCAATTTCTGAGCTGGAAGATGTGATTAGGAATTTGGAGTTTAATCCTTACGACCTTGAAAATGCCGAAGAAAGACTATTTGCCCTGCGGGCAGCAGCCCGTAAGCATAATTGCCAACCTGACGCTTTGACGCAGGTGAAAGATGATTTTGAAGCAAAACTCGCTGCGCTTGCTTTTAGTGATGAAGAAGTGAAGCGCCTTAGCAGAGAAGTTAACGACGCTCAGGAAATATACGAAGAAAATGTTGGAAAATTATCCGCTATGCGTCAAAAAACAGCGTCACAGTTGGATGCGCAGGTTAATAAGGAACTACCGGCCCTTAAAATGGACAAGGCGGTATTTAACACCGGGCTAGAAACGCTAGAGCCTGAAAATTGGACGGCGGACGGCGGTGAACGGGTAGAGTTTCGCGTCTCAACAAATCCGGGGGCACCTTTTGGTGGTCTTATTAAAATTGCATCAGGCGGTGAGCTTTCACGCTTTATACTTGCCCTTAAAGTGGTGCTCGCCCGCAAAACAAGTGTCGCCACACTTATATTCGATGAAATTGATCAGGGTGTGGGCGGTGCGGTTGCCAATGCGGTTGGTGAAAGACTGGCTAAGCTGGCCAGTAAAGCACAGATATTAGTGATTACCCATTCGCCCCAGGTTGCTGCGCGCGGAAGCAGCCATTGGCTGATTAATAAAAGTGCATCAAGCGATGATGGCGCCATGCTTACGGACGTGACCCCGCTTGAGAGCGAGCATAGAAGAGAAGAAATCGCACGTATGCTTGCCGGTGCAGAAGTAACCAAAGAAGCTCGCGCAGCAGCGGATAATCTGCTAAAGTGGTAAGCTTCTTAATGGGTATTTTTTAGATGAATGATTTTAGCGATATTGCCGTTGACGATCTTGACAGTGATCAGGCCGAACAAGAGCTTGAACGGCTGGCAAAGGTCATCGCGCATCATGATAAACTTTATCATGCGCAGGATAATCCTGAAATTACAGATGCAGATTATGATCAATTTCGACTACGTAATAATGAAATTGAAGCAAAGTTCCCATTGCTCGTGCGAAGTGACAGCCCAAACAAATCAGTCGGCTCAACACCATCAAGCGGATTTAAGAAAGTAGATCATAGAAAGCCTATGCTATCACTGGATAATGCCTTTAGCGGTGATGACGTTCATGATTTTGCGTCACGGGTGAAAAGGTTTTTAAATCTTGATGAGACCTCTGAAGTAGAACTTCTGGCGGAACCAAAGATTGATGGTCTATCGGCTTCACTCAGATACGAAAAGGGCGTATTTGTTCAGGGCCTAACACGTGGTGACGGTAAAGCCGGTGAAGATATAACGAAAAACCTAAAAACCATTGATCAGATCCCAAAAACATTATCAGGATCAAACTGGCCAGACGTTTTAGAAGTTCGCGGTGAAGTTTATATGGCCAAGCAGGACTTCCTAGCCTTAAATGAACGCCAGCTTGAAGCAGACAAGCAACCTTTTGCAAATCCGCGAAATGCTGCTGCCGGATCACTGCGGCAACTAGATAGCAGTATTACAAAATCACGGGATTTAAAGTTTTTTGCTTATAGCTGGGGGGAGCATTCAGAAGATCTTGGCAGCACTCAAGCCGATGTTATAGAGAAGTTTCAGAATTGGGGCTTTACGACAAATGACATGATCTTTGTTAGCCATAATGTGGCGGCGGTTATAGATCATTATGAAATGATATCAGATAAAAGAGCGTCGCTTGCTTATGATATTGATGGGGTTGTCTATAAAGTAAACCGTCTTGATTATCAGGCTCGGCTCGGTATGGTAGCGCGGGCGCCGCGCTGGGCGATTGCTCATAAGTTTCCCGCTGAAAAAGCACGCACTATATTAAAGAGTATCGATTATCAGATTGGGCGCACTGGTGCTATTACGCCTGTGGCGCGGCTTGAGCCTATTACGGTAGGCGGTGTTGTGGTATCGAACGCGACACTACATAATGCTGATGAAATTGAACGGCTCGGTGTTAAAATCGGTGATGAGGTAATAATTCAAAGAGCCGGTGATGTGATCCCGCAAATTGTTAAAGTGGCAAAAAGCGATGAAAAAAATCTGCCGGTTATTTTTCCAAGTGAATGCCCGTCCTGCGCTAGTCATCTGGTTCGTGAAGAAGATGAAGTGATTTGGCGCTGCTCGGGCGGTCTTATTTGTCCGGCCCAGCGCGTAGAGAGGCTAAGACATTTTGTATCGCGTACCGCATTTGATATTGATGGCCTTGGTAAGAAACAAATCGAGTTTTTCTTTAAAGAAGGCATGATTGAAAGCCCGGCAGATATTTTTAAGTTGCAGCAACGTGATGAAGCGGCACTGCTTACATCATTGAAAAACCGCGATGGTTGGGGTGATCTTTCCGTGGAAAATCTGTGGGCAGCGATCAATGAACGGCGCACCATTGCAATGGACAGGTTTTTATTTTCACTGGGGATCAGGCATTTGGGACAGCAAAATGCCCGTCTGATGTGTCTTAATTATTTAACCATAGAAAATTTTCTTGAAAATATTAAAGCAGCCAATGACAAGCAAGAAAGCGCCTATCAGTTATTACTTGCCATTGACGGCATTGGTGAAAAGGTTGCGGATGCTATCATTGACTTTTTTGCTGAACCGCAAAATATGGCCGTGGTAGAAGATCTGCTTAACCAAATCAGTGTTGAGGAGTTTATCCCGCCCAAAACCTCCAATTCCAATGTGGCGGGTAAAATTATAGTCTTTACCGGAAAACTTGAAAAATTAAGCAGACAAGAAGCAAAGGCATCAGCAGAATCCCTTGGTGCTAAGGTATCAAGCTCCGTATCCAGTAAAACGGATCTACTGGTTGCTGGCCCCGATGCAGGATCAAAGCTCAAGAAAGCCAGTGAGTTAGGCGTTAAAACCATCAGCGAAGACGACTGGCTCGAGCTAATTTAGCTATGCAATAAATGCATGGCAGTAGGGACAAAATACCCTCTACTCATTCCATATAAGTATAGTTATATTCTATTCAACAGAAGATGATGAGCATCTTTTGAAAGTTTAATTCAGCAGATTTAAGGATAGATCAATGACTACATTTATAAATACTTATAGCTTCATGGATCTGTTGAAGGATAATAATTATGTCCCTGAAACAGATCACAGTAACAGCCCAATTATGCAAAATATAGAAAATGCACTAGATGCAATTGCAAAATTGATTAAGACGAGCACTACTCGTTATAGTTTCATGGACCTACTTGGTGATAAGGGCTATGTTCCGCAAGCCCAGAGCAGCAACCATTCAATTTTACAGGATATTGAAGAAGCATTTGATGCGGTCGCAGCAATAGTAAGAACCAATACTGAAGATTACAATTTCATGAACTTACTGAGCGACAATGGTTATGTGCCATCAAATGATTATTGGGTACCAAAACCAAGCAACGATAATGACATTCTTATCAAGGTTGCTTCATAAATATCTGATTGTGGTAGCCTAGAGCTACCACATCCTCCCTCTATTTTTTCTAAGAACCCTATTTTTTCCTGAAAATAAGTGATTGCCATTCATTTATTGGAAAAGATTTCAAAAGTTCCATCTCTAGTTTTTCATAAAGATCTATAATCGATGTTTGCTGTATTTTCAAAAGACCGGAAAGTATAATAAGCCCGTTACCCTTTAAATTAGCGACAATATCAGGTGCCAATTGCAAAAGCGGTTCGGCAAGAATATTTGCGACTATTAAATCGTAAGGTCCTGTTTTTTCAAGTATAGAATTTTCAAATCCATCACAAGTTACGACCGCAGTCCCCGGGCCGCCATCTTCAGGCTTAATTATTTTGACGCCATTAATGGAAATATTTTCTGCGGCCGTCTCAGTAGCAATGGGATCAATATCACTGGCAATAATTTTTATATCCCATTGTTTGGCCATGGCAATGGCAAGAACACCGCTTCCGCATCCTAAATCAAGCGCTATCCCAGGCTCAATCATTTCAAATACATCACTAATGGCCAGCAAACATCCTTTGGTGGTTTCATGACTACCGGTTCCAAAAGCCTGCCCAGCTTCCATCATGATGGAAATTTTATTATCCGGCACCGTCGTCGCGTCATGATTTCCGTATAAATAAAATCTTCCGGCATCTATAGGCTTTAATATTTTTTGAGATTCTGATACCCAGTCTTTGTCTTCAAGTCTTTCCAGTTTTACTTCCGGGGTAGCAATATCAAAAATCGCAGCCATACCGTTAATGGTTTCATTTAGAGCTTTTAAATCAGGCTCTTCATTGAAATAACCTTCTAATAGACGGTTTTCACTATCGCCGGGTATTTCAAAATCTGCGATTGTTGGAAAATTATCACCGCCGTGGGCATAGAGAGTTTCTTCAAGTGTAGGCAAAAATTGAAGGGAAGATATAATGCTTATTTTCCAGGTGATAATATCTTTATTATTGTGGCTATTATTCATTAATTAATCCAACTCTGAAAATCATAATATTACGTCGAGGCTTCCAGTATCCACCACTAAATTACCTTATTTGCGATAAAATGAACGATAAATGAGACGAGTGGCCTCTGGGGCTATTGCACCCTTTAAGCGTTTCACATAAAATCTAAGTCTACAGGAGATACACAGTATGACAAATATTATTTCGAAATCAGCTTTATTTATAATTGGATTTTTTGCATTGGCGCAAGCGTCTTTTGCCGATGAAAAAAGTGTGAACCATGATCATGATGGCTTTGAAATGATCCGTATTGATAATGTTGGCATCCAGCTTGACGTCACAGTTGGCGAAGATTTTGAAATCGAAGTCGAAGGTGATGAAGAACTTGTTGACACTCTTCTCTTAAAAGTAAGAGGCGATAAATTAGTTCTTTACCGGGATGACGATAAAGATTTCTGGAATGGTCGTGGTGGCGATAGCCTTAAAGTGATTATCAGTATGCCAAAATTTACCGGCCTTGATCTTAGAGGTGCGGTTGATGCCCACATTAAAGGTGTTGATAGTGAACAGGTTGAGTTTGACTTAAAAGGTGCCGGCAATATTGAAGTTGAGGGCCAGTGTAAGTGGCTGATCATTGATTTAAAGGGTGCCGGTAATGTCGAAGCTGACGATCTTGAATGCGAAGAAGTAGACGTGGATTTAAAAGGTGCTGGCAATATCGAAGTTTATGCCAGCGTAAAAGTGAATGCCGAAATTAACGGTATGGGTAACATAGATGTCTATGGCGACCCGGAAGATGTAACAAAAAGTGATGGATGGTTCAGCCATATTTCCATTCATTAATAAAACAAGATAAATTTAAATTTTTTTACAAGGAGGTTATTATGAATAAACTATTTAAAATTGCAGGTGTATCAGTAGCAGCGTTATCAGCGGCTCTATATGCTTCATCAGTAACGGAAGCACTGGCTCAGGATTCTACAAAATCTTCTGATCTCAGTGGTTTTTCCAAAGTACAATTAAATACGTCATCAGATATTATAATTACCGTAGGTAGCGGTTATTCCATAGAAATGGTTGGTGATCAGGAACGTATCAACAACACAATTTTAGAAGTGAAAGGCGATACTCTTAGAATTAAACACAAAAGAGGTCGTTTTAATTATGATCACGATCAAGACATGATCGTTTATGTTACTATGCCTGATATTGAATCAATGAAGATTAACGGTTCCGGCGACGGTGAAATTACTGGCGTAGATAATTCTGAACTTGCTTTAAACATAAATGGTTCAGGTGATCTGGTTGTTTCAGGTAAAACTGAAAAGTTGGATATAGGTATTAATGGTTCTGGCGATATCAGAATGGATGAAGTAGACGGCAAAGATGTCGATATTTCTATTAACGGCTCCGGCGATGTTCAATTAGGTGGCGGCACATGTCAGTCACTTGAAATTGATATACACGGCTCCGGTGATGTTGAAGCTAAAGATATGCAGTGCGTTGACGTTGAAGTTGATGTTTCAGGATCTGGAGACAGTTATGTTTACGCCAGCAACTCAATTACTTTTGACAGTCACGGCTCTGGTGAGGTAGATGTATATGGTAACCCTGGAACAGTAGTTGATAACGAAGCAAAACGCAGAAGTAACATTAGAATTCGTTAATAAAAAAGCAAAAGAGAAGTAAAATGAAAAATTCAATTAAATCTACAGCAATAACGACCGCACTGTTAATGGCACTTTCATCCACTGGATTTGCCCAAGAGGCGACAAGAACGTTCGATTATTCAGACTTTTCTAAAATTGAATTGAGTACTTCTGCGGATCTTAAGGTAACCATTGATGATGAATATTCTATCATTGTGACCGGCGATGAAGATCGCATAAACAGAATGGAAATTGACAAGTCTGGTGACGAGCTTGAAATCAGCAGTAAAGGACGAGGCTTTAGTTTATTCGGCAGAAATAATGATGGCTATGTCAACGTCACCATTACTATGCCTGATATTGAAGAAATGGAAATTAACGGCTCAGGCGACGCGGAAATCTTTGGCATTGATAATGAAGAGATACTTTTAAATATCAATGGCTCCGGTGATCTTTACGTTACTGGAAAAAGCGAATCCGTTGTTATTGAAATTAATGGCTCCGGCGATGTTGAAATGGACGAAGTCGCTGGCGACGATGTCTTTATTGAAATCAATGGTTCAGGAAACGTCGAATTTGATGGTGGACAGTGTAACCGCCTTGAAATCGAAGTTGAAGGTTCCGGCGATATTGATGCTAAAGATTTGATTTGCAAAGAAGTGGAAATTGAAGTGGATGGCTCTGGCAATAGCAGAGTTTATGCAACAGATACACTGATTTTCGAGAGTGAAGGTTCTGGTAAAGTAGATGTTTTTGGCAAGCCCAAAAATGTTCAGGACCGCACTAAGCGCAAAAGTAAAATCAGAATTCGTTAATTATTTTCATATAGAGAAAAACAGGATCATGACTAAACTGATTAAATCAATGGGACCCGTTGCTCTCGTTCTCGCGGCAGCATTTACAATATCAAGTGCAACTGCAGCAACGATACAATCCGATCTTTCGGACTTTGTCGCAATTGAATTAAATTCGTCAGCAGATGTGGAAATAACCATCGGTAGCGAATATTCAATTACCATGACCGGCGCGCAGGAAAGCATCGACAGAATGGAGCTTGATATTAAAGGCAATACGCTGGAGATAAGAGACAGAGGCAAGTTCAAGCTGTTCGGTCGCGGTAGTCTTGGCGAAGTACAAATCGCCATAACCATGCCCGATATTGAAGAAATGAAAATCAGAAGCTCTGGCAATGCTGAGATCACGGGAGTCGATAACGACAATATAAAATTCGATATTGATTCATCAGGGGATATTTATGTCACCGGTAAAAGTGAGAATTTAAACATTGAAATAAATTCCTCCGGTGATATCGAATTGGACGAATTTACCGCAAATACGGTGTTCATTGAAGTCAATTCTTCCGGCGATGTGGAATTTGATGGTGGTCAGTGCAACAATATGCAAATCGAAGTCGATTCTTCCGGTGATGTTGATGCCAGAGAGTTTGTCTGTAAAGAAGTATCGGTTGATGTTTCATCGTCAGGTGACAGTAGAGTATATGCTTCTGAGCTCGTCACCGTCGAGGCCAATTCATCAGGTAAAATTGATGTGTTTGGAGAGCCCAAAAAAGTAGTGGATAACACCAGACGGAAAAGCAAAATCAGAATTAGATAATTCTGCTGCGAATAATTATCAGGCCGGTTTAATAAAGCTGTCCATGACTTTGCGGGATGATCCCATTTCAAATTCGATCATAAGTTTATTCCCGTCAATGGAACTAACCTCGCCATAACCAAATTTATCATGAAAGACCCGCTCCCCTACTGAAAATTCAGAAGGAGCGGGTTTTTTATTGGCGCCGCGTCCGCTAGAAGAGCGTTTTTTTGTTTTGCTTCTATCAAGCTGATAATTCTCGCGTCCTTCACCGAAATTAAAACCGAGGCTGGGTGATGGATTATAATTACTCTGGTCTGTGCTGCTTAAGCCTTGCTGGCCGTGTCGCACGGTATGCTCTTCGGGAAGCTCGGCAATAAAGCGTGACGGAATGGGGCTGGTGTAATTTCCGAACATATAACGCGAGGCGGCATAAAAAATATAGGCGCGTTTTTTGGCGCGGGTTATGCCGACATAGGCAAGACGGCGTTCTTCTTCAAGGCCTTTTTCGCCATTTTCATCAATTGATCTCTTACTCGGGAAAAGCTCTTCTTCCCAACCGGGCAGGAATATAGTGTCATATTCAAGTCCCTTGGATCCATGCAGGGTCATGATGCTGATATAATCAGTTTTATCGTTAGCGGTCGTGTCCATCACCAGTGAAACATGTTCAAGAAATTCAGCCAGATCCTCAAAGGATTCCATGCCGCGGATCAGTTCTGATAAGTTATCCAGCTTGCCCGGCGCATCCGGTGATTTATCCGTTTTCCATTTATCATAATAACCGCTTTCTTCAAGCACTGTGTCGGTTAAGTCCATATGACTGATATCGGGGGACATTTCGCGCCAGCGGTCAAAACTACTGATTAGTGTTTTAAGTGACGCTCTGGCCTTTTTACTTAATTCTTCTGTCTCCACTATATCGCGTGCAGCGCTCATCAGCGATGTTTCGCCTGCTCTGGCAATAAGGTGCAGTTTTTGTACGGTAGCGTCGCCTATGCCGCGCTTGGGAACATTAATGATGCGCTCAAAGGCAAGGGCGTCATCCGGATTTTGAATAACCCGAAGGTAAGCCATAGCGTCCCTTATTTCGGCCCGTTCATAAAAACGCACACCGCCGATAATTCGGTAAGATAGCCCGAGGGTCAGGAAATTTTCTTCAAATTCGCGGGTTTGAAACCCTGCCCTAACAAGCACAGCCATTTCACTAAGGTGCTGTTTCTTTCGCTGCAGTTCTTCAACTATTTCGCCGATAGCCCTTGCTTCTGCCCGGCCGTCCCATACGGCATTAATGGCTACCTTTTCCCCGCCCTGCTCGGCGGTCCATAATGTTTTGCCCAGGCGTCCCTGATTGACATCAATAAGCCCGCTCGCTGCACCAAGAATATGGGTTGTTGAGCGATAATTCTGTTCAAGTCGGATTGTTTTCGCGCCTTCAAAATCCTTTTCAAATTTTAAAATATTGCCTACTTCCGCACCGCGCCAGCCGTATATTGACTGATCATCGTCGCCGACACAGCATATATTCTTATGGCCCATCGCCAGCAGCCGTAGCCATAAATATTGTGATACGTTTGTATCCTGATATTCGTCGATTAGGATATATTTAAAGCGCTGCTGATATTCGCTTAGTATATGCGGGTTCTTTTGAAAAAGATGAACGCAAAGCAATATAAGATCACCAAAATCGGCGGCATTAAGGACTTTTAGCCTTTCCTGATACTGAATATACAGCTTAATCCCCATGCCTTCTGCGTAGGATTGGGCTTCACTTTTGGGAACCTGATGGGGAAGAAGTCCTTTATTTTTCCAACCATCGATAATCCCGGCGAGCATCCGCGGTGGATAGCGTTTTTCGTCTACATCAGCGGCGCGCGCCAGCTGCTTTAAGAGCCGCACCTGATCATCTTGGTCTAAAATAGTGAAGTTGCTGCCAAGACCAACCAAATCCGCATGACGTCTTAATATTTTTACGCAGATTGAATGAAACGTGCCGAGCCAGAACATATTTTCAACAGCATCCCCAATGATAGAACCAACTCTTTCTTTCATTTCAAGCGCAGCTTTATTGGTGAATGTTACGGCGAGAATTTGATTGGGATAGGCTCTGCCGGTAGCAAGGATATGGGCAAGCCTTGTGGTGAGCACTCGTGTTTTACCGGTTCCTGCGCCAGCAAGCACTAGAACCGGACCATCAATCTGCTCAATGGCTTCGAGCTGTGGTTCGTTTAGACCTTCAAGATAAAAGGGTGGCACATGCGCTTCTGCCTGTGGTGAAGGCGTGTTGCTCTCAGGCAAATTATCAAGATCAAATGGGTCAGACATGGATCATATATAGCGCAATTAAAAAGAAATAACAGATGAAATTAACGTCAATTTCATTTATCAGACTTCTTCTGCTTCAATAAGAACTTTGTTATAAGCGCGCAGCAAATTTCTCTGCGATAAGACACCAACTATTTCTGCATTTTCATCGTCCGATATGACAGCAATTCGCTCTTCTCCTGTTTGATTAAACAGATAGACGGCTTGCTCTAATGTATCGGTCGGGGAAAGATGAAATGTTTGTCTTCTGCAAATTGAACCGGCGGTTAAATCTTCTGGACCAACATCATTTTGGTAGCCTTCACGAAGTTCTGAAAGGGTAATAATACCCTGAATAATAAAATCGTCGTCAAGTACGAACAGATTATTATATTTCAAATTAATAATCAGTTCTTTTATTCTTTCAATATCCGTATCCATACCAACGGTGGCAAAATCATGTGTCATTATTTTTTTAACCAGAATTTGTCGGCTTAAATTTTTTGCTCTGCTACCTTCAAGGTCTTTACCGCGCCGCTTAAGCTGTAAATGAAAGAAGGACGTGGCTTTTAAATAATGGCTGGTGATCAGGTTCGATGAAACAACGGCAGCCATTAAGGCAAGTGTTATTTGATAATCGCCGGTTAGTTCAAATATGATTAGTATTGTGGATATGGGAGCGCCAAGCACCGCAGATGAAACCGCACCCATGCCGACAATGGCATAAAGCCCATAATTGCTGGCCATTTCAGGGGAGGCGAGCGTTACCACATAACCAAATGCACTTCCGACCACTGCGCCGAGTAATATGGACGGGCTAAATATACCGGATCCGTACCGAAAGGCGAGACTGATTGAAGTGGCAGCAATTTTTGCGACAATAAGAATTAAAAGCAGATCAATGGAAATGATGCTTTTAAGGGCGGCATCAGTCGTGCCGTATCCTGTCCCTAAAATAAAGGGACAAAAAATAGCAATCAGACCGACGGCCAGCCCACCGAGTGGTGGTCGTGCCCAAACTGGAATCGGGATTTTATTAGCTATATCTTCTGTGAAGAAAATAGATTTGATAAAAATGATTGTCACCAGTGCACTTACGGCACCGAGTAACAGGAAGGCGGGAAATTCATAAAAACTGGCAATTTGGTAATTGGGTATATTAAAAGCCGGAAAATCACCAAATTGTATCCGCGTAATGATGGCCGCCGTAACAGAGGAAATCACGATCGGCGCAAATGCATGCAGTGCATAATGTCCTAGAATAACCTCAAGGGCAAAAAACACCCCGGCGATAGGGGCATTAAAGGAGGCGGATATTGCCGCCGCAACACCGCAGCCAAACAAAGTGCGGCACATTTTTTCTGATAGATGTAGCCGGCTTGATACCCAGGATGTAAGGGTAGCGCCAAGGTGAACAACCGGTCCCTCCCGTCCTGCAGCGGATCCGGTTCCTAAGGCAACGGCAGCAGTAACAGCACTAAATATGCCTTCTTTTAACGGCATCTTGGTATTTTGAAGTTCATTGGCTTCCATCACTTCAGCAATGGCGCCTGCGGTATTTCCACGCATAAAGAAGAAATAAATAAAACTGATTATAAGCCCGCCGCTGGTTGTGGATAGTAAGATTTGCCACCACTGGAGACTTTCAACGAAATCAAAGATGTTTTCTGCAGCATTTCCAAAAGCAAATGATTGAACAATTTGAATTAGATAACGAAAACTGATTGCCGCAAGCGCAACGAAGGCACCAACAAAAACGGCGAGAAGTATGCCAATGATTTTATCATGGACGTGAATAAAATTTCTCAACTTGATCTGATTGAGAATAAATTTTCTTTTGATTTTATTCTGTTTACTTGCCATTTTTAGTTATTTTTTGTTCTAAATTAAAAATTTGACATTAAATTCACTAATTATTGACCTATTATTGCCACTATTATCGCGTTATGTATAGTTAACCTAGTTGTAATAAGTTTCAAGTAATCATTTTTGGGTACTAGGCGGAGATTAAATGAAAAACTTCGGTATTGGGGTGGGGATATTATTGCTCGGTTTAATCGGCAGCGCGCTTGTGTTGCCGGGCTTTGTCGACTGGAATAAATATAAAACCGAAATAGAACTCACCGCATCAGACCTTAGCGGCCGTGACGTTACAATAAGTGGCGATTTGTCGCTGTCTATTTTGCCGTCCCCTTCATTTTCAGCAGAAGATGTTAGTGTTTCTAATGTGCAAGGTGGGCAGGCTGACAAGTTTATTACCTTAAAATCTGTCGATGTAAATGTTGCTTTTTTTCCGCTACTTCGCGGGGAAGTTCAGGTAAAGAAATTTATACTCATTGAACCTGTCGTCGCTATAGAAGTTGACGCAGACGGTAAAGGCAATTGGGAGTTTGGAGCCGAAGATGCAAATCAGTCACCCGGAAACAGCACGACTGAATTAAGTTTTGAGCAATTCCAGATAGAAAATGGACAGGTAAGTTATCAGGATTTTGCCAGCGGCACCAAGGAACTGGTTCGCATGATAAATGCTTCTGTCACCATGGATAGTCTTCAGGGCCCTTTTGAAGTGAGTGGTAACGCCCGCTATAAAAACCTTCCTGTATCAACTGAATTAATGGTTGGAACAATTAGGGAGGACCGCAAAATCCCGATAAATGTTTCGGCAGCACTGATGGATGATGATATAAATATCAAGTTCACAGGTGGATTACTCCCTGATGAAACATCACCACAAGCCGACGGGAAAATTACCCTTGATGCAGGCGATATTGGTGATTTATTTCTCGCGTCTGCCCTGCTGGATATTGAAAATACCGAACCGGTTGGCCCGCGTTATAATCATCCGTTATCACTTGAAAGCAGCTTTGCTTACGGTGGTGATGCAATAAATATTTCCGCACTTGAATTTGAAATGGGTGATAGTCGCGGTACAGGAAATTTAACAGCAACGTTCGGCGAATTAAACCGGTTTGACGGAAATTTATCTGTAAATAGTTTCGATCTTGATAGTTTTCTTCCCAACATGGATGAAAATGAACAAGCTGCAAACGCATCTGGTAATGCAGGCGAAGAAATTGATTATTCAATCCTTGATCAGATTGAAGGTAATTTTATTTTCAAACTAGGTGCGCTGCAATATAACGAAAAAATAGCAAGCCAGTTAGATCTTAATCTGACAGCTTCTCAAGGGCTGCTGGATATTACAAACGGGCGGATAAATATGCCCGGTGGTTCGGAACTGTCACTGGAAGGTGCCATTGGCGCACCGGATAATAATCCTGAATTTAATGGTGATATCACGCTTAATTCAGGAAATTTAAGAGCGTTTCTTGAATGGCTTAAAATTGATGTGTCCGAAATTCCGGCTGGCCGCCTGACCAGACTGGCCTATAAAGGAAGCATTAAAGCAGACCCGCAACTTATTCAGCTTTATGGCATTGATGGAAGTCTTGATACTTTCCAATATAAGGGCGGCCTTTCATACGCTCTTCAGGACCGACCAGCGATGGGCATGGATATTGCCGTGCAAAATTTAAATATTGATAATTATATTCAACCTTCCGAAGAGGCGGGTGATTTAAAGCAATCGCTTCGCATGTTCGGTGATTTTGACGCCAATTATAAAATTGATTTAACCAATATAACGGCGCAGGGCATTACCATTAAAAAAATAGCTTTAAACGGTGAACTTTACGGAGGAAGCTTAAATGCAAAAACTATTAATATTGAGGATTATGCGGGGTTTGATTTAAACGGCTCACTGATCGCTAGTGGTTTCTTATTTGAACCGGAGTTTGAAACATCATTTAACACCACCGCAGCGTCGCTGGTGCCGCTTCAGCGGGCTTTCAGATTTCAGGCACCGTTTGATATATCAGAGGTTGGCGCAGTTGCCGTAAATGCAAGAATTACAGGCAATTTTGAAAAAGTCAATGTGGATATAAAATCAACAGTTGGCAGCAGCAAAGCCGACATAAAAGGTGAAGTTACAAGCGCCGCCGAAAAACAGCTTCCTGAAATAGGCAACGTTGATTTAACAATCATCGCATCCAACCCGAGCCTCGCTAGTTTAATTGATCAGTTTGATTTACCGGTAAACAAGGCAAAAGCGAATGATGACAGATCGTTTGGCGTAAATACAAAATTGACAGGCAATCTGGATACTGTCGATATTGATGGTACGCTGTCAGTAGCTGGGGGGAGCATTGCCCTAAAAGGACGCAGTAATCTGGTGGAAAATGAGCTTAGTTCATTTGATCTGGCCGTTGACATTGCCGGCCCTGATTTAAATTCATTTGTGCGCGGTCTTGGTATGGAATTTAATCCTTCAAATACTGAACTAGGCCCCCTAGCCATTAAGATGGCAGCTTCAGGCACGAGCAGTGATCTGAGCCTAAAAGATATTAACGGCAATATTGGCCCAACGAAAGTTAGCGGTTCTGGTGAAATTACTGGACTGGACGCAAAAACAGCTGAAGGCGAGAAGAGAGGTTTTGATTTTAATCTCGCTCTTGATGATGTGCCGGTTGAACAGTTTATGGAAGCAACCGTCGATAACGGTGCCGCCGATGAAGATTGGGGTAACTGGAGCAAGGATCCTATGGAGCTTGCCGTTATGAATGATTATGACGGGCGGGCAACCATAACGGCAGACAGTATTGTTTATGACAAGTATAATTTTGAAAGCCCGCGTTTTGATGCCGTTCTTAAGGACGGTGTGCTGAATATTACCAACTTCACAGGTAAATTATTTGGCGGTGACGTGGCCATTGCCGGTAACTTTAGCAGTGCTGGTGACCTAGATATGGATATGTCCATAAAGAATGCAGCAATTGTTGATGCGACGACGTCTTTCGCTGGCATTGAACCGATTAGCGGTTATTTCGATATGAATCAAAAAATTATCGGTAAAGGCACGAGCCAGGAAGCCCTTATATCGTCGTTAACAGGCACAGGCCAAGTGACGGCAACACCGGGGATTATTCATGGTATTAATCTGCCTGAGCTTAATGAACGGCTCAAAGGGCTTGATAATCAAAATGGCCTTCTTGGTCTGCTTGCCAGCACACTTTCCGGCGGCGAGACACCTTATGAAGGCGGGGCAAGTACCATGACAATGGAAAATGGTGCTCTTAAATTAAGCCCGCTGGATATTAAAATGCTAGGCGCGCAGAGCATTGTGAATTTAGGTATAGATCTGGCAGAATGGAATATGGATATGGGTGGTGATTTAGCCCTTAGTGAACATCCCGACGCCCCGCCGATTGGCATGAGCATCCTCGGGGCGATCCATAATCCTGAAATAGCCTATAACACAAAACAGCTTGAAGGTTTCATCGGCCAGAAAATTGCCGCAAATTTGCTCCAAAATATGGTTGAAGGTAACGGCGGTATTGGTGATCTTTTTGGTGGTATCGGCGGCGCAGTAGTGCCTGGAGCGGAAGCACCCATTCCACCGACAAATGAAGGTGCCGTGACGAGCAATCCTCTGGGAAGTCTGCTTGACGCTGTCGTGAACGTGCCGGAAGCAGAAGTAGTGGAGGAAGAACCGGCCCCTGCGCCTAAAAAGGAAAGCGTTGAAGAACTGGGCTTGAAACTTCTTGACCGGTTATTTCAAAAGCCGGCGCCAACCCCGCCAGATTAATCGGATAATTTCTTCAAAATATAAACACGTATTGCACTGCTTAAATTAGTGGTGCGACCCTTGTCAATTTCAGTGATAAGGGCTTTAAGACTTTTGCCTTCTGACTTGGCGACGATTTTAAGGTTTTCCCAAAAAATATTTTCCAGCGTCACACTGGTTTGATGGCCGGAAATGACCACAGAATGTTTCTTTAATATTTCGTCATTTTCGCTCATAGCATTTTGAAAAAGTCGTTGCCTTTATCATCAACAATAATAAATGCTGGGAAATCCTTCACATCAATTTTCCAAACCGCTTCCATGCCGAAATCCTCAAAATCAAGAACCTCGACTTTGGTGATGTTGTTTTTGGCAAGGATCGCTGCCGGACCACCAATGGAACCTAAATAAAATCCGCCATGTTTCTCGCAGGCATCGGTTACTTGCTTACTGCGGTTTCCTTTGGCAAGCATGATTAAGCTGCCGCCGGCCTCTTGGAATGTATCAACATAACTATCCATGCGACCCGCTGTTGTCGGGCCGAAGGATCCTGATGCGTATCCTTTGGGCGTTTTGGCAGGACCCGCATAATAAACGATATGATTTTTTAAATAGTCCGGCATCGGCTGGCCATCTTCCATATTTTTCAAAATGGCAGCATGGGCAAGGTCACGGGCCACAACGATGGTTCCTGTTAGGGCAAGCCGTGTTCTGACCGGGTGCTGGCTAAGCTCAGCGCGCACTTCATCCATGGGACGGTTAAGATCAATCTTAACAACATCATTGCTTAGATTGTCTTCCTTAATTTCTGGCATAAAACGGGCTGGATCATGTTCAAGTTTTTCCAAGAAAATACCGTCCTTGGTGATTTTACCTTTTGCTTGACGGTCTGCGGAGCACGAGACGCCAATGCCGATTGGAACGGATGCACCGTGGCGCGGCATTCTGATAACCCGCACATCATGGCAGAAATATTTACCGCCAAACTGGGCGCCGATATCAAAATCCTGGGTCATTTTAAGGACTTTTTCTTCCATTTCAGGGCAGCGAATGGCTTGGCCAAAGTCGCCGCCTTCTGTTGGTAGATTATCCAGATAATGAGTGCTGGCCATTTTTACAGTTTTAAGGTTCTGTTCCGCGCTCAGGCCACCAATTACAATAGCAAGGTGATAGGGCGGGCAGGCGGCGGTTCCAAGCGTTCTTATTTTTTCATCAAGAAATTCGGTTAGCTTATCTTCGCGCAAGATGGCAGGAGTTTGTTGGTACAAGAATGTTTTATTGGCACTTCCGCCCCCTTTGGCAACAAAAAGAAAGTGATATTCATTTCCTTCTGTCGCATAAATATCAACCTGTGCCGGGCCATTTGTTTTGGTGTTTTTTTCTTCGAATAGTCCCTGCGGCGCGAGCTGGGAATATCTTAAATTAGTTTGAGTAAATGTATCAATAACACCCTGATTTAAGGTTTCGACGTCATCCCCTTCGGTCCAGACATATTGGCCCTTTTTGCCCATAATGATACCCGTTCCGGTATCCTGACAGCTCGGAAGAACCATACTTGCGGCGATATTGGCATTTTTAAAAAGCTCCGTTGCGACAAAGCGGTCATTATCGGATGCTTCCGGATCATCAAGAATTTTAGCAAGTTTTTCATAATGTGATGTGCGCAGCAGGTGTGATATATCTCTCATCGCTTCAAAGGTTAGAAGTCTTATGCCTTCAGCGTCAACCTTAAGGACTTCCTGCCCATCAACATTAATCGTTGAAACATGATCGGATGTAATTTTACGGTATTCAGTATCGCTCGGTCCTTGAGCGTACATGTCAGTGTATTTTGGCAATTTCATGTAGTTATTTCCAGAGATTAGATTTTTATTTCTTTTTACGGAAAGTATCCAGTGCGACGATGTTATCTTTTTCGTCTGTGTCTTCAACCACTTTCTTTTCAACAATGGGTGATGTCGTTATGTCTTCTTTTTCTACCAGTTCAACGGGTGCTTCATCATCGGAATTAAAATGAAGGCCAAAATCAACGCTTGGGTCAAAAAAGCCTAGCAGAGCATCAAACGGAACATAAAGAAGTTCTTTGTTGCGGTTAAAGCTAAGGGATATTTCAAAATGCTCATCATCAATAAAAAGATCCCAGAATTGGTTCTGAAGGACAATGGTCATATCTTCTTCATATCGTTCTTTTAAATAGGCCGGGATATTAACGCCAGGATGGTTGGTTTGAAAGGTGATGTAAAAATGATGTTCGCCGGGAAGGCCATGTTCAGCTGTATCAATTAGAATGTCACGAACTACGCCGATTAGGGCTGCTTGAACCAATTCATCATATTTTATTATACTGTCCGTCATATTTATTTTTTTTCTACTTAATTTTCAACGACTCTAAAATTAGTTAAATTATAGCCTTAAGTGGTGATTTGGGCTAGTTATTTTACAACCTAGCTGAAATTATCTTTTAATATGAAGTGGTAGGCTTCTGTTGCTAGGTGCCTACCGAACCCCGCGTAGCTCACAATTAAGCTGCTACAGCAAATGCTTCATTATCGTTTGCATTTACAAAATTTGACCCGTTACAGCGGTGTCATGCTGAGCAAAAGTCATATCTTTATTGCGCACGTCGATCCTATTTCGCCCCCATTTCCAATAACTTAGGGTAATGGTGGAGGCGCCGGGTACCGCCCCCGGGTCCGTAACGTTTATTCCATATATCAGTTTATTGCCGTAGTCGGTTGCCCGACTCCCTATATATAAGGGCACTTGATCAAAATTTAAATAGATTTGCGTAAATAATTATGTAATTTATATAATTAGCAATTTGAACTTAAGCTGGGTAGCCATGAAACAATATCTCGATCTCGCGCGCCATATACGCGACGAAGGCACAAATAAAGAAGACAGAACAGGAACCGGCACCAAAAGTGTGTTTGGTCATCAGATGCGTTTTGATCTTAGCCAAGGCTTTCCTATGGTCACCACAAAGAAACTTCATCTGAAATCGATCATTCATGAATTGCTGTGGTTTATCGCCGGCGATACCAATATTAAATACTTGCAGGATAATGGCGTTCGCATCTGGGACGAATGGGCCGACGATAGTGGTGACCTTGGCCCTGTTTATGGACATCAGTGGCGTTCATGGCCCGCGCCAAATGGGGAAACCGTTGATCAGATCACCGGTCTGGTTGATATGATTAAAAATAATCCCGATAGCCGCAGATTAATCGTCAGCGCGTGGAATGTAGCCGATGTGGATCATATGGCGCTTCCGCCGTGTCATTGCTTGTTCCAGTTTTATGTAGCGGACGGGAAACTGAGTTGCCAGCTTTATCAACGAAGCGCGGATGTATTTCTTGGAGTGCCATTTAACATTGCTTCATACGCGCTGCTGACCATGATGATGGCGCAGGTCTGTGCACTTGAATATGGTGATTTTGTTCATACTTTTGGTGATGCTCATCTTTACCTTAATCATATGGATCAAATTGATCTGCAGCTTAGTCGTGATCCGCTTCCTCTACCGACCATGGCGATCAATCCGAATGTGAAAAGCATTTTCGATTTTAAATTTGAGGATTTTGAGCTGCAAAATTATCAGGCCCACGCCCATATTAAAGGTATCGTTGCGGTCTGATGATTAAAACTTCTCTTATAGTAGCCGCATCAGAAAATGGCGTGATCGGCAAAGACAATGACATGCCGTGGAAAATTTCATCTGATCTTCAGTATTTTAAAAAGATTACTATGGATAAGCCGATTATCATGGGCCGAAAAACTTTTGATAGTATCGGCAGGCCACTTCCGGGCCGTGTAAATATTGTCATCACCCGTGACACGGGATTTACCCGCGCAGGGGTGATCACCGCCCATAGCGTCGAAATGGCCCTTGATGTAGCCAAAGGCATGGCCGAAGTTAAAAAACTTAAAGAAGTCATGGTGATCGGCGGCGCTGAGATTTACAAGCTTTGCCTGCCTGAAGCAGACCGCCTTTACCTGACCCGCATTCACGCAGTTATTGAGGGCGACGCTCATTTTCCGGAACTAGACGCAAAAGACTGGCTCGAATATTCACGCGAAGATCATGTGGCTGACGAAAAAGACAGCCATGATTATAGCTTCATCGTGCTAGATAAGCTCTAATTTTCCAGTTGGTAAACAAGGGTAACTTGCGCCGTCGTTGTTATTTTTCCAGGCTTTATAGGAATTGAAATATCGACCGGTGCGCTTCTCATAGCCATTGTTTCCTGACGCATCATATCAATTCTGCGCGGCATCATCTGTACCTGACCTTCTGTAATTGTGCATATATTTCCAAGGTTTTCTCCCGCTAGTTCAGCATATAGGTTTGCTTTATGAAGTGCTTTTTTAAAGGCGGCTTTGCGGGCTTGGTCTTCAAGATTTTCCTTATCAGTGGAAGAGCAAGTAATGTTCGAGAATAAATTATCGCTTCCCGCCATCACGCCGGACATAAGGTCTGTTATTTTATTGAGATCGAAGGTCTTGAAGTGAACACTCGTGGCGCCTGCATAAGCGATTATTTCCTGACGGTTTCTTTGGTCATATACCGGTCTGATGCTTATACTATCAGTGCGCATATCTTCATCTTTGATTTTCAGATCTTCAAGCACATTAATGATTTTCTCAATATTGGCGGAGAGGTCAATTAACGCAGACGTTTCGTCTTTTGCCTGACTTTTGACGTTAAGCGATACTTCGGCAACGTCGGGAAGGCTTTCTATTTCACCAATTGCGCTCATGGTGATAACCGGGCCTTGGCAGAAAGCACCTTCTTGAGCGTGACTTGCGTTAATGAGAAAGATTGAAGATATTAAAACGGCGAGCGACGTGAGGATTTTCATAATTAACTCCTTATATGACTATCCTTACAGGTTATTTTTAAATCATGTCAACTTTTAGACCTATTTAAATCTACTGTAATCAATAGGCTGATTTTTATCGATGGATTGATCGGTTTCCGGCATTGGGTATTTAAGGCCAGTGGCGCAGTTAAAGAGCACGACTTTATCGTCCTTGCTCACCTGTCCGCTTTTCAGGGCCATTTCCCATGCGGCAAAGGTTGCGGCGCCTTCAGGGCAAAGTAGAACACCATCTTTTCGTGCCACACGGTCACGGCATTCAAAAATATGTTCTTCATTAACGGCGATGGCAAAACCATTGCTTTCACGAACTGCGCGCAGGATCAGAAAGTCACCAACCGCGATTGGAACACGAATACCCCAGGCATGTGTGAAGGCATCTTCCCATAGTGGCGCATGCTCCAAGCCCTCGTCGTAAGCTTTTACAATCGGAGCGCATCCTTCAGCTTGAACGGCGACCATTTTAGGTCGTTTTGAGCCGATCCAGCCAATTTTTTCAAGCTCGTCAAATGCTTTCCACATACCGATCAGGCCAGTGCCGCCACCAGTTGGGTAAAAAATAACGTCCGGCACTTCCCAGCCGAGCTGCTCAGCAAGCTCAAGCCCCATGGTTTTCTTGCCTTCAATGCGGTACGGCTCTTTCAAGGTTGAAATATCGGCCCAACCCATTTCTTCCTTACCTTCAAAAACGATTTTACCGCAGTCATTGATTAGGCCGTTTACGGTATAAGTGTCGCCGCCCTGAAGTTCGATCTCACGGATATTGACAATCGGCGTATCATCGGGACATAGGATTGTCGTTTTAAGTCCTGCGAAAGTGGCATAAGCGGCAAGCGCCGCGCCCGCATTACCGTTGGTTGGCATGGCAAGATGGTTTTGACCAAGTTCTTTGGCCATCGCAACCGCAAGCGCGAGGCCACGTGCTTTAAAAGATCCCGTTGGTAATCTGCCTTCGTCTTTGATGATCACGTCGCAGACTTCAGGTACAGATTTATTTAGCGGAATAAGCGGTGTCATCACTTCACCAAGGCTCGTCATCGCATCGCCCGTATTTACAGGTAGAAATTCACGGTATTTCCAAAAACCGCCGGGACGTGCCTCGATCTCTTCTTTGGTCACGCTGTTCTTTATGGCTTCAAGGTCATAACGGACAAGTAACGGTCTTCCGGCTTCGGATAGGCCATGGATTTTCCCGGCCTCATAATCATCTTTGCCAGTGATCGAACATTCAAGATTTGTTACATAGGATCGTTTTTCGTTATATAAATTTTTTGTAAATTCATATTCAACTTTATTAGTCATTTTTATTCCTTATAAATGATCGATACGGCGTACGGCGCCTTTATCAGCGGATGTGGCCATCAGGCCATATGCTTTAAGGGCTTTTGATATGACCCGGCTTCTTATTTCGGTGGGTTTCCATGCGGTCGAGCCACGGGCATTCATTGCTTCGTGTCGCGCTTTAAGCTCGTCATCGCTTAAATCCACCCGGATCACACGGTTTGGAATGTCCACTTCGATAATGTCGCCATTTTTGATAAGGGCAATTGCACCGCCTGATGCGGCTTCTGGTGATACGTGACCAATGGAAAGTCCTGATGTGCCGCCGGAAAAGCGACCATCGGTAATAAGGGCGCACTCCGTCCCTAGTCCCATGGATTTAAGATAGGATGTGGGGTATAGCATTTCCTGCATTCCTGGCCCGCCGCGCGGTCCTTCATAACGGATAACGACAGCATCGCCCGATTTTACGTCGCCACTTGTGATGCCTTCAACGGCACTGTCCTGGCTTTCATAAACGCGGGCCGGGCCTTTAAAGGTGAAATTTTCTTCAGCGACACCAGCTGATTTTACAATGCAGCCATCAAGGGCGATATTTCCTGCAAGCACAGCAAGGCCACCGTCTTGTGAATAGGCATTTTCAATATCCCTGATGCAGCCATTTTTACGGTCAAGATCGAGTGTGTCATAACGCTTGCTTTGCGAGAAGGCTTCCGTAGTGCGCACGCCGCCCGGGGCCGCCCTATAAAATTCAACCACGTCATCAGCAGGCGCACGGCTTACATCAAAATAATCGATCACTTCACCTATTGATCGTCCCTGAACGGTTGAACAGTCACGGTGAATGAACTCGCCTTTTTCCAGCTCGCCCAAAATGGCAATGACCCCGCCGGCGCGGTGGACATCTTCCATATGATAATCCTGCGATGCGGGGGCTAGTTTACATATGTTGGGTACTTTTTTAGAAAGCCGGTCAATATCTTCCATTGTGAAATCACATTCGGCCTCACTAGCGGCAGCAAGCAAATGCAGCACCGTATTGGTTGATCCGCCCATGGCAATATCAAGGGTCATGGCATTTTCAAAAGCTTTAAAGGACGCGATGTTTCTTGGAAGAACGCTCTCATCATCATTTTTATAATAGCTCTCAGTGATATTCATTATGGTTTTGGCAGCACCTAAGAAAAGCTGCTTACGGTCAGAATGGGTCGCAAGCGCGGAACCATTTCCAGGAAGCGATAATCCAAGCGCTTCTGTAAGACAGTTCATGCTGTTTGCTGTAAACATACCCGAACATGATCCACAGGTCGGGCAGGCGGCCTGTTCAACTTTTTCCACTGTTGCATCATCGACCTTGGGATCAACGCCCATGATTATGGCATCTACCAGATCAAGTCCGTGATTGATCCCTTCTGTTTTGCCAGCTTCCATCGGCCCGCCCGATACAAACACGGTCGGGACGTTAAGGCGGAGCGATGCCATAAGCATACCCGGGGTGATTTTATCGCAGTTTGAAATACAAACCATGGCGTCCGCACAGTGGGCATTGACCATATATTCCACACTATCAGCGATAATTTCACGGCTCGGCAGACTATAAAGCATACCGTCATGGCCCATGGCGATCCCGTCATCAACGGCGATTGTGTTAAATTCTTTGGCAATGCCGCCGTGTTTTTCAATTTCACGCGCCACCATCTGGCCAAGGTCTTTAAGATGCACATGACCGGGTACGAACTGGGTGAAACTATTGACCACAGCAATAATCGGTTTGCCAAAATCATTGTCGGTAACACCGGTGGCGCGCCATAAGGCACGTGCTCCGGCCATATTTCTGCCGTGGGTCGATGTTTTTGAACGGTAATTGGGCATTTTGTACCTTTCTTGGCGATCTTTGAAAAATTATCTGTAATAAATATCAGTTTTATGTCATTTGTCGATAAATAACTGATGTTAGAGGAGAGCATTTTATGCGCAGTGACAATAATTCAGGAATATCACCCGAAATTTTACAAGCCATTATTGATGAAAATAACGGCGACGCGGAAGCTTATGGCCGTGATGATTTAACGGCGAGGTCAGAAGCCGTTCTTCAAAGCGCGTTTGAATGTGAAGATTTAAAGGCCTTTAATTTAATATCAGGCACCGCAGCAAACTCGCTTATCATCGCAACTTTATCCCCTACATTCGGTGCTGTTTTTTGTCATCAGGATAGCCATGTTAATGGTGATGAATGTGGTGCTAATGAATTTCAAAGCGGTGGTGCAAAGCTTGTGCCGCTCAAAGGCAGAGACGGTAAAATTACCGGCAGCGAGCTGGAAGAAGCCATAGACTGGTTTACCATCGGCGAGCCGCATCATAGCCAGCCATCAATGTTGAGCATCGCTCAATCCACAGAAGCTGGCACCGTTTATAGCCCTGATGAAATTCATGATCTTTCAACGGTTCTTAAAAAACATAATCTGAAATTACATATGGACGGGGCACGTTTTGCTAATGCGGTTGCGAAAATTGGCTGTAGTCCCGCCGAAATGACCTGGAAGGCGGGCGTTGACGCGCTTTCGTTCGGCTCCACAAAAAATGGTACATTAGGGGCGGAAGCGGCGATTTTCTTTAATGGCTGTGATGACGGAAGTTTTATTTATCGCCGTATGAGAAGCGGGCATCTTCTCTCTAAAATGCGTTTTGTTTCAGCGCAGATCATCGCTTATCTGGAAAATGATCTTTGGCTTAAAAATGCTACCCATGCCAATTTGATGGCCGAAAAACTTTATCAGGGCGTTAAAAACTCTGATCATATTAAGTTTTCTTTTCCTGTGCAGTCAAACGTCATGTTTGCTGAGATAGAGGACCAGCTTCGGGAAAAATTATCCACATCAGGATTTCAGTTTTATAGCAAAAAAAATGGCGACATAAGCACTTCAAGACTCGTGACAGCCTTTAACACGTCGCCAGAATTAATGGATGAATTTATTGAAATTGTAAGGGCGCTAAATAATAAGCCATTATAATAAACTGTTTTTTAATATTCTTTATGATATTTTGAGCGTGTTATGATTAAGAAATTGAATAAATATTTAATTAGCATTTTTTGCGTACTGTCACTGAACGCTTGTGATAGTAATAGTGAGAAAACCCAAAAGTCACTTGAAGACAGGCTTGTGGATAGCTTCACACAGTCAGAACAAGCTGTTCGTGACCAGGTTGAGGCCATCGTAAGCGCTAGCAATGACAAGAATTACAAGCTCGCTATGAATAAACTAGGCATTTTAGCCAGTTCTAAAATCCATAGCGGCGAGCAAAGCCAAGCGATAAGATTTCTAATGACACAACTTCGTTATAGTTTGGAAGATGAGGACCTACTCAAGAAAACTGAACAAGGCGAAAATTAAATTCCCCAAATATTTAATTTCCCTAAATATTAATTTTATTGACATAACCCGCCCATATAACCCAATATATTGATATTAAAGGTTGTTTTAAGCGGATTAAATAATGGATAAATCAACATCAACTCTGATCTGGAAGCTGATTATAGCCTCGCTTTGTGTTGGGCTTATTTTAAGTTTCTTTAATATTGATCCGGTAGAACTTATTGAAAATGTTCCTGAAACAATAAGCCGTATCATCGAAGTCATTATTGATATAATTAACTGGGCTGGTAAATATATCCTGCTTGGGGCGATTATCGTTATTCCAATTTACATCATTTTTAATATCAGAACAATTTTTGGAAAATTCTTTAAAAACAAGAAAAATAAAGACTAATGAGAAGGGTATAATCATGTCTGCAAAAAACACAAATAATTCATATGGCTGGGTCGCTAAAACATTCCATTGGGGAATATTTATGATTATCATCGGCCAGTTCTGGCTTGGCGGTAATTTCAAGGAAGAACAGTTCGAAGGTATGGGACTTAACAAAGTTCACTTTCTGGTTGGCATAACAATTTTATTTCTGATGCTGGTAAGGCTCGCATGGCGGGCTAAAAATCCGGTCCCTGAAATGCCAGAAGGAACGGGAAAGCTTCAGGCACTTGGCGCTCACGGCCTTCATATTTTATTTTATATACTGCTTATTGCGCTGCCCGTTGCCGGCATTACAGCCAATAATGCCGCTGATGAAGGAACCGTCGAGCTTGCCAAAACCATGCACGGCATTTTCGCCAAATCAACGCTAGCAGCGGTACTGATCCATATCATCATGGCCATGTATCATAATTTCGTTAAGAAAGACAATGTACTAAAGCGCATGCTGCCTTGGTAATATCTACGCCGCTTTAAGGGCGGTGATTTTTCGCCTTATCCAGATGTAACCAACAAATCCGGCGATCATGTTTGAGGCGCTGATTACCATAAAGGCTGTCTCTAAGTCATAGAGCTGTGATGCTACATAAACCAGTGGCAGCTGCAGGAAAAACACCCTGAGACATGAAATGGCCACGCCGGGCATTGGGTTGCCGATGCTGTTGAACATGGCATTGACACTCATGACAAGGCCGTAGAGACCATATGAGAGCGGCACCACATAAAGATAGGAAACGGTTAAGGCATTAATGGCTGGATCATCGGAAAAGAGCGATGCCAAAAAGGGTGCCAGAAGGGCTAGTAATATAGCCATAAAGCCGCCCCACGCCAGACAGAACAGCATGGCTTTATTTATGCATTCTTCAATGCGGTCAAAATTTCCCGCCCCCAAATTCTGTCCAATAAACGGCCCTACTACGCTTGAGAGCGAAAAGAATAAAACCAGCGATAGAGATTCGATCGTTGTCGCTACATTAGTTGCCGCTACCGCGTCAGTACCGTAACGGGCAATGATGGATATGACGATTGCCGCGACGATTGGTATGATCATATTTGTGCCGGTAGCCGGGATACCTACATGCATAATTCTTTTAACGGACGCGGAAAACTGGCTTAAGGTCTTTTTTTCAAAACAGATGACGTGATACTGATAATAAAGCGCATACATGATCACGGCAAAGCTAAAGAAACGAGTTATTAAAGTTGCCCAGGCAGCGCCGACAAAACCAAGTTCAGGAAAACCGAATAAGCCAAATATGAAAATAGGATCAAGGACCGCGTTGGCCATGGCAGCAAAAAGCATCAGGTTGCCCTGCAGTTTTGTATCGCCAAGCGCGCGCATAACCGCACCGCCCGTCATGGGGAGCATAATGAAAAGCGGGGAAAAATACCAAACCGTAACATATTCCCTGATAAAGGGCATGACGGCTTCATCGGCTCCCATTGCCATAAATAACGGATCAATTGTCAGCAGCCCAATAAGGGTAAAACTGATCGATATCAGAAATGTCAGAATAAGCGTGTTTGTGGCCAGTCTTTTAATTTCGTCCTGATCTTTATTACCCGCTGCTCGGGCAATAACCGACGATATGCCGGCGCTCAGTCCGATTGATGCGGAAATGATAATCATAATCATACGGGTGATAAAACCCATTGCTGCTAGCTCATCAGTGCCAAGCATGCCGATATAAAACAGATCAACAAAGGTAAATGACATACTGGCTGAAAGTCCGAGTATCATCGGCAGCGCCATTCTGATCAGATGTTTGTGAACGGGGCCTACCGTTAAGTCTACTCTCGGCGATTGTTTTGCTGCAGCCATGTATTTTGAATTGATCCTGAAAGGTGCGTGATTATTCTAGTATCAAATGTGATCTTATGACCATAATGTCAATAGGACAATTGATATATTAAATTATACTGTCAAAATAAAATGAGTATGTTATTTATATGTTCATTAATGCATTTTTTAGAATGATTATAATCAGGAAGAATAATTAAGATGATTGTTGTTGTATCACCAGCCAAAAAGCTGGATTTTGTAAGTGACGAAATCAGACCTAACTGGTCTAAGCCGGATTATCTCGAGCAAAGTGAGAAGTTGATAAAATCGGTCCGTAAATTAAGCCGTAAGAAAATTGCAGGATTAATGAATCTTAGTGATAATCTAGCTGATCTCAATTATGAACGTTACCGTGATTTTGAGCTGCCCTTTACCCCTGCAAATGCCCGACAGGCTGTTTATGCCTTTAAGGGTGATACCTATATCGGGCTCGATGTGGACAGTTTATCCGAAGATGACTTAAATTTTGCTCAAGATCATTTTAGAATTTTATCGGGTCTTTATGGCATGTTACGTCCGCTTGACCTAATACAGGCTTACCGCCTTGAAATGGGCTGTCGCCTTAATACTCCCAGAAAAAAGAACCTTTATGATTTTTGGGGAAGTGAATTAACTGATGGACTTAATCAACTACTCAAAGAACAAAAAACCGATGTGGTTATTAACTGTGCTTCTCAGGAATATTTCAAATCAATCCGTGAAAAAGAGCTGAACGGCCGTGTAGTGACGCCGGTTTTTAAATTTGTCAAAGACGGCATGGTCAAAAGTCCCGGTATGATGGCAAAAAGGGCGAGAGGCATGATGGCGCGTTATATCATTCAAAATAAAATTGAAGATGTGCAGAAGCTCAAAAAGTTTAATCTTGATGGTTATAAATTTCAGCCGACATTATCAAATGATGACAAAATGGAATTTCACAGGATTGCGGGTTAAGCACCGTGATTGAAAGCCCGTTATTTTACGCGGTTGCTGCAGTTGCCGTTCTGATCGTCGGAATATCAAAGGGCGGCTTTGTTGGTGGCTTCGGCATGGTTGCGGTTCCCATGATGGCCATGCTCATTGATCCCCGTCAGGCGGCGGCAATTATGCTGCCTATTTTATGCGTGATGGATTTATTTGCCGTTAAAATATTTTGGGGCCAGTGGGACAAGCAAGCATTAATCAGCATCGTGCCCGGCGCCATTATAGGGATCGCTTTCGGTACCACAATTTTCAGCCTGTTAAATGCTGATATGATCAGAATATTGGTAGGCGCCTTAACGGTAATTTTTGTTCTTCAATATTATCTGATTGATCGCCGCCGCAAATCGGCCGAAGGTTTAGATTATAATATGGTCAAAGGCGGCATATGCGGGGCGTTAAGTGGTTTTGCCAGCTTTATTGCCCATGCTGGCGGCGGGCCGCTTTCAATGTATTTATTCCCCCTTAAACTTGATAAGACGAAGTTGCTGGCAACATCGGTGTTCTTTTTTATCGCGGTTAATTATGTGAAACTTATCCCCTATGCTTGGCTTGGCCAGCTTTCAGCCGATAATTTGCTCACGTCACTGATTTTGTTACCCCTTGCGCCGATAGGTATAAAGCTCGGGGTGTGGATGCACCACAAAGTTTCCAACGATAAATTTTATGCAATATGCTATGTGGCGCTGTTTCTTACAGGGCTTAAGCTGATTTATGACGGGGTACTAGGCCTTTAGAAAGGGTTCCAGCTTCGCTCTTTGGTAAAATGAAGGTAGCCTAAATTAATGCCGGCCCGAAGCCCAACACCAACACGGATTGGTGCGATGATAATTTCATCAAGCTGCTGATAATTCATTCCCACACCGGCAACATAATATATGCTTCCCTCAACGGCGGGGAAGCGTTGATATAGATCCTCGGTATCATTTAAATTATAAACCAGCGCGAAGACCCGTGATCCGTTTGCGCCGACATCAATACCAACTGATGGACCCTTCCAGTATACCCGGCTATCGCCTTCAATTTTATGGGACAGTGTTCCGTCACCATAACGGGCTCCGACAATAATCGCGCCACTGACTTCTGTGCCGATAATATAGCCGTTTGGTTTTCCAAGGTCGGAAAATGCTCTTTCGATGACGCTGGCGACGGCTTCTGATCCTTCACCAAAAAATTCTGATGCGGCGTTTATGACATTTTCTCTATCATAGGTTCCGTCAACATTTGTGTTATCAAAATTCTGCCGTTCCATGGGCGCAGGGGTAGCCGAGGCGGCCGTTTGATTGTTCTTGCCGCTGCAAGCCGTAAGCATCAACGCAATCGGTATAATGAATAGATTTAAATAAGTACGCATTAATCGTTCCCCGGTTTGTCTGTTTTGTTAATTTCAAACATGATCCATTTAGCAGGAAAAATCCAGATAATTCCTGCAATCAGGTAGCATATAAGTTCAAGCATAATATTACCTGCAAAAAAGGCATCAATAAGACGGGAAATGAATAATAAATAAAGCACCATTATAATGATCATAAAAAGCAGCCAAAGCAGCTTGCTAAATTTTGGTGCAGATGGCTCTGACATTGATAAACCCTTTAAATATAACCCGTTAAATACATTATAAGATAAATACCACCATAAACAACCGTTGAGAAGGCACAGGCTATGGCCAGCACTTTTATATGGCGGCCCATGCTATAAAAAAATCTTTTAAATATATTTTCTTTTTCCATAATTTATTGACCGAGCTTTATTCTTGCTTTTTCGATGATATCAATTGTTTCCTGCCACAGCTTATAGTGCTCTAAATCATCAAATGATACCCATTTTGCTTCCATAGCATCATCGCCGGCTTTTAAATCCCCCGCGTCATACTCAGCGCCGTAATCGATCAGGCTATAATGAAACTTGACCTGGGCTTTGTCGTCGCGCTCAATAAAATCAAGCGCGTCAAGCAGGGTGATATTTTTAATGCTGATGCCAGTTTCTTCTAAAACCTCACGGGCGGCCGTTTTTAATAATGGCTCGCCCAAATCCTGAGCGCCGCCTGGAATGCTCCAAAGCTGTGTTTTTGGAGGTTTGTTTCGCTTAATTAACAATACATCACCCCCTTTAAGGACAACAACGCCGACGGCGGTAATGGGGCGATCCGGGTAATCTCTTTTCATTAGTTATTTTTCATATATTATTGTTATTAGGGATAACTATAGCGTAAAATAAATCATGTGTGGAAGATATTCGCTTTCTAGTGAAAGCTACAATCAATTTATCGAATTTATGGATATGGGTTATCCGTTTAAGGTGCCGTCGCGCTTTAATATCGCGCCGAGCCAGCCGGTGGCGGTCATTAGGCTTAAAGGATCAGATAAGGATCAGTCGATTATTCCGGATGAAGCGTTGCCTGCGCGGGAAGGCGCGCTTATGCGCTGGGGACTAATCCCCCATTTTGCCAAGGAAATAAAAACCGACCGTCCAATGATAAATGCGCGGTCCGAAACAATTGCCGGTAAACCATCCTTCAGGGGACCATTTAGACGCAGAAAATGCCTTGTGCCCGCTGACGGCTTTTATGAATGGAAACGCGGCGGCACGTCGCCCATTCCTTACCATTTATGTCTGCAAGACCACACGCCCTTCACCTTCGCCGCCATCTGGGAAGCTTGGACCGGGCCGGCCGGGGAAGACTGGCTTGAAACGGTATCGCTGGTTACTAAACCGGCAAATGGCATAGTCAAAAAAATTCATCACCGCTCCCCGGTCATTATCAGCCCCGAAGATTATGATCTGTGGTTGCGCCCGGCAGACCCGCCCGACCGGGATATCTTCTCAAAACTGAATACGGATATCGATCAAAAATTAGAAATGTATGAAGTAAGCCCCTACGTCAATAGCGCCCGAAACGACGGCGAGCAGTGCATTAAGCCAGCAACAAAGGACCAGTTTAAACTATTTTAAAATGTAAAAATTAAGATAATCTTAGTGCCCACTTCCGACCCAAAACAGACATTCGCAAACTGTGGACTTGTCCAGATCAAGCGTTGTCCATTTTTTCAATTCACTTTTCAAGCTGATGGATTTTTTCGAGCAATTCTTCGCTGCTGGTTTTGAGTTCTTCTTTCGTTACCCTCAATTCTTCGGCCTGCTGTTTTGTTTCTTTAAGCAGCTCACTGGTTTTAGCAGCACGCCGTATGTTTAGTAAATTTAATGCGATAATTGCGAGCAATTCATCGAGCGTTTCGAGTGAAAATTCTTCGAACTCCTCGAAAGAAGCAATTTCGATAACGCCTAATATTTTGTCAGCATGTATGATAGGTTTCAGAACAACCATTTTTGGCTGAGACGATCCGAGGCTGGTCGCGATTTTTACATAATCTTTGGGGATATCTTTAAGCAAAATCGTTTTTTGTTCGATGGCGCACTGGCCTACCAGTTCCTGCCCCAGTTTAAATTTCTTTGTAAGATCTTTAGGGTTGTTATAGCCGTAACTTCCCATCATCCGTAGTACTTTTTCCTCTTCATTGTAGGTGTATAAAGCTGCATAACCCCCTTTCATCATAGGGGTGATGATTTGAATGGTGTCTTGACAGAATTCTTCAATTGTATTTGCCTTTTCAAGCGATGTCAGTATCGCTTCATATGTTATTTCCATCAGAAGGGCGTTTCCCTTGAAAATGGAAACAGCTTGCGCCATTTCACCAATTTCGTCCTTGCGCTCAAGTCCTGGAATGTCGATATCGTCTATATCGGTGTATCCCTCTGATAGAATTTTCATGGCTTTATTTAAGGATAAAAGTGGCGAGGTAATAATTCGACTGATAAAAATAGCAAGAAAAATACCTAAAATGATGGCGGTGATGGTGACGGATGCAACGATTATATTCGTTGCCGAAATTCTGTTGTTGTTGTCATCTATTCTAGTATCAAGCAAGTTTTGTTCTATGCTAGTGAAATTAGCTATAATTGCTCTGAATTGGTCGAAATATTTTTTTCCTTCTGCCTGACTGACCAGATTACCCAGGTCGGTCATAGACCTGTCAATTCCAACGTCTCCTCTCATCTCAATGTAGGGTTCTGCGACATTGGACTGCCATTCTCTTAATATATCTTCGGCGTCACGTAGTAGTTTAACTTGAGGCGGGTTGTCGTCTACCGTGCCGCGGAGTTCATTTAACGACGCAAACGTGACACTGGAACCTTGTTCATAGGGTTCGAGAAAATCTTCCGTACCAGCCAGCAAAAAGCCCCGCATTCCTGTTTCCATATCGACGGCGCCTTTGAGAATATCGGCTGCAGAATTGAGCACTTGATGGGTATGATCTACCCAATCATCGGTTTCCTTCATCTGGCTGGTATTATAAAGCGTAACGAATGTCGAGATCAGCAGAAAAATCAATGGCAGCATGACACCAATTAGTATTTTTCGCTGAGTGCTGAAATCGGTGAATGTTTTTAATAATTCACTATTCACAACAATTCTCCCTATTTCATTAGATTAATTATAAAACAATCCTACAATCATTAATAATTTATTAACGTAAACAAAATGTAAATTTTAATAGAATAACCTGTTATCAGATCAAAGCTCATTCTTATAAAGGATACCCACGTTGCCCTCTCGACGAGGGTCGACGACGCCCTGCAGGGTACCGTCTGGAAGTTTGAGTACAGCACTCATTCCGGAATTTTGATCTTCAAATTCAACTACAATCATTGAAAATGATATTTATGCGGAACGTCTGCTTCTGGCCGAAAGCAGACTCTCGAGGGTTGTGTTTTGACCTGTATATTCATTTAAGGTAAGCTCTCCAAAACTCAGGAGAGAATACATTGAAAAAGCTAACTTTGGGACAATGGACCAGTATCGCAGAAATTATGGGTATGGTTGCAGTTGTTATTTCACTTGTCTTCGTTGGACTTGAAATTCGCCATAATACAGATCAGTCTAGAGCCGAAGGCATCGAAACGGGAACCAATTTCATAAAGGCCATATATAATATGGTTGGCACTACAGAAGACGCCGATTTTGTTTTGAAAGGACTGACGGATTTTAACGACCTTACTCCGTCCGAAAAGATTGTATTTGACGGAATACTCGTTAACGTTACCGTTGAATTTGAAGTTGTAGAAGAACTCTTTACCCAAGGACATATAAGCGCTGACAGGTACTACAATTACGAAGAAATGATGAGTCGTATACTCATGTGTCCGGGGGCAATAACCTGGTACGAGAAGACAGAAAATACTTTTCCAGAAGAAGTTAAAGAAAGATTTAAATTAATAAAACAAAGTCACGTCGGTAAAGAAACGTTACTAGAATATTTTGATTATGAATTGGGTGAGAATTAAATGATCCAGAGCCGTTATCTGAGAGTCCGCTTTTGGCCGAAAGCAGACTCTCACACATTCACAGTTTTGACCTGTTTATTCAATTAATGTA
>Ga0233449_1000621_pt1 | contig 39027 bp, 22 predicted proteins | sample SI_124_October20_FD_183012 | JGI IMG/M metagenome (GOLD analysis project Ga0233449, IMG submission 183012) | Seawater microbial communities from Saanich Inlet, British Columbia, Canada - SI_124_October2016_200_MG | ecosystem: Environmental > Aquatic > Marine > Inlet | place: Canada: British... | reverse complement strand
TGAATTGTTGAAACTGATTTACTTTGCTGAAAAACAGAGGACATGGTTGACCACCTACTGCGAATGCCATTTTCGTCCGTTTTGTGACTGCAGGTTACCCATGTGAGCCCAAATTTCCGTCGAACTTCAGAAACTGCGTTTTCAATTTGGTCTGCCGGAGTTTCAATCAAATCGTTTTCATACATTTTTTCTAAGTCCGTTGTCGAAAGGTGAAGGGCGTGAATTTGGCGAAGTTTTGGTTTAATAATTGCCCACAGTTCCTCCCATTCACCAAGGGCTGGGCGATGGTTAATGTCAAGGCTAATTAGAAAACCATCTAATTCAGCCCAACCCATCGCAGTAGCCCATAATGACTTGGGCTTTTCTCCAAGTAAAGGGGTGATGCCACTGAGGTGCAACCACCTAACTCCGTCAAATATTGGGCGCATTAATTCGGGAAAATGTTGTGGGGTGAGGTGGGCAAAGGCTGAGTTCTTTCTTTGGTAAATTGGGGATTTGCTATCCTCGGTTATTCGATATTTACCTGTTGGGTGAGGGAGGGTTTTGACATGACTTAGATCAACTCCCGCCGAGAGAGCATCTCGGCGGATACGCTTTGCAGCGGGGTCATCGCCAAGTGCCGAAATCCAACTTACTTTTCGCCCAAGCATTGCTAAACTTACAGCGGTGTTCAGTTCTGAACCCCCTGGTGTCGTAATGCTTCCAAGTCCACCCGATGCCTGCCTAAGCATCGCTTCTCCGAGGCAGATTACTTCCATTTAATCCCCCTCACAAAATAGTCGGGTGGGTATCTCCTCATGACAATTACCTGTGTCTATGGATTCAATATTTCCCTCGTATAATGTGTAGAACTCTGTGAGTAGCATTTTGTAAGATGGAATGAATTAGTATTCAATCATCAAGTTTGAATCTCAATAATGCAACTGCGCTGCCAAATGCTTCGAGTTGGGCTCCGGCATCGTGCTCGGTTGAGCATTGAATCCAATTTGCTCGGATTGCATCCAACTGGTCAAGGTAAGATTGCCAAGGCTTTCCGGCAATTCTTGCATCCTCATCTCGTAACAGGTCAGCGGTAATGAGAAGAGTTTCAATGGCCCCCATCTCAAGAGCAGTAATGAGTTCTGCCTCACCATAGGCAACTGCTCCGTCTGTTGCAATTCGCCGCCATGCATCTTCCAATAATTTCACTTCTTTGACAAGGGCATAATCACACAAAATATTGTCAGCCAATCCTTCCCTAAGCACTTCATTTGCCGAAGAGCGCCCGCCAATTGTGGTGGCGACAGAAGTGATTTGCCGAGTTGCGCCTTCATCTTTCATCATTTGCATTAACTGGTCTCGTGCCATTCCAGGCCCAGATAGAATCAATGGAGTTCCTTCGGACAATTGCATTTCCATATCTTTGCCAATGTTTCGCAAAAAAGTAGTTCTAACATCGGTATTCGCTGAGCCAGTGTATTTGCCTCCACCTCGCATAGTCCATGCCGCTACATCTCGCATACCGTGTTGTGATAATTCATAGAGTGCAACTTCATCATTTTCTACAGCAGCAATTGCAACTCGTGGTTTGCCCCCAGACTTTACCGCCTCTTTGAGCAATTTCACATCTGGGCTTGGGAACCCAGCAGGGCAAGAGATTTCCACTTCATCTCCAAAGTTGACAAGATGAGTATGATGGCTTCCTTTGTCTATCTTCGCTTCGCTAATGACACCATGTACCCGTAAAATATCGGAAAAAGTTTGGTATTCAGTAGATTCAACATGAAGTTGAATCCACATTTTTTTTCTTTCAGCGGCCTTAGCCCTACCTCCCTCTACGCCCCCGGTAGTTTGGTCACGACGCTCACCGAGCATTGCGAATAGCCTACCCTTTCCAACTAGACGCGATAGCGTCCAAAGATCATCGGAACTGCGAATACGCAAGCGCCATAAATCGTGTTCGCGCTTGACAATCTGCATTTTTTCACCGTAAGAGAGGGCTGGCTCTCAACCGAACATACCGACGAGGTTTCCGTCATCATCCATATCCATGTCAGCAGCAGCTGGTCGCTTTGGAAGTCCAGGCATGGTCATCATATTGCCGAGAACTGCTACTATAAATCCGGCACCTGCATTGAGGCGGAACTCGCGCACAGGTAAGTCAAATCCAGATGGCGCACCAAGCATATTCGGGTCATGTGAGAAGGAATATTGGGTTTTTGCCATACAAACGGGGAGTTTTCCATATCCCCACTCAATGAATTTCTGCATTTGTCGGTGTGCCTTTGTCTCAATGTTTAGGCCAGCAGCGGAGTAAAGAGAAGTAGCGATTTTTAGGGCCTTTGATGTAGTTTCCATATCGGTTGGGAATAGCGGAGTAAATGGCCGACCATCAGCGAGATGTGATTCACAAGCAACAACAACAGCCTTTGCAAGGTCTAGTCCACCTTCGCCTCCATTTGCGTGAACGGTTGAGCGAACAACAGAGGTTGCGCCAGAGCGCCTAGCAGCCTCTTCAAGTGCAACTAATTCTGCTTCTGTATCGCTGGAAAATACATTGATACTGACAACCACAGGTACGCTAAATTTACTCATGTTGCTGATGTGACGGTCAAGGTTTGATTCTGCACCCTTCACCAAATCCTCAACATTTTCTTTGGCTAAATCTTCGGCAGTAGGTCGATACCCACCTCTTCCTCCAAATGCTCCACCATTCATTTGCATTGAACGTACTGTGACATTCATCACCACACAATCAGGGCCGCGGCCAAGGGCAGGGGCTTTGATGTGCATGAATTTCTCCGCACCCATGTCTGAGCCAAATCCGGCTTCGGTGACTACGAATTCACTACTTGCGAGAGCCATTCGGTCGGAAATGATACTTGAATTGCCATGGGCAATATTGGCGAAGGGGCCACCGTGGATGAAGGCAGGGTTGCCTTCAAGAGTTTGCACCAAATTTGGTAGGAACGCAGTTCTAAGGAGTAAGGCCATTGCTCCAGCAGCACCTATCTGCTCGGCTTTAACCGGCTCGCCGCTTGTGTTTTCAGCAACAACAATTTGTCCTAAGCGCTGGCGAAGATCAGCATAATCCTTGGCTAAAGTAAGGATTGCCATAACTTCGGAAGCAGCAGTGATATCAGTTCTGTCTTCGCGAGTTACTCCATTTGGGATTCCACCAAGCCCGACAACGGTATTGCGCAGGCTTCGGTCATTCATATCCATGACTCGAGGCCAACTAATTCGGTTTGAATCAATTTGCAAATCATTTCCGTGCTTTAGATGATTATCTATCATTGCAGAAAGAAGGTTGTGAGCACAAGTTATTGCGTGCAGATCTCCGGTGAAGTGGAGGTTGATTTCTTCCATTGGTATTACTTGTGAGTGCCCGCCACCGGCTGCTCCGCCTTTGATTCCAAATACTGGCCCCATGGATGGTTCCCGTAAGGTACATACGGCTTCCCTGCCAAATTTGTTTATTGCTTGAGTAAGACCAATTGTGGTGACGGTTTTTCCTTCTCCAAAAGGAGTTGGGTTGACAGAGGTTACTAAAACCAAGAATCCGTTTGGTTCATCAAAGCGTTTTTTGAGAGCCGGCCAGCGAATTTTTGCAATACCATCGCCCATAGGAATTAGTTCTTCCACCCCTATTCCTAATTTCCATGCGATTTCCTCAATCGGCGCCATTTGCGCCTCTCTTGCTATCTCCACATCGGTTGGCATGGTATTAGCCCGAGGACAGGTTCTTTTCAACCCAGCGCTAGGAAAAATGAAGAAACTTCTTTTCATGCTAGAGTAGTCAATAAAGAGGGGGTCCTAATTATTGACTATCTTCGGTAACTTTGCCAAGATAATCAGGGAGTTCAACACCTGCCATCTTTGCAACATCGTGCACAGGAGGCAAACTATGAATTAGGCTTGAAACGAAGTTTGCGGTACTGCCTCCTTCTCCATTGCCTGTTCCAGAATCCCAAACAGTAATCTTATCAATTTGAAGATTAGAGATTGCTTCTACTTGCTTAGCGACAATCGCCTCAAGTTGTTCAACCATGAGGAGGGTTGCAGCATCCTTTGCATTTCCACCTGCTGCTTTGACAAGGGCTTCATAACCTGCTGCTTTGGCAGAAAGAACTTCATTGATACCAGCGGCTTCAGCCTTCTTGATTGCAAGAATTGCGTCTGCTTCACCATGAGCAATACGGCGTTGGCGTTCTGCTTCTGCCTCAGCGGCGATTTCAATTTGCTGCTTTGCAATTTCTTCAGTAACAATTTCTTCAGCACGTAGACGTTCCTGCTCAAGAGCATATTGGGCGATTTGGATTTTAGTTTCAGCTTCGCGCTTTGCAACTTCTGCTTTCCTCATTGCGTCAGCCTGCTTTTCTTGGAGCATTGCATTGGTATCGGCGATTTGCACCTTAGCCATATTTTCTCCTTCAATGGCAATTGCTTCTTGTTCCTGAACGAACACACGCCTGTCTCTTTCAGCAGATTTCTGTCCTTTCGCTGATTGAGCAACATTTTCTGCAACTTGAATTTCACGTGCTCGGTCTGCTTCAGCCTTTCCAATTGCACCATCTCTTTCAGCATTAGAAACATCAACAAGTGCGCGGTTTACTGCAACAGATGCAGCCTTTTGCCCGATGCTCTTGATATAGTCGGAATCATCAGTGATGTCGGTAATGTTCACATTTATCAAGAATAGTCCGAGTTTGTTTAGTTCTGCGCCAACGTTGATGCGAATTAAGTCCAAGAAATTGTCACGGTCTTGATTGATTTGCTCAATTGTTAGGGTTGCAACAGTTAATCGCAACTGGCCAAAAATAATCTCTTGCGCCATCTCCTCAATTTGTGCTTCTTTGAGATGAAGTAAACGTTCTGCTGCATTTTGCATGATCTCTGGGCTTGTACTTACACCGACGGTAAAAGTAGAAGGTACATCAATACGGATGTTTTGCAAAGAAAGTGCATTTGTAAGTGGAATGCGGATTGTCATTGGAATTAAACTGATTTTCTTAAAATCTTGAAAGAGAGGCCAGATCATTCTAGCGCCACCATGCATACACACAGAAGCCTTATTCTTCCCGACTCTACCATATACTACGAGGATTTCATCAGATGAACATCTCTTATATCTTGTAATTAGTAACCCAAAACCAAATGCTACTAGTATTAGTACGCCAAATCCAATCATTGTTAGCCAAAAAGTTGCTTCATCTGCCATATTATTCACCTCATTCTTCTTCTTCTTTTAATTCCTCTATTATTAGTATTGAATTGATTACATCTACCACTCTGATAAAAGTGCCAGTCGGGATGAGTGCGCCCTTGTCCTTTCCTCTTGCCTGAAGAGTTCTCATGCCGCCTGATACAGTAACTTGTACTTCACCAGTTTCTCCTGGTTTTACACGCGAATACACTTGGCCTCTAGCGCCAATAGCCTCGGTGATTTGCATTGTGCCATCGGTTTGCAAATCATAAATACTTTGCATCATTATTTTCATTGCATACATCGATGCAACGGCAGCGATGCCGCCGGCAAACACTGCCAGAACATCGGGTTGGTTTGATTTAATGGTGTACATGCCGACAAGGCCGAACATCATTATTGCCGCAGAAATTCCCTGAAGGCTAAACATCTCAAAAGAGAGGTCGGTGTCAAGACTTATATCAGCATCAAATGCAGTATCAATGGCTCCACCAACAAGGCCGCCAACTAGCATTAAGACCAACATTAGAAGGAAAAAGGCTGCGCCGAAAACGGCGCAAGAAATGAAGATGATTTCAATTGTCGTTGGAGCGCTGATGCCAATAATCTCCATTATGCCCATCTTATCCACAACCTACGCATTACATATGTCCTATATTGTTATTTACCTGAAATTCATTTTTCGTCTTGATGCTCTTTTAGCTTCAAATTCTCATAAATTGCAATTGGAGCAACTGATAATCCGGCGAGAATTGCTGCTACAATTATTGGCGCCCCTGCACTCCACGCAAGTAGGTAAACCCAAAATGGGACGAGAATAATGAGAATGCGTTTGAGAAAAATCCACATCCCATCCATCAGTTCATCAGATGGGTCTTCAATCATAATCTTCGCCTCATGCAATTGATTGATTTGGTAATAATCTTGAGCCGGTGTAAAGGGGTTCAAGTTTGAAGTTAATGGTTGAACATGAAATAACCAATTACCATTACTGTCATCCACATGTTTAGAATTAGTTTAAACTTTGATTTCTGTCCTTTGATTTGGTCTTCATGTACTTCTTTTTGTGGCTTAATTGGATTGAGGAGAAGTTCCCTTTGTTCCTTTCTAAAGGCCACTAACCCAATGAGGAATAGGGCCGCTGCACTTGCTCCAAAAAGAGTTTCAATAGCAGTAGTCATTTGGTCTGCAAGAATGAAAGAGAGCCACAATTGAGTTCCTGAAAACATAAACCAATAAATGGAACCTCGTTCGTCAAAATTTATTCCAACTACCCCCTCGTTCGCCATCATTCTCATGTAGCCCAAGCAATACTTGTTATTTGAGGTTTGCATTTTTCAAGGGATATAATAAATGGTGAGTTATCTAGGGGCAAGTAGGAGGGGAGAAGTTTGCCGAGAGTGAGATACGCTATTGCTGGCACCCCTGTCGGGCATTCATTGTCACCCCTGTTAATGGGCTTAGTGAGCGAGCATTTGCGTGTTTGTTCTGAATTACTTCCCTCGCAAAGGAAAAAAGGAATAAAAACACTTCCGCGGACATCTATTGTAAAAATTGACCGATTAGATCTAGTGCCGGTGGAAAAAGTTGAGGATGCACTTGCATGGGGGTATGTGGGTATGTTCCCTGGAGATTTACCAAATTGGGAATTAGTTGGCTCGCCACTTCCAGCATTCCGTGGGAAAACGTTGGTTGAACGAGCATGTGTTGCAGCAAACGAGGCAGTCTCGGAGTCGCTAACTACTCAGAATTCTTCTATTTCTTTGGATTCCAATGAGAAATCCGAAATAGAAATGACGTTAGATGGAGGCGGTCCTTTACCTCCGCCTCCACACAGGAAAATTCCAGGCAATCATTTGGAAAATTGGCTCTCTCTTACCTCACCTCTTAAGCATCAGTTAAGTTCAGCGGCAATACATTATGCCGATGATTCTAAGGGAATAGATAGTGTGAACTCTTTGCTCTGGAATAAGCGCGAATGGTGGGCTGCTTCTACCGATGGAGCCGGATTAGTTATGGTGGCCGAACATTTTGGAATTTCTATTGCTGATGGAGAGGGGGCGATTCTTGAATTACATGGCGGAGGGGGTGCTGCTCGTTCATGTGCCGCCGCATGGGTCGCTGCCGGCGGCCGAATCCGTTGGGCTGGTGGTCGTAGGGAGTTAGCCGAGGATGGGCCTTGGGCGCGTGGAATGGTTATTGAAAATACATTCGGCGAGTCAGGTGTTGCCGCTGTATGTATTGATTTTGATGTCAAAGCAGGGGTTGTAGCAGAGGAGAAATATTCTAACGAAGAAGCACTTCATGAAGGTCTCATCATTAATTCCGCTTATACAGAAATGGAAGGTGATGTTGAAAGTCGCCTTTCTCAATTATCAGAAATCAAGGGTAATTCTGCTAATTCAAAGGGCGCCGGCGGCGTTCTTCATTTGGATGGCCGCTGGTTACTTTGTGGTCAGCATTTAGCCGCTTGGTCTATGCTATGGGCTCCAAAGTTGCGTCCCTATTTGCCTAGCCTTGGTTTACTTATTTCTCGTTTAGTTCATGCAGAACAATACCTCGAAAAATACTGATTGAAATGTCGCAACCGATACTCAATAGCGCGAGGGGTTGAATAGGTGGGAATACTTGCGGTTATTGTGGAGAGGGGAGTTAATAATTCAGTGCCTCGCCGGCACTTTATCTTACAAGCAATAGTGATTTGCAGTATCATACTTGCTGCATTCTCACCACTTGTGGCTAGCGCAGAAGAAGCCGAGTCGCCAATCTTTTCGCAAGTGAGCGAAGCCGAAAATCATACGGTTGGTTGGATAAAAGACGGGCAAGGTCACTCGTCTGGTGATTTATTTTACCCTTCGGCCAATGGCTCTGGAGATTGGGCCGATATGGCCGCAAATGGCTCACCCTTCCCTGTTCTATTTTTCTTCGTTGATGATGAAGAAACGCTAGATAATTATGATTGGATTTCACAAACTATTGCCTCTGCAGGATATATTGTATGCGTCTTGAAAGATGATTGGGATCCTTCTGATTATCCACAAATAATGTTTGATATGAATGAGACTTTGAATATTTTTTCTGAGCAATATGATAATTATACAGAATCCGAGAGCATGCCTGCTGGTTTTAAAGGTGGTTTTGATTTAGATCATTGGGGAGTTTCTGGGCATGGAAAGGGGGCAGCAAATGCCTTAGTTGTAAACGGGAATTGGAATAATGGTTGGCAAGGCTCAAACGAGACTCTCACCCATGCCTCACCTCGGGCATTATTCGGTCTTGGTTTAGATAAGAGTAATTTAGAGACCTTCATGTATCAATTTGCATCTCCGCCAAATCCACAATTCGCTATGTTTTTCACCGGAACAGTTGATGAAATAGCCCCGCCAAATCAACACATAATACCGGTGCTTGAGGATTGGCCGGGAGCTTGGCATCTGCAAGAAGTTCTAGGTGCAAATCATTTGCAATACCAAGATGAAAACTCTTGGTTGGCAGGTTTTTCTGATGGCACTCCAACGATTTCTCGCTCAGAGCAACACAGTGAAGCACTTGCGCATATTATTCCATATTTGGATTTGATACTCAAGGGAGATCATGACTCATGGATTGAGGCAACTAGTCGCGAGACAGACATCAACATGCCTTCTGACAATGAAGCCTATATTTCTGAAATTTTGGATTCGGCCCATCTTCTATTCACTACGAGTCTTTCGCCGGCAAATCAGATTCTAGAATTAGGTCAAACTGCATTACTCTACATGGATGTCATGCATCGAAATGGTGAATTACTTTTGCCGGATGACCCCGGTTTAGCAATTACTTGTTTTATTATTGGTAGCGAATTGGAATTTAGTGGAAGTCTTGATTGGGCCAATGCTAATGCAAGTTGTACAATGAATTTGGATGAGTTGCCACCTGGGTATTACCAAGTTGGGATGAAGGTCACACATAACGGAATGCCTGCTACGCAATATGCAAGTATTGTACGGAATAACACTCCTCTCGTTGCGGTAAATCCTACTCCTTACATTTCTCTTGACCAGCATTCTTCTGTAGTGGTAAACTCCTCTGTCTTTGCCTATGATCCTGATGGGCAGGATGTATATTTCAGCAATGCTTCATGGGTAGGTAACCTTGGAGATGAAATGTCAATTGTCTTGAATGGACCAAATTTGACTATTTTACATACTGGTGAGCCGGAGTTTTCTGGAACCATTCTCATTTCAATGACTTTCGTTGAAACCGGCACCGTTGACCCAGCCTACCTAAACATTACAACCCATGTCAGCATATTACCTGTTGATGATCAAGTTCAAGTTTTAGATCAAATGCCTCGGCAAGAATTTGACGAGGATAGTACAGGCTTGTCTCTCAATTTAACCCAATGGTTTGCCGATCCAGAGGGAGGTCCCATCATGGGAAGTGTGAATAGTAGCGATGCGGGTTTGAGTGCAATTGTTGTGGGTGATGAACTTCGAATGACATCAAGTGCCGACTGGAATGGTGCTGCTATTATTAGCCTCTCTATCTCAGACGGAAGTACAAATCCGGTTTTTCAAGAGGTACCGATTGTGGTCAATCCAGTTGATGATGAGCCACGCTACAATGCATCCGCATGGAATATTTCTGTTGATGAGGACTCAACAGTTGAAGTAGACCTACGTACCCTTGCCTTTGACCCCGATGGCAATGATTTGAATTATTCTTGGTTAGGTGAAGTTGCAGGATGGTCGGTAATTATTGATGGACAAGAAATGACAATAATTCCTCCCCCGCAAATTAATGGTGAATTCAATATTGGCTTGCTCAATGCTTCCGACGGGGTTTTTGCAATTGCAGCAAACCTTACAATTACCGTGAATCCTGTTGCCGACCAACCTCAAGTTAGTTGGCTGGGGGATGAGGTGTTGAGTGAAATGTTAATCGTTCACTATTCCTTCTTCGATGAAGATTTCCCCGAATCACACCAAGTTCAAGCAAGCCTTGATTCGGGAGCATGGACTCAATTAGAACCCCTTTGCACGGGAGAGCCGATTGGAGTTTTGCAATGTCAGGTAGTTTGGAATACTTCGGCTTTGATGGATGGTAGCCATAGTATTTCATTGGTTGTAAAGGACGGTTCCTTTTCCACAGACTCGCAGCAATTTGTATTCACTACAGGAGTTGAAGAAGTAAGTGAAGATGAGAATGAAGCCCTTGCCGCAATAATTTCTAACCCTATAGTTTGGGGCAGTTTTGTAGCATTGTTCTTCGTTGCTATTATTTTGCGCGGATTTAGGAAGGAAGGCGGAGGTGCTGATTTGGCTCAGGCAGAACAAACTCCACTGGCCGCATCTCCGAGACAAGCAGAAGATGTGTTGAAGGAAGTCGAGGTCGCCAATACCGGTTCAGAGAGTTCTGAAAATATTCGCTCAAATGCTGCAAAGGGCTCCGGTGGCTTACTCGATAAGGCTAATAGATTAAACAAGTGAAGAGAACAAGCCCCTCGTATTATTTCAAATAATTTCATTTGGTAATGTTTTCTAAAGGGGAATATTACCGTGTTTTTTACTCGGAGTCCATTCTTTTTTATTGCGAAGGAGACGCAAGGCTCGGCATAAGCGCAAACGAGTTTCCGCCGGTTCAATTACGTCATCCAGCCAACCGTTGCGAGCAGCAACATAGGGGTCGCCAAACTTTTTCTTGTAGTCGCTGACTAAATTTTGACGAACATTTTCTCGTTCCGCTTCTTCAACTGCATTGATTTCACGGCGGTGGATTACATTCACCGCCCCCTCTGCTCCCATTACTGCTAATTCAGCAGTAGGCCAAGCAATATTGTAGTCAGAACGCAGGTGCTTACAGGACATAGCAAGGTAAGCGCCACCGTATGCTTTGCGGGTAATTAAGGTTAATTTTGGGACCGTTGCCTCCGCATATGCATAGAGTAATTTCGCACCATGGCGGATAATTCCACCCCATTCTTGGATGACTCCGGGGAGGAATCCAGGGACATCTTCAAAAGTTACTAAGGGGATATTGAAAGCATCGCAAGTTCTAATGAAACGAGAGGCCTTTATTGAAGCATCTATGTCGAGGCAACCGGCCAATACCTTTGGCTGATTTGCGATTATTCCAACGGGCATACCGTCCATTCGTGCCAAACCTATGACAATGTTTTCTGCATATGCCTCAAATAGTTCAAGGAAGGCACCATCATCCACTACTTCTTCGATGACTTTTGTCATATCGTAGGGCCGGTTGGGATTATCTGGGACGAAAGTTTCAAGGTTTTCATTCGCTCTTTCAATTGGGTCGCCACTTGGCATGTGTGGTGGCATTGCATCAAAGTGGTCAGGGAAGTGGGCGAGAATTTCAGCGGCCAAAGCCATCGCTTCTTCTTCATCTTCAGCTATCAAACAGGCAATACCTGAACGGCTTGCATGCATGTTTGCCCCGCCGATTTCATCTGCAATCAATTCACCAGAGGCGAATTCTGGCGTTTCAAGTGGAGAGGAAAGGAATAGTTGGCCGTGTTCGCGTCCAAGAATTGTAAAATCAGCAAGTCCTGCTGCGAGCGCAGAAACTCCAACGACTGGGCCCAAAACTATACTGATTATTGGAATGCGTCCGCTGCATGAAACCATGTGGTCAAGAAGTTCGCCGGTTCCACCAAGTGCAGGGATTCCGTCGTGGGCTCGTTGTCCACCGCCATCCCAAATACACAATAGGGGAACTTTACTACGTTCAGCCATTTCAACTACCTTGGTGATTTTCTTGGCGTGCATTTCACCCATGCTGCCGCCGTGCACGCTGAAATCCTGAGCGAAGCAATATACGCGTCGCCCATCAATTGTGCCATGTCCAGCCACTACTCCATCACCTAGATGCTTGAGCATGTGTAAGTTATGTTCACTTGCACGATGGGTAATGAATGTGTCAATTTCGATGAAAGACTCTGGGTCCAATAGCCAGCGTATTCGGTCGCGAGCAGTTCCGCGGCCACTAACGCGAATTGCCTCAAGTCGTTTTAGCCCGCCGCCTAATTCGGCTTGTGACTTTGCATAGGCAAGGTCTTCCAAGCGCTCAGCAGTAGGTCCACTTGTGGAACTAGAAACTGCGCCGGAGGCGTCACTTGAATCAGCGCCCATATAATGCTGGGTAAGGTGGAGGCTTTTGACTAAAGCGGTATATTTTGAAAACCCTCTACAATCATTATTTGATGGGTAGTAATTTTGGATATTGCTTGATTATGATCTAATTTGAGTTGGATTTTCTCCAAGCAAATTGGATTGTAAATCCTCAGCAAGGTTTCGACCCTGAGATAAACTCCAGTGAGTTTTCACGACAATCGTATCGGGGGAAGAGTTACTCCCCTGACCAAGAATACCCATATTCTGCTGATTTCTTCCTTTAGAATAAACGTTCATATTTACCGGTCCATTAATGCATAGATTTGCCATGATAACATGGAGACCTTCTGCAATGACTTGTGAGATTGTCTCGGCAAGTTTGTCATTCTCGGGAGCATCACCGTTTGGATTTTCAATTGGTAGGTGTCCGAGCCCAGTGCCATGAAAAACGAGTGCAGAATAGCCGTTGTTTGCAACGGCAGAAACTATGTCGGGAAGGAGGTGTGGTCCGCCATTGAGTTGGGCGATTTTGATTTTGCAATCATACATGGTAGGAGAGGTGCTTTGCCGTGGTGCAGTACTGGCCAAAACCTCCTCATATGCGGGTGAGAGAGTGTGCGATGGCTTGCCGCGGTTGATATTGACGATTGCCAGTGGCTCTGCATTTATTGGTTTGAAGGCATCTCTTCGTGTTGAGTGAAGTTTTCTTGTGGAGCAACCGGGAAGTATTGCTATTTCTCCATCATTGGAATTTGCGTGCATTACTACTACAGTACTGTCTCCTAAGCCGCCGTTGATGGCTGGGCCGTTTGCGGCCCAGTGTACTGCTGCGATGAGATTTTCTCCGGCATCGGATGAGCCTCGGTCAGAAGAGCGTTGAGAACCGGTTACTGCTATTCTTCCCGGAGGTGAACCACCTTCTCCTGCCCATCCGAATGCAAGGGCAGCGGCAGTGATTGCAAGAGTATCGGTGCCGCTGGTAACAACGACGCCAACAGCGCCCTCTGCAAATGCTTGTGCCGATGCTGAAAGTAGTGAATTCCAATGTTGAGGGCGCATGTCATCAGACCACATATTGCCAATTTTTACCGCTTCAATACGAGCAATTTCAGCCAGTTCGGGTATTGCTGAAATCAACTCCTCTGGTTCAAAACTTGCAACAACTGCCCCGGTCGCATAGTCGACTTTTGAAGCGATAGTTCCGCCGGTATGAATAATACGAACAAGGGGTAAATTATTTTGCTCAGCATTCAATATTCCTTCCGAGTCGGTATTTTCAGAAGGCGATGAATCTGTAGGTTGGAGGGTGGTGAGTGAAAGTATGGCATTTACTGGATGGCTTACATTATATCCATTTACCAATTTTAGTGACAAATATCCAGGTGACGCAGGGGGGATGATGACACCAATGTGCTCTATTTCACCAGACCATGTGCGCAAGTTAACCTGCACCCGAGTCCCCTGTTCTGGAATCGCTGCCATGTCACCTGCTCGTGTGTAAGGCACTTGAAACTCTCCCCAAAACAATGCTAAGTTCAATTACATACATTGGAAAAAGTACTTGCCAATTAGAATAATTTTTTGTAAAAGCCACCTAGTTTGAAGCATTAAGTGCCGGGAGCGGGGCTTGAACCCGCGACCTTCGGATGTCTCAGACATCATCTTGGCTGACTTTTCAGCGCGACTCGTGCAAAATTGCTGCCCTATGAGTCCGACGCGCCACCAACTACGCCACCCCGGCTTTAGATGCGGCGACCAACCACCCCCCCTTGAAAGATGCGGATGATAAATCACTGAGTTATTGGGTTATTTCAAAATATGGCGAGGGGCAGAATACATGAGGTAAGTCGTTGTCGGCGATACATGGTTGACCTCTCAACTGCCATGGCCGCAGCCGGAGCCGAACGCGGTAAGCGGCAAAAAGGAGACAAAGATAAGAGAGGTAAATCTGGACGGAAACATGGTCTTGAGCCCTTTGACCCACAAAAGTATGTGGCCAAGGAAAAAGCCGACACTGCGTCAATGTGGCTTGTGCTTTTTTTCGCCCTTCTTATTGGTTCAATCACAAGATTTATCTTTATGCCCAATCTTGATGGAAGTGGTGGAAATGACCTTCTTTGGGTTGCCCCATTGGCAATGATTATCCTCATTCCTTCTCTTCATCGTCACATAATGCCGCAAAGTTTTGTTGAGCATTATACGAAGGGAACTTGGTTCAAAGCTGGCTTTCTTTATACCTTCGCCTGGTTAGCAGTAACATTCCTATTATCCAATCCTCCCTTTGGAGATATTGGTTCTCCTGAACCTTCTGCGGGCTGGACAATAATTCTTGAGGATGGTAGTGATTGGTATATGCCACAGGATAACTTAACTTCTAAGAATACAATTTTTTGGGAAGCAACTGATGGCAATGATGACCAATTCCTTGCAGGTGAGGCTTGGTTGTTATTTGCAATTGCAGATAATGCCGACCCAAATGATGCAAATTTTAAGGTTTCAATAAGCAAAGATGGCGAAAATTCTACTGAACTGAATATTTCTGAATCAGAATGGGATCGTATGATGGCTGGACGAGTTTCTGCAACTGAAGCATCTGCAAATTCCTCAATTGAATCTCACGATGTAGTGTTAGTTGATAATGATGCAGACCGGCCCATTGCGATAAACCTCGGTGAAGATTTAGAAGTCGGAATTTATAGTATTAGTTTTGAAGTGACTGAGCAGGGTGAGCCATGGGTTAATACAAATTCATGGACTTGGAAGTTGATTATTACTGAACAAGAAGCCTAAGTCCACGCTGGTTGCTGAAGTTCATTGTATTCACTGGCTAATTTTTCGCAGAGGTGAGCAATTTTTCTTTGCACTCGGGCAATTTCCCGCTCTTCATTCATTTTTCTTCTTCGGTTTATTCTAATAATACCTGCAAGAGGTGTCCAGCAGGCTAAATCAGTTAATTGCGTCGCATTCATGTGCATCCCAAATTATCCCAATGGGTTCTGAACTACCTCATTGTTGTAGGGGGGTGAGGGGAAAAGTGAAAGTGAATAATGCGGTTCAGCCTCCTCTTTTCTTTGTTCTTTATTGAAAGTGAAACAATTCCTCTCTCACGTTGAGATGAAAATAAAGTTCATCAGTATTGCCAATATATGGAATGGTGGAAGAGGCAAAGGTAAGTGGAAATACATTATTGAGTCAGTGCCTGACAAATTCTTGCAGTCATTGCATCCAATTGTAATTGTTCACCGCCTCCTTCAACCAATCGGAAATCAATTTCAGCCATTAATTCGGTGAGGTCAAGTTTTGCTAATTCGCTTAAGAAATCAGTATTGTAAAGTTCGCGGTGCAATTGGTTTACAAAATCGGTCCCTGCTAAGCCAAATTTGTCCAGCAATTCCCTTAATCTTCGGCGTGCTGCATGAAATCCATCTTCTCTACAGGCTAGTAAATATTGTTGTAATGCCTCAGGGGGCGCAGTTGCAGTAGTTTCATAAATCATGTTTCTTGTGACATGCCCATCAATTGCAGCAGCAACCTGAAGTGCAGTTAATGCTTTTCTCATATCACCAAGGCTTATCGCAACAACTGCGTTAGCAGCCTCATCATCAATTACTATTTTTTCAGAGGCAGAAACTTCTTGCACCTGTTCAAGTACATCTTTGTCTCCAAGAGGTCTAAATCGGAAAATTGCACAACGAGATTGAATCGGTTCAATAATTTTTGAGGAATAATTGCACGACATTATAAAACGGCAAGTTTCAGCATATTGTTCCATTATTCGTCGCAGAGCACCTTGTGCATCATTTGTCAAGGCATCTGCTTCATCGAGAAAAATAATCTTAAATTTTGCTCCGCCAAAGGGACTTGTTCGGGCAAATTGCTTTACTTTATTACGAATATCTTCCAATTTTCGCTCATCACTGGCATTCATTTCAAGCAGATTTTGTTTGAACTCCTTGCCGAAGACATCTCGAGTAAGTGCCATCGCCGCAGTTGTTTTTCCGGTTCCAGGTGGTCCTGCGAATAGGAGATGTGGGAATGATTTTTTTTGTGCATAAACAGACAATCTCTCAACCACTGCTGGTTGACCCTTTATCTCGCTTACCGACCTTGGCCGATGTTTTTCAACCCACAGTTCATTCATCTGATTCGTATTGCGGTTGCGGCAATGCTCAATGAACATTCCCATTGAAAACCTCCTTCAATTATTCATATTATTGAAGTCCCCGAAGGAACGCCCTTATGACCCATAACTACCTCGCCGTAGGCGAGTGCTTATGTCAGCCGCGCCAATTACCTCAGATTCTCGCTTCAAAACTCTATTATTTATTGCCATGTTTTTGTTTGCCGACATTGCTATACCTGCCTTTTTTCCGGCTGAAGAATTGGAAGAAATAAATGAAAGATCATTCGCCGTTTACAATTACGGTGCGAGTAAAGATGCAATGATTGATAGTTCTGCCCCCAATAATAACTTTGGCACCTTAACGACAGCATCTATTGGCCCTAATGCCATTATTGGTGAATCAAGAATGCTCATAGATTTTAACATTAATTTATCCTCAAGTGCAAATATTTCAAGTGCAGTATTAGATTTGACTTGCAGTACAAATGCCACTGTAACCGGCACAACATTTTTTGTCGCATCTTTAAGCCAAGCATTTCAAGAAAATTCTACAAACTGGTTGAATGCTGATAATACAACGGGATGGGATATGCCTGGTGCTGATGGAGATGCCGATAGAGGTGCGTGGGAGCCACCTCATGGGGAAAATGCGAATGGCACTTTTTCACTCAATGTTACGACCTTCGTTCAAAGCGCAGCAGCTGCCAACTCTACGACCCTTGGTTTCGTGATTTCGGCAACTGGGGCACAGTATTCATGCAGCACAAAAGAAGCACTAAATCCTACTGCAAGCCCAACTTTACTGGTCACATGGGGCGCAGGTACGCCTTCTGCAAAGGGTCAACTGACTCCAAATTTTGTGACTGATGGAAATGCACTAATGTCCTCTGACTTCATGTTAAATGCAGAATTAGACCCTGCCTTTAGTTGGATGAATATGCAAGGTAGTCAAGTTGAATTTCAATTGTCTTATGAGTCTTCATTTAAATCCGAACTTGATAGTTATTGGTATTTAAATTCCAATCTTAATAGCACTTTCCAAATGTCTTCAAGCAGCGGCTCTGTTAATATCCCAAGCGAAAATGCCTTCATTAATGGTTCGTCCTATTTCTATCGTCTGCGTGCAGTAAACGGTGATCAAGTTGGCGATTGGAATACCGGGTATTTCCACTCACCTGACCTTTCTGTAAGTGATAATGGCGATGGTACTGCAACAATATTGTTCAACTCAGATAGTATGGGATTAATTACCGATGCAATTGAGGACACGACTTTGGATGAAAGTAATAATGGAGGTAATACCGCTCTAGGAAGCCAAACTGCAGTTGTTGCAGGAATGTCTTTGCCAACAACCGACCAATATGGGTTGTTGCGATTTAATGCCAATACTTTTGGGATGCATCAAAATGCAACCATTGAAATGGCAGAGTTAGTCATGACTCGCTCCTCATACAATAGTGCGGCAGTAGTTTCTCTTCATCAGATGGATGAAAATGCAAATTGGACTGAGGAAAGTGCAACATTCAATTCTCCTAATGGAGTTGGGGCTTGGAATGATGGTGGTCGAGATTTGACATCATCTGCATTAGACTCTCTTTGGCTAAATCAAACAAGTAGTGAATTCCGCTTTGACATTACTTCATCTTATCAACATTGGTTGGATGATGGAGTCAACGGTGATTTATCATATTGGACAACTGTGCGCGGAATAGATGAGTCGCATTCTGCAAATACCAACATCCAATGGCATTCAACTGACTATTCAACCTCCGGTGATCAGCCTTTCTTAGAGATAACATATTCTTGGGGTAGTGGGGCTTCACCTTACCCAGTAAACCAACTTACTCCTATTGATGGAAGTGGGGCTTGGACAATGACTGGTTTTAACCTAAGTGGAAATACGACACCTTCTTTAACTTGGGATGGAACAAATTCTTCAACAAATTCCTATGACATTATTTTCCAACTTTCAAGTGACCGTGATTTCCGCAATATCATTGCTGAAGTTGACACCTCGTCAAATAATGACTTCGCTGCAAGCGATGGAATCTTCAATTTGTCTGCTTCCCACGGCCTTGTAACAGGTGGTTTTTATGGTTGGAGAATGGCTCACATGGGTTCAGATGGGCATGCCTCCGAGTGGACAGAATCAAACTTCTTTGTCCCAGAGATTAATTCAACATATCTTGGAAATGACCTTTATGAATTGCGTTTCAAACAAGGCAATTCCTCCTCACTTCTCGATCAACCATCTTGCCGTGATACCTATATTGATAGTGGAAGCCCAACTGATAATTATGGGAGTGAAATGGAAATTCAGACTTCCTACAATTCTTTCTCACAGGCCAATATACTCTGGGGTTGTGACCTTTCAGGGCATATGTTGCCTAATGGAATAGCAGTTACCGATGCTTCACTTTCAATGGCATTATCATATGCAGGGTCTTCTCCGAGTGTTGGCGCTTGGGAAAACTTGCAACATAATTGGACTGAAAATGGAGTTACTTGGAACACCTATGATGGAACAAATAATTGGGGTGTTGGAGGCGCATCAGGTTGGGAGCGAGGTAGTTTATTGGATTCTACAACAATTCCTACAAGTTCTTCCACAGGTACAACATTTGAGTGGAATATAACCCAAGGTGTTCAAAGTTCAATGCGAGGGAATGGGCAAGTGGATGTGATTCTAACTGTTCTAAATACTGGCAGTAATCCTGATGCTCTTCTATACTCAAATGAAGCCAGTGGCGCATACCTTCCCGAATTGGTTATGATTTACACCCCAGGCTCTAATTCAATGCCATCAAATCCTATTTTAGTTTCACCTGCCAATGCTTCGTGGTCGGTAGAAAGTGGCATTGAACCAGCACCCATTTTGCGACCCGAGTTGTCTTGGTCAATGGCTAGCAACATCACAATTGCCGGCTGGGTTGTTGAATTAGATACAATTTCTTCTTTCGACGGTCCTGATTTGCAAACATTTGCATCTTGGAATTCACTTGGGTTTGATATGCAAAATCAAACTTTCACAACAAATCAAGATTTGGCCAATGGTAAAGTGTGGAATTGGCGAGTAAGAGGTGTTTCTTCAACAAACCAATTAGGTGGATGGTCTTCAACTAATAATTTCCTTCTTCCTGACCTCACAACTTGGAGGCTTGATAGTAATACTTCTGCAATTGAATTACACCATGAAGAAGCAATCCCTGAATTGAATCTTCCAAGTTTCACAGATACTTGGGTTGTAGATAGTGGCTCATACTTTAACTCCGCTCAAAACTCTAGTAATGTTCTCAAAGTTGGAACACTATCATCTGGTGCAAGGGCAACTTCACTACTACATATCCCGCTGAATGAAATACCTTCTCCTTCAAATGCTCATGTGCAAAGGGCGACAATAAATCTTTATGCAAACTGGGGAGCATCCACTTCCCAGCATATTTCGATTCACCCTTCTGCTGTAGCATGGACCTCTTCAGCGAATGGTTTGACCTATGATGGTGTGAATAATTGGAGCGCAAATGGCTCTCTAGGTGCGAGTGATTATGGAGTCATGGTTGATGTTCGTCCAGTGACCCATGCTTCGTGGAACCAATTTGATATTACCGAGATTGTACAAGAGGCAACCTTGGCTGGACAAACATACATTGGCCTGACTATAATGGGCGATATTGGTAATGGATTGGTTGAATTTGCCTCAACAGATGCTTCAAGCAACTCGCCTTGGCTAAATGTTACTTGGACTACAGGCAATGCTTCTTCCGTAGCACAGACAGGTTCGCCTTCTTTGCCAATTGATGGCTCAATTCTTTGGGGCACTGGTTCACATGCAATGCTGCCTGCAGAAACACCAACGCTTACTTGGACTCACCAAACCCCTTCTTCTGTTGATGACTGGCGACTCTTTATTTGGGTAAATGGAAGTAATGAAAGAGACGGTTGGCTTGTACATGATACTCGTGATTCTCTTACTGGCTTTGACATAGCAAATCTTTCATGGACACCTGCAATATCGCAAACTAGTGGTAAGACTCAAAGATGGTTTGTACAACCAATTATCAATGACATTCTCGGTCCACGAAGTAGTAATTATCATTATCATTTGCCGACTCAAATGAGTGATGAAATTAATTCAACTGACGCTTGGCTTAATGTTGTTGAAGGCGCTTTAGTACCAGACATATCTTATGCTCATGTAATTGAGGATACTTGGATTTACAGTGCATCCCAATCCACAAATTACGGTAATGCTGCGACTATTAATCTCGGGCAAAGTAGTAGTGGATATCGCTCACATGGCTTGCTTGAAATCGACGTTTCAGTCTTACCTGTGCCTGCTCCATATGAAGTCGTAAGTGCAACTGTGAAAATGTACCGGTTGTCGGGAGATAATTCTGATGTTGAAATATCTGTGTCAGACTTATATCGTGATTTCAGTGAAGTAAATGCAACTTGGAATGAATACGAAACTAATCAAAGTTGGTCTCAATCAGGAGCAATTGGAACAACTGATTCAGCATTCAGCACTTCCGTGAGTACTGTTTCTTCAACAGGATGGATATCATGGGATGTAACACAACTTGCTCAAGCAGCATTAGCTCGTGGGGACGAAACATTACGCCTATTATTCCAGCCGGTGAATGGCACAGGAACTCACCTTTTCGCCTCCTCTAGTAATATTGTCTCTCTACGTCCACAACTAAACATGACAATTAGAACTGGAAGCCAATGGCTACCAAGCGAATCAACATCCTTAATGCCAGCAAGTGGTTCTACAATGTGGAACCTGTCTGCATCCCTACCATCTGGTATGGATAATATTGATTTGAGTTGGTCCTCTAGCCACTCCAATGTATCCTATCACTTGCAAAGGGGAACTGATTCATCATTCATTAATGTGGATGATATTTATTCAAATGATACAGGGACTTGGGGAAGTGGCGACTTTGATGTGGCAAACCAGACATATTCTCTCTTAGCAGCAGATGCTGGGATTGACGAGTGGAATTTCTGGCGTGTTCGCTCAATACAAGGGCACATTATTGGAAATTGGTCACAAGTCAATCACTTTAGAGTGCCCGGAGATCATGGTTCTGACGATGGAACTGGAAACCTAACCTTGAATTTGCAACGAGGTACGGTCTTTGTTAATACTAGTATCGTGCCTTTAGTTCCTGATGTTACTATTGATTCCTCCTTTGCCTCAACCAACACCGGTTCTTCTTCAGCACTCTACCTTGGAGTCAGTAATTCTGGTTCAGGTGAATCAAGAATTCTTATGGAATTTGACCTAAATGAGTTGCCTTTCCCTGCAAATATGACTCCAACTAGTACGGTATTGTCATTGTACAGAACTGGAATTTCAGGTGGGCAAGGGTTGACAGTTGCTGTATATCCATGTTCGTCATATTCTGAATCTGGAGCGACATGGAATAATGCTCCAACTTGCAGTACAACAGAAATCACTCGTAGTACTATTGGTGTTGTTCCACCTACTGGATGGTTACAGTGGGATATTACTTCACTTGCACAATCTAATGTAGCAAATGGAAATTATACCTTGACGGTGATGTTAGCAGTCGTCGGTACGCCCGGTGCAAGTCATTCATTCTACAGTAGCGATTCCTCTTCAACGACATATCGTCCTCAGTTATCCTTTGAATATGTAGATAATTCAAATGGCACTCAACCACCTGCACAACCTACTTTGGTTTATCCTACTGATGGCGATGTACTGTATGATAATTCTAACTGGACTCTAGCGTCAATCCAGAGGCCGGTTTTGCAATGGAATCCTGTGGCAAATGCTACTGCTTATGTGTTGACAATTTCTAATAACTCGGGGCAGACAAAATTCCGTTCTTGGACGAACATTGGTTTCTCGGGAGCAAATTATTCCTTCCAGTCTGATCTCAGTTCCGGCGAATCATATCAATGGTGGGTTCAAGCGATAAATGGTTCAATCCCTGGTCCAGCGAGTAGCAGGTGGTCTTTTGCAATTGGTAACCCAATTAATAATACAGATAATTCAGATAATACCTATACCTATTGGTTAAGGCATGGCGCTGAAGTAGCAGACTTCGGCCATGTATCTATTCTCGATTCAACTATAAAATCAGCAAATGCAGATACTGCCTTTGAGGATTCTGATTTACAGATTGGGTCAACTTCATCAGGTGATGAAATGCGAGCATTTGTTGTTCTAGATACAAGTTCATTACCTCTAAACCCAAATGCTAGAGTTCACTCAGCAAGTGTTGGATTATATATTAAATCTACAAGTATGTTTCCAGGAGTTCCGATGACTACCTTCACCATTTCTGCTCACCCTCTATTGGGCAGTGGATATACACCTCTTGGCACCACATGGAATAATGCGACTGCAAGTATGCCTTGGGGTGCACCTGGGCTACAATCTGGAGTAGATTACGGGCTTGCAAGTGGAACTGTGACATTTAATGTCGCCCATGGCGATACCGGTTGGGTTTGGCTCGACCTCTCACAATCTGGGCTAGATTTAACATCAAGTCATCCATATGTATTAATTGGTTCTGGACAAGCATACTTGAATATTGCACATTCTCAAGATTCAAATGAAGACCATCGCCCAGTAATGTTGATGAATTATACAACTGTTGATAGTATTGCTATTAGCCCAGGGCTTGGTACAACTACTGATGCCGATACGCCTGTGCAATTTAGTTTCAGTATGTATGATGCAAATAGCCAAGCAATTGCAGGTAATGTAGAATGGAATGCTGAAAATGGCAGTATCTCAAGTGCTGGAATGTATATTCCACATACTGTCGGCATTTGGGACGTTTCCGCTTGTTTTGGACTACGATGTGAGATAATACAAATTCAAGTCACACCTGGCGCAGCAGTATCTCATGTAGTCACTCCGCTTTCGGGTACAATTACCGCCGACGAAAGTTTTGATATTCAAGTAAAGGTACTTGACCAATATTCAAATCAAGTTACTGGAGAAAATATAAATTGGCAAGCTACCAACGGCTCCTTTGCAACCATCAGCCCTCCATCTGGATGGAATGAAGCAGCCACTTTCATGCCATGGGCAAAAGGTCCACAGGTAGTATCGGTTGAATGGAATGGAGTATCTATCAATGTCAACATCCAAGTTCATCCTGGAATTGCAGATCACTTTGAGATTGGTAATTGCGCCGATGGTGACTTGATTGTACCTGCTGGAACAACTTGTCAGTTAGCATGGCAACTTTATGATGTCCATGACAATATGCTACCCGATAGTGCAGCAGGAAATGTTTCTTGGACAGTACAATCTGCTGGTGGAAACATTAGCAATGGCGCATTTGAAGCAGACCACATTGGTGAATGGATAATAAATCTAACAAGTGCAAGCGGAGTAAATGCCACTACAAATATCACCGTTGTTTATGGTGTTATTGATTCACTTGAACTTTCGGCGAGCGACTTATACATTACAGCAGACGAAGTAATTTATCTAAACACAACTAGGATTGATATCAAAGGCAATAGATTACAAATCGACTTGCCTGCAGAAAATTGGACCATTGCTAGCGGATGGATTACGCCAGGCACGGGAGGTGCCCCTGCTGTTTGGGAGCCAGAGGATGTTGGAAACAAAGTGATTTCTGCGTCTTATGATGGCTTGCAATCTTCAGTATATATTGGAGTTTCACATGGAATTCTTATTGATTTAGAAGTAGATATTACAACTTTGAAAAACATCACTGCTGATGAATCTTCAGTTTTGAAAGCATTTGGAGTTGATTCCAAGGCAAACCGCTGGCCAGTAGTCGTACAATGGCGAGTTACCCAAGACCCACAAAACAACCAAGGTTGGTTATCTGATACTAACTGGTCTCAAACTACCTTTGACCCGACTTCAGTAGGGTCGTTTGATGTGAGTGCAGTCTATACAGATGAGGAATCAAATTTTTACAATGTAGATACAAATTATGTCATCACTCATGGAATTCTTGCTGGTATTGTCTTTGAATCCCCTGCAACTAATGACCCTCATTGGTCAGATGGTATTTTTGAGATAACTGCAGACGAGGATGTTCAAATTGCAGTTTCTCTTGCTGATTCAAATGGTAATCAAATTGATAATAATATTCTCAATTGGACAGTCAATGACGTTGAAGTGACTTCTGAAATGGTTCTCTCAAATTTCCTTTGGGATGGAGAGCAGACAATAGGTGAATATGTGATAAAGGCTACAAATGGCTCATTCTTCGACATAATTACTGTTAATGTAAGTCACGGAAGAGCACTTGTGGTAACTCATGCACAAAGTGCTAATTCTGTAGAGGCAGGTAACTCCCTTACCGTACAAATGACCGGAACAGATGCTGCGGGTAACCAATTTGCTCAAGATGTATCTTGGGCTGGTGGCGATTTATCAAAGATCGCTGATGGTGCCTACCAATATGATGCGACAACCGCAGGCTCATACACCTTGACATACACATTACCTGGTGCCCAAGGCGGGGACTGGAATGTGGAAGTATCGCCTACTTATCTTGATCATTTCGATGTTGTAATTGATAAATCAACAGTGGAACAATTAGGGAAAATCACAATGTCCATTGAAGCATTTGACCGCTATAATAATCCGTTGAATGTTCCAAGTGGTGCGCAATTATCTGTGCAAGCAAGTGGAAGAGGTGAAATATCGGGTAGTGGTAATTCATACACTGTAACTACTTTAGAAGAAGGTGCACATAGCATGACAGTCACAAGCAATGTAAATGGGAATGTTGTTAGTGCAAGTGCATCATACAATGTAACCGGAAATATGGCTGGGTTCTTTGCTGCTGGTGGCACCCTGTACTATGTTGGTGCAGGTTTAATCGGCTTAGTTTCACTAATCCTATTTGTCCTTGTAATAATTCTGTTCCGAGGCAGTACTGATGACTATGATGACGAAGATTGGGAGGATGAAGATGAGGAAGATGTGGAAGTCAAAGATCAACGTCCTATCCTTGAGCAAATTCAAAGCGGGCCAAGTGAGCCTGCTCCCGAAGATAATTCTGCGGAAGAAACAGGCGATGGAATCACTGTAGATGATGACGGGGTTGAATGGTATGAGGACGAAACCGGTGTTTGGTGGAGTCGCGGACCTAATGATGAGGAATGGGAAGAATTTGTTGAGTGAGAAAGTAATATTTTTCTATTCGATATTCAATCCGTATTAAATTGTTGGCGTTGGTTTCTTGAGGGCCACCCTTCCTGCCTTGTCCGGTGTAAACCTTGCAAACCCACTCACACCCCTCTCGCAGATACCTCTCAATGCTTTTCTGCACGCTTTTTATGCTAAGTTTGCTACTCCCTATTGCGAGTGCTGGACCGGTGGTAAGAGTAGAAATTGATCAACAACCTCCAATAAGCATTGATGCTGATAGCCAGTTCCAATTTTCAGCTTCATTATTTGATTCGTCTAATACTACAGTTTCAGGCATAATTACTTGGATGGCTAGTAATGGAAGTATTGATTCTGCAGGATTATTCACACCTCATTCTACTGGTAATGTGACAATTCATGCTTTTTCCAATGGCTATAATGATTCTGTAATAGTAAATGTTACTGCAGGTTGGCCATATCATCTTTCGCTTTCTGCTAATTTGACTGAAGTTCAACTTGGAAATGGAATACAATTATTGCCGTCATTAACCGATGCTCATGGAAATAGTGCATATGGGCATCAATTATCTTGGACAACTTCGCAAGGGATCGTGAATTCCTCAAATGTGTGGTTTCCAGACCAAGTTGGAAATGGAAGCATTGAAGTGCATTGGGGGGAACTAAGTAGTTCAGTGAATCTTTCAGCGACAACTGGGCCTGCTTCTTCAATGTCTCTTCCAACTGGTCTCAGTGTGAGTTCGGGTAGTAGTATTGAAATAATTCCAATCGTCACTGATACTTGGGGTAATGCTCTTTCAAACCAAAGTATAGGTTCTCTTCTATGGACCTCGGAAAGTGGGAGTATCAACAATGGTGTATTCACTGCTAGTTCAACAGGCTATTGGCTCATTACCTGTGCGACAAGCAATGGGATAAGTGCCAAGACAAACATCACCGTCACCTCTGCCACAATTGATATCGTAGAATTGATTGTTGAAAATCGGACCTTTAGAGCCGACGAAGCGGTGGAATTGGTTGTAAAAACAACAGATGTATATGGTAATATTGAATATTCTACGCCCCTTCTTTCATCTTGGTCATTTGCTTCAGGTTCACTTCGCTTTGGTCAAAACGCAACCGAATGGTTACCTGGCCAAGTAGGAAACTGGACACTTTCACTGGACTATATGGGATTCAATGTTAGTATTGTTATTGATGTAGTTCATGGCCATGCCGAGGAGATATTATTGGTCACTGAAGGCAATAGAGTCAGTGCTGATGATGAGATAACCTTGTATATGCAAGCGAGCGATATTCGAAATAATCGCTGGGTAATAGTTGGGACTTGGGAAATGAGTGATTCAAGTCAAGATGAATACTTAGAATCATTTGGAACTTGGGCAAAATATGATGCCAATCTTGCTGGTGATTGGCAAATTGAGGGAGATTGGTTTGATGAGGAACAACAACAATTCTTCAGCGCTGAAATTACACTTTCGGTAATTCCAGGACGCCTAGCAAATATTATTCTTCAAGGAGAAGGTACAACAATTTCAACAGATGAAATACTCGAACTCAACCCTATTTCAACTGATGAAGATGGAAATGTAATTAGTAATATTTTAATGAATTGGACAGTAGATGATGTTGATGAAACAACTTCCTTCCGCCTACACCGCGGAATATATTACCCCGAAGATACTGGGTTGCACGAAATCAGGGCATTTGCTGATGGAGCCTTTACTAGCATCATGGTCGAAGTAATTCCTGGGCGCGCAAGAAATATTTTGCTCGACATACCAGAAAATGTTCTTGTTTCCTCGGGCAGTAGTGGAGCAATTGCTTTTACTGCGACAGGTTTGGACCTTTCAAATAATTCATTTTTGATTAATGAAATGTCGTGGGTTATTCCTGAAGGTGCGGCTGAAATTTCGGCGGGTGCTTCAAGTGGAGAATGGATATTGGAAGGCAAAAAAGCAGGTGTTTGGGATATAGAATTGGTCTCCGACGATGCTTCTCATTTCTTTGAATTAACCATACGTGCAGGTGATGCTGCCGTAATTGAATTAGTAATGTCTTCCGAGAAATTAAGACAGGGTGATGAATTATTGATTGATGTACGTATATATGATTCGCACGGGAATGATGTTGAAGTTTCCCCGGCAGAATTAGTCGTGAGCAGCACTGCAGGGAAAATCACTCATGTGAGAGATGGAAGTTGGTTAATTTCTCTAGATGAAGGAGGTACGGACCATGCAGTCACTATTCGTTTAGGCAATCTCACTGAGCAGCGTTTCTTTGATGTTCAAGAGGCATTACTTAGCGGCGTATTTGGTTCCTCAAATGCGACAGTACTAGCGGGAATATCAGTACTCTCTGTGATTCTGGTAATGCTAATATTCCTTATGCGAAGGTCGAAAGGAGATAGCGCGGAATGGGTTGGTGAAAAAGTGGAACCACATATACCGCCAATAGCGTCACCCACCCCCGAGTACGAAGCGGAATCTCCGATCCCCTCACCAGAGACTCCAACTTTCACCGAGGCTTCTCCTGCCACTCATGCAGTTGTCACTGCAGAAGCTACTCCATATGTTGCTGCAGATAGTGTCCCGGCTTACCCTCTCACTCAAGTCAACTCTGACCCATATACTGAAGTAGCAAATGCCGGTGCAACTGAAAATATTTACTCTGAATCTGAAGTAATGTCTGCCATCGCAATTGCTGCTGCTGAACAAGCCAAGGCAACAGGTGTAATGGTTGCTGCAGAAGGTACAGTGCAAGGTGAATCTGGTTGGTATTATGATTCAAGTGGTGAATTAACAAATTGGCGCGTAGAAACAAATGGGGCTTGGACAAGAATACAATAGGTGATTGGATGAGAAAATTTGTGGTATTGATATTGATTGCTGTCTTGTTTAGCAGTGGTCTAGTCAATTCACTTCCTTTGTCGCAAGAGATGAATAAACAATTCACAATCCCAGGTTGTACAGATAATCCAAGTGTAGATTCAATTGAAATTAATTACCCCGGTTCGGGAGGCATTCCGGCTGACCAAGTATTACAATTCAATGCTACAGTTCGTGATAATCTTTCTCAAGTATTGTCAACTTATCCTACTTGGGGAACAAATAATGGCAGTATTGACCAAAATGGGCGTTTTGTTCCTTGGGCTACGGGTTCTGTTGAAATTTGGGCTTGTGCGGGCGATATCAATGAATCAGTGACAATAAATGTCCTTCAAGGAACTACAGTGGGCGCTGAACTATTGCTTCATTCCGAAAATGTGACTGCAGATGATTTAGTTGAATTGATGCCAATGCGAAAGGATGAACGGGGTAATTTGGCCCCCGTCCTCGTGCCAACTGATAATTGGACTATCCCAGTTGGAAGCAGTTTGTCCGGAGCCTCTCCCATATACTGGGTGCCTGGAGAAAAAGGTGAACAGGATATTTCTGTAAATATTTTGGGATACGATGTTAGTCGAACTTTGAATGTGAGTATTGGGGTTGCACACCATTTACAAATTCAAACATCTTCAACTACATATAATGCCGATCAAGAAATAATGCTGCTACTTTCTTTGGTTGATCAAAAGGGCAATTATTGGGGAGTATCTGGTCAATGGAATAACGATTCTGAATTGCCTCTGTCTAATGATACTGGAGTTGAAGTATTTGCTTATCCTAGTGAAGTTGGTATTTGGCAAGTGTCTGCTTCATATTCAGGGAATGAAACTGACGGAGAGACTTGGTTTACATCAGTGAATCTTAGTATTAGTACTGGAAGTTTAACAGGGACTGAAATTTCGGGTTTTTTAGTCGACCGTAGTGGAGTAGGCGTAGAGGTAGGTTTCTTGGAAGGGATTGTGCAAATGACAACAGATGATCGATTTATAATGTCTCCAGTATTACTTGATGCAGAGGGCAACTCAATAGCAGTATCTTCAGTGATGTGGAGTTTGAGCGCTGATTACATAGAAGGAACTGAATTGTCAACTAACTTAGAATATTCCTTCGCTCCTGAATTAGTTGGAAACCACATTCTAACGCTCACTCCGGATGGTGGGATTCCCGCAAGAATCACATTGGAAGTTCTTCATGGTGCGGCGGTTGAAGTTATTGTAAGTAATCGGGGCAATTCCGATTTGGTTGTGCCAATCGGAAGAAATTTGAGTATTGATGTGAAAGGAATTGATGGAAAAAACAATCACTTTCCAATGGATGTTAGTTGGATAATTCCTGCCCACGCAGGCAATATCTCAAATGGCTCATTAGGAGTTGGAAATTATGAATATCAACCCGGCAATCAAACACCCTTGAAAGTACATACCTTTGTTGTACGAACTGCTCTTGGACCACATGATGTTCCGGTTAGAGTAATATTGGGGCAACTCGATCATTTGACCATACACATTGATTCAAATTTACAACAAGGAGCGGAGGTACTTATTGGCATCATTGGACATGACGAGAATGGCAATCCTGTGCCAATAGCAAATGGTGATGTTGTTCTTTCAAGTTCAGCGGGAGCAACAACTTATCGTAATGGTGAGCATTATTTAAAATTAGAAAAGCAAGGAATTCAGCATCAAGTAACTGCTGAATATGAAGGGATTGCTCCATCTGTTGAGTTTATTGATATTGAAGCAACTTTACTTGCTGGTGTATTTGGTTCTTCTGAAGCAGTCCTAATGGGAGCGATTATGTTTGCCTCAATCATATTGTTATTGGTAGCAACCTTGACCTACAAAAAATCTGGTGAGAGGGTAAAATCTGATGATGAAATTATAGCAGAAAGAGAGGCTGAAAAAGAGGAATTACGTAATTCATTGACACGTTCGGGAAGCGAAATAAATGCATCTAATGAAGAAATTACTGGTAATTCACTATCTGAAAACACCAAGGAATACACTTCATTGCCTCCCGTTACTTCACCTCCTGTAATTACGCAAGGATTAGCAGTTCACCCAGCATCAATGCCTCCACCTTTGCCGCCGTTCGCACCTATGCCTTTTGCAGCACTACCTCCTCCTGTTTCTCCACCACTCCCCCCTCAACTCAATGAATTTTCTACACTCCCACCCAATGCCTTCGCCGCCCCACCACCACCTCTTCTGCCAGATGCACCTTTGCTTCAAGCACCAGTCATTGACAACACTGCTCAACCGGCTGCCTCATCTACTTACGTTCAGACAAGCATTAATGCTCAAGATGCCCTTGCTCTGTTGGGATCAAGTAGCGATGAGGAAGTTCAAACCGAAGCAGAAACTTCGACCCCTGTTGCTCCTTCATCCAGTCCACCTTTGCCGGCAGAAGGATTGCCCCAAGGTTGGACAATGGCTCAATGGAATCATTACGGTGAAGAATGGTTGAAAAACCAATCTTAAGGAAAAAATTTGTTGCTATTGCAATAATTCAAGTACGATTATTTTTTTCAAAAACTGAGTAATGCTTGAGTTTACTCAGTACGATTCTTTTTCATTGGGGAAATCCTTGCCTCTGACATCCTCACAGTACTGGGTAACTGCTTGGCTTATTTGATCTTCAAGAGAAAGGTAACGACGTAAGAAACGAGGGCTAAAATCAGTAGTTATTCCAAGCATGTCGTGTAATACCAATACTTGTCCATCACAATCAGGTCCGGCTCCAATTCCAATAGTTGGAATGGAAATGGATTCACTAACTCTTTTTGCAAGAGGTGCGGGTATTTTTTCCAATACAATAGCAAAACAACCGGCCTCTTCCAAGATTTTTGCATCACTAATCAATTTTTCAGCCTCTTCCTCTTCCTTTGCTCTTACAGTATATGTGCCAAATTTATAGATGGACTGAGGGGTTAAGCCGAGGTGTCCCATTACGGGGATTCCTGCAGTAAGAATCCGCTTTATTGAATCTACAATTTCTACTCCGCCTTCTAACTTGACTGAATGTCCAGCCGCCTCTTTCATTATTCGTATTGCCGAATCAAGGGCGATTTTTGAATTTCCTTGGTATGTTCCAAATGGCATATCTACAACAATTAGTGCTCTCTCAACTGCTCTTTGAACACATTGTGCATGGTAAATCATTTGATCGAGAGTTATTGGAACTGTTGTGTCGTGTCCAGCCATAACATTTGCTGCTGAATCTCCAACGAGAATTACATCGACACCTCCTCTGTCAACTAGTTTGGCTAATGAATAATCATATGCCGTGAGCATTGTGATTTTTTCGCCAGCCTCTTTCATTTCAAGAAGAGTATTAGTGGTGATTTTTCGGGCCTTTCCGTGAACTGACACAATCTTCCCTCATGTAAGGGGTGGAGTGCATAAGGTTTCAAACTCTCGCATATTGAAAAAATGCTGGAAAGCAGGGAAATAGCAAAATCAATTATCATTTTCCGAATTCTGTTCTATCAACTTCAAAAATTCATCAATATCCAACACTCCATCTGCATTTTCATCGGCTGCATGGAAATATTCTCTAAGTGCATCATGACCTTCGGTGCAACATCCCAAGGCATCCATAGCAGCAATAAATTCATGCAAATTAAGGTGATTATTGCCTTCCCTATCTGCAGCATGGAATGCGGTTATTCTGCGGCGGCGTTCTGCTTCATCAGCGTTTATAAACATCAGTTTGAATGTTTCCCATGGCGTGATTTTTGGTTGATAGTGCTTTTTTCCATAACTAAAGAAGATAAATCCTCCAATCATTATTGCTGCTCCGCCACCAAAAAGTGCCTCTTTGCCCATGAAAAAGAGCAAACACAGTCCTGCAAAAACTCCAAATAATTGAGTTGCTGGTCTAAATGGTGCATTATATTCAGGCTCATACCAAGCATGAGAGGGAGTTGCTTTTCTTAGTATCAATACACATAAGCACATCAAAACATACACCATTATTTGGAAGCCAGATGCGTACTCTGCAACAGCATGAACATCAATGGTGACTAGGGCAATAGCCATCGCTCCCGCAGTTACAATAATTGCCCAGTGTGGCGTTTCAAATTTCCCATGTACATCTTCAAGGAATTCTGGTAATAAGTTGTCTCGTGACATTGCGTAAAGATATCTTGAGGCGGCAAGGATTCCAGCAAGTGCCATTGAGGTCATTGTGAGAACTGCAATTGCTGCTGCAATAAGTCCGATTGTTGAACCACCTATTATTTCTGCAAAAACTCTAACTGGATCCTCAATTGCATGACCTGAAGAATCAAAGAAAGATTCATGCGGGATAACAGCAACCATTGTTGCTACCAATACGGCATATAATATGGCGCCAATCGCCAAAGATGTCATTATACCTCCAGGGAGATTACGACCTGGATTTTTTACTTCTTCACCAATTGCTGCTACTTTAGCAACACCTGCATATGAGACTAGAACAAATGCAGCAGCCTCACCCATTAGCATCCAATCATCTGTTCCATGCAAATCAACTGAGGCGCGTGAATAATCAACATCTCCGTTAATAATTGCCCAGAATGTAAGCGCAATGAGCATAAAGATTGATAGTGTAACTATTGGTGTTTGAACAACCTTTATTTTTTTCATGCCCAATATATTTACAAGTGCGATTAATATTAACATGCCGAGAGCGCTAGCCAAAGCAGAAAAGTCACTACCCCACCATTCTTGCAATATCATCAAATATGCCGAAAAACCAATCAATGCAAATGCAGCCTTTAGCAAAAATGAAGCCCAAAGACCCAAACCGGTCATTGTCCCAAACAATGGTCCAAAAGTGCGCTCTACGAATACGTATGACCCCCCAGAAGTTGGCATCGCAGAGGCAAGTTCACTTTGAGATAATGCTCCCGGAATAACTACCATTGCAGCCAAAATATATGCAAGCCAAACTCCTCCTCCTACCATTGCATAGGCAAGGGACGGTAATACGAATAATCCACTTCCAATCATTGCAGATAATGAAATAATAATGACCGAAAACAAACCTAATTTTCGTTCAAGTGTTTCAGAAACCATCTCAATCGGCTGGAGTACGATACCCACAAGGTCCTTTGGGCTAGTGGGCGTCATATCTGCTCCTCGCAAAACTAATAGTTGAACATTGCTTCTCAAATAATTGTAGTATCTGTGTTAGGAAGCTAGGAATAGAAGTCAAAAAGATGCGATGACTTTCATTTCTATTGCAATTGGTGTAGGGAGTGCATTAATTGCAAGAGTGGTTCTTGTAGGTCCAATATCTGCAAAGTATTCTGAATATACTTGATTATATATCGCAAAGTCTCGTTCCATGTCAATTAGGAATACCGTAATGTCTTGGACTTTTTCAAGTGAAGAACCTGCACTTTCAAGAACTCGTTTGACATTTTCTATACACATCCGAGTTTGTGCGGCAATATCATATTCAAGTGATGTTCCGTTTTCATCACGGCAAGGCCCACCTGGAATCTCATCTGTATTAGGGGTGCGTGAACCCACACCAGAGAGGTATAGGAGTTCTCCCACTTTTCGTGCATGAGGATATGCGCCCACAGGTTTAGGGGCACTTTGGGAATTAATGGCAGGAGTATCAATATCTGAATTTCCATCATTGGAGGTAGCAGTGGAAGTGGCGACCTCCTTCTCCTCAATTCCTTCAAGCACACTTCGGTCACCAGAAAATACCTCTACGTCGTCCTCATCGTATTCTTTATCTCCGGCACTATTTTCTGTTGGTGTAAGTAGTACAACTGCGCCGCCGGCACCATGTAGGGCCTCATATGCGAGAACCTCTCCTTTGAGATTATTGGTTTGTCCATTGACTCCTGAGAGAAACCACATCGGTTTGAAAGAAACTACTTTTTGCACTCTTATTTGCGAATGAATCTGTCGTGATAATTGGGCAATATCTTCCAATCTGCCCTTTTCCAGTAATTCCAATATTTTTTGATTCCATTCGTCGTCTTTAAGCGAATGTATCCTATCTTCGCTTGGTTCAATTAATTCAGTAAACATGCGATTGGAAAGGCTCATTGCACATATAACTGCCACTTTTCCCCCACTCTCTTTTACTGCATCAAGGCAGGCTTTGGAAAGCACGAGTGTTTCAGAGCGGTTTGCATAAATATTACTTGAAACTACGGCTACTTTGAAGCGATTATCTGGGTTGAGCAAAGAAACGGAAACCACTGAACCGACATCAACTGGAAAGCCATGGTAATTTACAGTTCTACTCGAGAGTCCACGGCGTTCATTTGCATTATGCCATGCATTAGTAAGATTAGTATCTACATGAAAATCATAGGGCATCGAACCGAGGTCATGGAAATCTGCATCTACTAAAGTCCACTTTGGGTTAGGATCTGCAAGAAGTTGGTGTCCAATAATATTGGGCCAAGTAGTTGAATAAATGATAATAGTTTCAGCGCCACTGTCAATAATGCGCTGTCTCAAAGTGGTAAATGCTTGACGAAGGTGCCCCCAGCCTTCATTTTTTTCTGGAACAAGAAGTGGATGTGGGTGAACGGGGACAATTGCAGAGAGTACGATTTCGCCAGTCATATTATTCACCTCGGGGTGTAACTTCAGCGTTTTCAGCAGCCTCTGCTGGCCATTCAACAACTGCATTACCTGTGCCAATAATGGTTCCATAGCCATGTACTATTGCCGGATAGGTAGGGAAATTTAGGGCAGATAATATCCAAGAAAATGCTCCTCCGTCCGATTCAGAAACCGCTTGTTCAGTGAATTCAGGCATAATGTCAAAAATCTCTTTTGTCTTACCTTGCTTCATCATTTCAATCAGTTTCATATCCCAAAGGTAAAGGTGGTGCGAGGTGATATGCTCGGCACTCATATCTTCTGGAATTTCAGGTTCAGTAATGAAATGGCGATGGGAAAGAGAATTTGAAGCGAGCAATAATGCACGTTTTCCTGATTTTTCAATTGCTCTAGCAGTCGCACGCCCAAGTTGAGCGGCCATTTCTTGCATTACTTCAACTGAATAGTATGCATTTGCACGATTACTACTGATACAAACAACAGGTTTGTCCCACTGGGGTCGTGTAAGGTGACATGAAACGATTGTACCATAATCAACTCTAAAATCCGGATTTTCCATCATCTTTACCACCATCCCATCGGCCTGTGCTTCATCATGAATCATCCGTGATAATTCTACATCCACATCAATATCATAGTCGAAGCGGAAGAGGTTAGGGAATATTGGGTCTACTGATTTTGACTTGAAATTTGGTAGCCCGAGGAAGTGTGTGCCAACATAGGTTTGCCAATGCGGCGATAATATCACAATAACATCATAATCGGCCTCATCCAAGTTTGCTCGCATTCTTTCATAAGCCCAGCGAAGTGATTCCCAACCACACTCGGACTTAGGCTCATTTTGGACCGGGTTGTCCGCATATACCAAATGCGGAGGGTGGGGTGCCAATGCTCCTGCAACTATTTTCCCCTTGCTAATTCTAACTCCCCCGATTAATGCACAGGGGGTTTAGTCTTTAGTTTGACTATTGAAGAATAATTGCCAAATTGGTGGATAGAATAAACTAATTGAGCCAATGAGGGGGGTCCATGGGCATTGATGATGGGGCGAGCAAGGCAGAAAAGCCAATTGTTAATCCATCTGTTTCTGACAATAATAGTTTGAAAATCACAGCAGTGTCTGCGGAAGCGACCGAAGTTTCAAACAATCAATTCATGCATGTTTTTTTCCCCGCAGTTCTGGGGGCCTCTTTTGGCGCATTAGGGCAAAATTTGCTAAGTAAGGGAATAATAGATGTCAGCAATTCGTTTTCACCGTTTTTGCAAACCGTCAGTGAATTATTAGTTATTGTAGCAATGGCTTTGCCTGCAATATTTTTGCTCGGTATTTTTCATTGTAGAAAGGGCGAGAGTTATTTGGAATTTAGTGGAGGTGGGGTGATAATATTCCTCCCTATCATCCTTCTTTGTGTGATGTTTCCCGCCTGTTTATTACCAATTTTGATAGTGCTCTGGTTTTACATTAGTATGTCTTGGTCCCTTCATAAGTTACCCATTTTTAGAGTGGGCATGTGGACGGGGATGGGGTCGCTGGTTGGAAGTTTGGTCGGAGCAATGGCTTACACAATGTTAGCATAATTTCCAACACTAAATTGGCTCACTTAAGCATGCCATCAACTCTTCAAGTGCCTCTCCAATCTCCTCGGATTCAAGAAGTGCTTGCTTTGCCCATGGGTCATGGAGCAAAATGCTTGCCATTCGCCAAAATGAGCTTGCATCTGCATTTGCAACACTAGCCTTTTGTGAGATGATCCAATCATCAAGAATTTCATCTTTTAATCCAATACCATTACCCAGTGCTTCCAGAAAAGCACTCCAAATCATCAGCAATCTCTCGGCACTCTCTGGTATCAATTCCCCTTCTAATTCTGGCAAAAACTCAATTTCTGCTTGGAGATATAATTTCTTCTCAACCTTTTCCATAGAATCTTCGCAATCTTGGAAATTTGAAAGTTCAAGGGTTGGGGGTTGTGTCAGTTTATCCTTTTCAAAATCTTCAAGTAATTTTTGCACCGTCGGTTGTGTAGGGTATTTTTCTATATCTAATGGGGGTAATAGAGGTTTAATAATCCGCAATATTCGGAAACGTCGTTGCCCCTGAATTTCAATAAAGTGGTCAAGCCCTTGCTCTTCATGATATGTGATTCGCGCGGTTGTGCCATGCAAATTGGGTCCATCCCAACCGAATATTGGAGCAAATGGGTCGGTCAAGCAAAGTCCAATGGGTTCATTCTGCAATAAACAATCATCTAACATTTGTTTATATCTTGGTTCAAACACTCGCAATTGTTGTTGTTCACCTGGTAACAATACCAGTTCCAAAGGGAAAATGGGAATAATTATTGATTTACTCGCCACTTGACTCATACTAAGGGATGCGTCTTCAACCTATCAATTATGCCCATTAGAAATGCACATTGACCCGTTTTGCGATACGAATTGTGAGAGAGGGGTATTCTCTTTAATACAATCTAAGGCTATGGGATGATGTAGAGTAAAGGGTTGGTTATTGGGGTTGATTGCCGAGTTACTACACTTTTTCCTGAAGGAAACTACTCTGCCTCTTTACCGTTATTCCAAGAGTGCGAAGGCTGAGAATCAATTAATGACATATTATTTGCTTTTAGTCTAACAAGGCGGTGTATCACGAAACTGGTCATCCAAAGTGATGGAAGAGCCAATAATATAGCGAACACCATAAGGTCTTGATTGTAATCATTGAGAATTTTTACCTTAAGTATGCCATCATCATTTGTCTGTGGATTATGCATGACAATAAAATGCCACACCATTGAATCCTCAAGTTCAATTGTAACACTATCGCCCGGAGCAATGGTTGTAGCACCCCCTGCTGATTCAGATAGATCGGTCCAGTTTATCTCTCCATCCTGCATCGCCGAAATACTTCCTTCTAATTGAATCACGATGATTTCCAGATTTCTATCCTCGTCAAGGTTGAAAATTTCGGATGAAAAGCCTTGATTATGATCAAGAGGTTGAATGACTTCAAAAGTAGAATCACCCGGGCCTAATTGGAATGATACTCTTTCATCAATAGACGCTTTTTGCACGTTTATCATACCCAATATTAATGAAAGCAAAACCAAAGCAACAATGCCTTCAATCAATACATGACGAAACACCTTCTTTCTAGTGACGCCCCTAAACATATTTCCATGGTCATTTCGAAGTCGCGGGTGAATATGATGAATGAACAGAGCACCAATAGCTCCAATTGCCATTCCAAGTGGAATGTCTATGAACCAATGAATTCCAAGATAAAGTATTGTAAAAGCAAAAAGAACGGTATTTGCAACGATAAAAAGATGGTAGGGCCAATGCTTCCAATCTCTAACCCTTTGCCCCTTTGCATGAAAATGCAACCAATTCAATAACAATATTCCAAATGGGATTGCTATGTGCAATGACGGGACTGCATTGTCAAGGGGGTCGTGTGAAGCATAGAATCCGGCATACCACCCATCATGATAGAGGAGGGCTTTCATACCGGGAATCCATGAACTAGTGACTTCAACATTGAAGAATAGATAAAATGGAACTGCAATTGCATAAATCAACAGATAGTTTAGTGTGACTTTATCGGTCAAATCCCTTTCTCCAACATAGGCATAATACACAGTTGTGATATAGATCAAAAACAAATAAATAAATAGATAATGAAAGCTAAGAATTGAAGTTAGAAATTCATTTTCAAATGCCTGCTGAACCCAAAGAGTAAGGTCTCCTTCTACTGAATAAACAACATCTGTCCAATGGCCTGTGTCAATTTTTATCGGTTCATTCAAATAATCTGTAACCGCCTTCCACAGAATTATTGCGGCATATCCTAACATATGGAAATAGTAGCGATTTGCATGAATCATTCCGCCGATTTTGTTGAGGGGGGTCCTCTCCTCTTTATTCCCCAAAGTGAAAACCCAGCAAGTTACTGGGGTTAGAAAAAGAATAATCCCCATCATCACCCAATAG
>Ga0233449_1000608_pt1 | contig 39850 bp, 37 predicted proteins | sample SI_124_October20_FD_183012 | JGI IMG/M metagenome (GOLD analysis project Ga0233449, IMG submission 183012) | Seawater microbial communities from Saanich Inlet, British Columbia, Canada - SI_124_October2016_200_MG | ecosystem: Environmental > Aquatic > Marine > Inlet | place: Canada: British... | reverse complement strand
CCAACGCTAACTTCGGCGACATTGAGTCTTGATGATACAGATAGTTTGTTTAATCTGGCGCTCGAGTCTACATCCACGCTAACCGCGGATAGAACTTTAACGTTAGATGTCAATGACGCCGACCGCACTGTTTCGCTTGGTGGCGATTTATCTACCGCGGGCGCGTTTACCACCGGTGGCAACTTTGCGCTAACTCTAACGCAAACAGGCGCAACTAATGTTACTCTTCCTACCACCGGCACTCTAGCAACTCTTGATGGAACGGAAACCCTAACAAACAAAACGCTAACTACCCCGATCATTTCCACAATTAGCAATACCGGCACGCTAACATTACCCACATCAACCGATACTTTGGTAGGCAGGGATACCGTTGATACTCTAACAAATAAAACATTAACTACACCAATCATTTCTACAATCACGTCAGACGGTACGGAAGAGACGCTCAATCTTAACGGTGTGGGGTCTGCAATTAATGAATTTACAATATCTAATGCAATAACTACTTCCAACCCTATATTATCTGCAACCGGAGGAGATACCGATATTGGTATTGATTTTCAAGCTAAAGGAACGGGGGTATACAGATTTTTGGGTAGTGCTACATCACACGCAGAAATACAATTATACGAAGACACAGATAACGGGTCTAATTATACCGCATGGGCATCGCCCGCGGCGGTAAGTACTACTACAATACTTCGCATGCCTGATGGGGTAGGGAGTTCCGGACAGTTCTTACAGACAGATGGTGCTAATCCCGCCACTTTATCATGGTCCACACCAGGTGGCGGTGGTGGTGGTGATGTTGTTGGGCCCGCAAGTGCGGTAGATAATAGAATAACTACTTTTGATGGAGTATCGGGTAAGATTATAAAGGATGGCACTACAATAACTGCAATAGGTAATACATTAACCGGTTTAGCCGGTGGTGTTATATTTGCCACAAACGCTCCACAAACTGCAGTAGTGCCATCTGTTGGTGATGATTTAACAAATAAATTATATGTTGATTCAGTTGTAGGAAATTTATATTGTATGATTGCTGACGGTGCTACTGTAAGCGATGGAGATGCTGAAACGAGTTTATTAGCATCAGGTGCTGGAGATTCCGTGGGAACTTTAACAGTTGCAGCGAACGGCTTTACGGTAGGTGATGCTTTTCATTTTGTGGTAGCGGGTGATTGTGTTTTTGACAAAGATAATGAGATTACATTAAAGTTAAAAAATGGTGGTACACTTGCCTCAATCACAATGGTATTAGAGGATACAACTGGTACATCATCATGGGAACTTGAGGCCGATTTTGTTATAAGAAGTATCGGAGCAACAGGTAGCATTATCACAAATTTTGATTTTACATTTAACAAGAAAACCTTAAAAGACTTCAAGGGTGTCAGGAATGTCGTGGTTTCATCCATAGATACAACTATATCTAACACATTAGATATTACTGCCGAATTTACAGTCGCACCCGACCCTTCAAGTATTACCGCTAAATTGGCATATCTTAAACGAATGCATTAAATATTCTACCGCTTAGCGAGTACGGTGAAAATGGTTTTATTTTATCAACAACAAATTTAGATGTTGGACCTAATTATGTCAGGTCATCATACACGCCTCTTGCTACTAATGATTTAGTAAATAAATCGTATAGTGATAGTAATACAGTAAATAAAGTTGTAGGACCTGCTGCTGCTAACCGTATATGTGTTTTTGACGGCACTACTGGGAAATTGATAAAACAGGAAAATATAACTATTACTGGGGCTTTATTAGAGGGCTTTGATGATATCGGGAATCCCTCACGAATTGAAATTGGAAATGATTTATCCCATTCCACCCGATAATACAATGATTGAATTTATAGACGCGGTTCCGGCCCGATATCAATCTTGTTATGTTTCGCGGTATGAAGAAACAACGCCCCCTGATGCGGATCGCACGTATGTATGGACTACTAATTTTGAAACGGACACATTCCCACAACCATTTGCACCTAAAACAGGTGTGGAATGGACTGCCAAATCTATGGATGGGATAACCACATATTATACTAATAATGGAAATGGGGGAACACTATGGGGCGGCGCTCCAGTGTTTGAATATAACGACCCAAATCCCCGTTTATTACAAATAATATCCGGCGTTACATACGCGCATAGTAATCAAAATGAAGAAGTTTATATCACATTAGGCGATTATAATAATATTCCCGATACATCATATGGAGTTATACCTCCCACAGCATTGACTACCGGAACGGAACAAGATTACTTTCAAGTAGTATCAACTACGACAAAAAATAACACTGAAACTAGTATGACTGCGTCGGGTACTAAATCATTTACACGAGGAGAGCAAATTAGTATATATGCGGCATGTACTGTGGGAACAGTTACCCCAGGTAGACTTGTGTTAACCGCCGAATAATTGTATTTCATATTAAACATATTTTTACATTAATTAATACAAAAGAATATTGTTGCGGTAGAATAATTTAATACTCAATATAAAAATACTATGAGTGTTGGCGATAAAGAAGTGGAATTAATTAGCATTAACCCCGATGTTGCAGAGCGGATAATTCGATATTTATGTACTAAACCATATCGTGATGTGGCGATAGTTATTGACTCTCTTAAAGAAAATCGTATACCAAAAAACTTAATAACACCTACACTTAATTATATTATACGCGATGATGCGGCCTATTCATTTGCCGTATTGCAGAAAATATTAATCGAAATATCTACTACACCGCAATCAACACAACCAACCGATACGCAAAGTAAGGTTAGTGAATCTGTAGATGGTGAATCTGTAGATGGTGAATCTGTAGATGGTGAATCTGTAGATGGTGAATCTGTAGATGGTGAATCTGTAGATGGTGAATCTGTAGATGGTGAATCTGTAGATGGTGAATCTGTAAACGACAATGATAATATTGAATAATTAGACGTTTAATTGTATAATTATTATTTTTTTTACAATACGTATTTAAGTTTATGTTTATTGTTTTTAATAATATAATAAAATGTCGCAATTATTAAAACAATCTCTTTGTTCTACAACATGGAATAGCGTGGAACTCGCAGTAAATAAATTAAATCTTGAACAACCATTTGATTCTTATTTTAGACGCGCATGTAAAAACGGATGGGTGTATTATAGATTATACCCTAAACAATTTAATTTATGTAAATCACTTGTATATAATTCATATACTCAACAAAATTCATATTATACGCGGTACATACAGTGTATAAAATATGTAAAATGCTCACAATGCATGGTAAAATTTAATGGGTTTATACAATTTTCATGTAATCCCATTATATGTAATTTAACAGATGATGATTCTCGTGTAATTGATATTTGTAATAAATGTATACAAACCAATAACTATATTCAACCTATTTGCTTATGGGTAAGAAATAAATTGCAGTAAAATATATTATGAGCAATACCATGACCGCAAATAACGCTATTTATAACACCGGTATATGGTTTAGTATTGATGAATATATTGGCGTTATTGAAAATGACTTTGTTAAAAATTATTTTAATATTATCATACCGTATGGATGGAAATACTTTTATATACACTTTAATAATACTTTAAAATCCAATATACCAAATTGTTATATTTGTAATAAACAAAATTCTATTTTATGCGTATCATGCGATATGGGTGGTTGCGGATTACCGAGATTTACCCCACACACGATATCCGTGTGTATGCATTGTATAATAAAAGAAAACTCACTACCACTCGCACCCTCGTGTTGTTTTAAAAAAAGTATAATGATTAAAAGTGCAAATAAATATTAATACTATTTAACAATAATACTATTTACCAATAATACTATTTAACAATAATACTATTTACCAATAATACTATTTAACAATAATACTATTTAACAATAATACTATTTAACAATAATACTATTTAACAATAATACCATAAATATATAAAGCTATATTATAAATAACCCATATATAATATTTTAACATGGGTAAGTGTGCATCTAAATTAAGTAATTGTCCGCCTCCTAATGATATTACCGAATTTGAAGGTAATGAAATACGACAAATTATTAAAGACACGCTACAACCCAAACAAATCAATATAGCAGATAGCATGTATGGGTGTTATCCTAAATCGGAAGTTGAACGCTTTCTTTCCAGTGATACAGTTGATAAACTAAAATATCATAAAGAACGCTTTGATTGTGATAATTTTGCATTAGCATTAGCGGGACGTGAGGCCGAGTGGTACGCCGCCGGTGCGTACGCATCGGGTAGTTCTTTTGGTATTGTACACGGCGATATACGGAAAAAAGAATCAGACACGACACCGCGGCCGCATGCCATTAACTTCTTCATTGATAATGAAGGGGAATTATGGTTAATTGAACCGCAAACAGATGAAATTTTTAAACCTACAGCGAGTTCCACGTTTTGGATGACACTTTGTTAGTGGTAATAATAAAAAAGTATTTTTTGTATATTACCAATAACGCCGCCAATTAATCACTATCAGTATTATTACCACTAACATCATAATATTCATTTTCACTACTATTACTAATTTCATAACTGTCAGCGCTATTATCTTTAATATACGTATATTGTTCGGAAGAATGAGACGCGGCAAAATACCAACTACTTCCACGATCATCTGAATTGTCGTCGTCAATTGTAAATATATTAAGATAAAAATCGTCAGCCATCATACGCATCGCATCTAATATTATATTTGTGTTTCTCAATTTAATAGAACATTCGCCCGGTAAATCGCGTCTGAATGATGCACATGACGTAGAATCGGCCAATGTAATATTATCCTGAGTAATTTGTGAATCAAATTTTGCAAGATTTTTACAACATAACCATATTAATTCTTTATTCGGTTCAAACACATATCCGTCTTCCGCATATATTACTGTTCTTAAATGATAACATTCTAATCGATGTACATATGATATAGTATAATATAAGTCATTATTATAATTTACAATATTTGCGTCTAACACACAGACCCCATCCGTATGAAAATACGGAGTTCCTGAATACCAATTAAAATATATGTTAAAATCTTTACACGATTCAATTATGGAATCATTTATGAAATACACTAATCCGCGGATAAACAACGCTTCTTTATTGTGATGATTGGCTAGCGTTTCTATAGCATTAGGTATCCCATACTCAGGTGCATAAAATGTAGTTTTATCAAATTTTGTTATTGTTAATAATTTTAAATCCACAATATACCTATATAATTTTTTACAAACTTGCATAGTAATTAAAAGAGTATCAATATCTAAATATTTTAGTATTTGTATAATGTTATCTATACATAATAAGTCCAAATCACCCAATGACACACACTCGTCTATTGTAATACCCGCATTTATGTCCGTATCTACATTATTCATATCTACATTATTCATATCTACATTACTTACATCTACATTATTCATATCTACATTATTCATATCTACATTACTTACATCTACATTACTTACATCTACATTATTCATATCTACATTCACACTCGCGACCACATCATCCTCACTTGCGTAACTATTTACATTCAGTATGTTTGTATTACATAATCTTCGTTCATGCCGTCTACGGCGCGTCAGTGTTTGCTTAAAGCCGGATAAAGTTCTTTTCATCTTCCGACTATAAACTTATTAATTACCACAAATACATCTACCCAATTCCATAAAAATAATATAAATATTTGGCAAACAATCTGAATAATATATTAAACAAACTAGCAAAAAAATATTAATTATTATTGTGTTTGACTATTAATCCAAATCATCCGACGGAACTTGCTTAGCAGGCTTCACCGGCCGCTCACCGGTACCGTATCTCACAAACACTTTTTTATGATTAAAGAAAGACCGATCATACACATGATCACTATCAACATTCTTTTTAAACTCCATAATAGCAAAATTCTTTGGTGCCTTAATAATAATTAACTTAGGTTTTTCTTTAATATCGTTAATAACATCATACAATGGTTTACCGCTAAGTTCTAATGTTATTGCTTTTTCTTTCCAATAACCCGGCCCACCCCAAGGTGGGTCAAAGAATATCACATCCTGTTTAATGTCATTCATAACCTTAACGTAATCATCATTAATAACATTAACATTCTTAAATCCAGATACCTTAACATTATTATCTAATGCTTCATGATTAACCGGGTTAATTTCTACAGCGTTTACATTTTTAAAATTCTTTGCAAAGTTAAGTGTGTTTCCACCCACATTTGCGGTTGCATCGGTAATTGTTAAATTAGAAATATCTTCATCACCAAATACATGTTTAATATCTTGCGTTGTCTTTTCTGCTGCGTCTTTACGAGATAAACTAAAGATAGACTCTTTAGTAATTTGAAGTTTATTTTTATCTTCAATAAAATCAGGGAACCAATCGCGGATAGTTTTAATATCCTCATCAACACCATCTAGATTAATAATTTTATCATCATCAAATTTATCTAAATTAATCTTTTTATAAACATTTACGTTTTCAGTAGGTTTATCGTCCTTTGCCGCGCTTTTGGGTTTTGCTACACTCTTAGGTTTTGCCGCGCTTTTGAGTTTTGCTACACTCTTAGGTTTTGCCGCACGTGCGGTGGCGCCACCCACATAAACTGCAGCCCCCTTTTTGGGTTCCATTAGTATTTGTTCACCAACCACACCGGTGGTAGCTACCACAAATAACGCAATTTTACCCACAGGGCTGATGCAAGTACTAAGACTTAACAACAGCAAAACCACAATAACGTATAATACTATTGTAATAGTATTCATTTTTTTAATTTATATTAATAGAACAGAAATAATATTCAATAAAATCAATTTAACGTACTGCGAATTTTATTATATATTAATATGATTATTTACCTATTTCACGTTCATAAATCATGCCGGCTAATTGCTGAAATAGCGATTCAATCTGCGCCAGCGCTATTCTAGTAAAACTACCAATCATATACCCACTAACACCCGCAATACTACTAGTTATTATTAATTCTTCTTGTTTAGTAAAATTAACATTTAACTTTTTATAATAATCGGTTTGATAAAATTTATACATCAATATACCCACTTCAACACTTACAGCTACTGCAACTAAAAATAATATCATTTGTTCAATATGATTAAAGATTAAGAATAATAAAATTATAATAGTTATGGCTAATAATACTTTATTATCCATTAATGTATTACCTAAATGTTTTAGAAAATCCCGAATCTTAGGGATATCATCTGACATGCTTATTGCTCTTTATTTTTTAGTATAACTTGTAGTTGCATAATTATATATTTATGTAAATATATAATTATAAAACAATGATATTAGTTATACCCGCTATAATAGTGCTTCTCGCAATATTATTTATCGTAATATTATCAAATGAAACTCATTACTCGGGTGGCGCGGAATCAAAGAAATCGCCATCTCGCAACAAGCCGTCGAAACCCAGAGGCTATAATAGACAAATTATTAAAATGCTAGGTGCGGAAAAGACAAATCTAAAAATTATGACACAGAATGTGTTGGCTGAGTCATTTACTATGCCGAGTTTTCGCCATATACCCGAATGGATTAGTTCATGGAAAAATAGAAAAACAAAGTTAATTACAGAATACGTAGAACACAAACCCGATGTTATTGGATTGCAAGAACTTGATAAATGTGAAGAATTACTAGGGGAATTAAATACCACAATGAGTAAAATCAAAAGTAAAAAAGACGGGGGTATTGTTTATTCTTCTATTTACACGTCCCGACAAGAACCATTGGTTGACGGGACTGGCATATTTTATAACAAGAACAAAATATCACTTGTAGAAAAAAATATTGTTCAATACGACAATGGCGCATTAATGAAAGAAAATGATAAAGTCGGGTGCGTTGCCATTATTGCAGTGTTTGAACATATTGATACTAAAAAGCAATTTATTATTGCAACGACGCATCACTATTGGGACCCAAAACGCTTAGAACTAAAACATAAACAGATAGATTTATTACTATTTGAAGTTAATAAGATACAACAGCGATTTCCGAAATTACCAACTTTCATAATGGGCGATTTTAACTTTTCTCCCACCGGTCGCGATATTGACATTCCAGTGAACTACTCGCCGTATGACACAATTAAATCCAAATACAAATCCGCGTATGCAGAAATACTTGGTGAAGAGCCCAAATTCACAACATTTTATAAACGCGGCCCGAGATATCTATTTGATAACAAAAATCCACCACGGCATTTATGGGCGGTAGATTATATATTTTATCAAAATGCCGATCTTACTGGAATTCTTGAAATACCAACAGAAGAGAAAACAACAGAGATACACTGGCGCGGAATTCCTAATACCATTTATGGTAGTGACCATTTTTCGTTAATGGCAACGTTCAAATTATAAAAAAAAATAATGATTAGTTGCCTATACGAACACGACTAATCAGAATCAGGTATCCCCGGGTTATCAGTTCGCCGACGGTCTTCCCGACCACGACATGCTGGATAGCACCTCCCGACCCATCACCCCAGGGTGCGACATTTCCCGTAACTACGGGAATGCTTTTTAAAACAAGCAAACGCAATAGATGCTGATTGCTTGTAGTGGGAATACTACATTCCCGGGGGGTTGCCCCTATATTAGACATGAAACATCCCGTGTCTTTATAGAGGTTGGTTTTTCCCCCGACTATTCGCTGCACCTCCACCCCCGGCAACAGCAATCTGAACTCAGCGTCGGGGCTTCCGTCCTTCTTCTGACAAAAACCCATTGAATCGGGATACTGGGTAGGCCCCACACGCCGATTTCGCCGCCAAAACAACCTCCGCCAAAACAACCTCCGCAGACACATTTTTATATAATTGAGATTGACTCTTACGGAAAACCCGCTTTAAATAGACAAAAAATATTCAATTTTAACATTTTTTATCAATTATATAAAAATAGCATAATTGGTAAAAATCACATGTTATAGGCCTTATATATATCTACGTATAGCATTTACACCTTTAATCCACTGAATAGGGTAGTTTTCCATAGGATTATCTCCAATTGATACACTAAATGTCTGTATAATAATACCCCTTTTATAGAATGATACAGTGTCTGTTTTTTCATATATATTTAATTTTTTATCTCTTAATTCTTCATCTGAACTATAATTATCTAATATACTATTTCGCAATTTTTCTCTATCAAATATATCTAATGGTTCAAAATAGTCAATAGATAAGGAGTCGAAGTTTGTTGTTTTATTTATACTCATTATATAGTATGAATACCGCACAATCACGCAGAAACGTCAGTATATATAAAAAAATATATAATCAAATAATCTTATCTCATTTATTTATTATTTAATCACTTGCCGTTCAATCACTTGCCGTTCAATCACTCAGCGTCTATCTCATCAACAACCCTATCTAATAGATTTTTAACTTCACCTTCATTATCAAGATTAATGTGCGTATTCCAATCAATCCGACACACCTTAATATTATTTTTTTCTAATTCTTTAACGGCATTGTTATATTCTGCGTCCAATAAAGTTAAATACTCATATGTGTATGTTGATTCTCCATCACGCCCGCGAGAATGTATACGCTTCATTAATGTATCAATGGACGCATCTAAATGAATAACAACATCAGGTTTAAAGTTAATAAAATCAGCAAACACCTCATTATAAACATTAATTTCATCAGCGGTAATACTTCCGGTGGCGTGTTGTAAATTAGCAAACACTTTATCGCATCTAAGAGAACGGTCAATAATAGTAGTTTTATTTTGTTTTTTATTTTCAAGAGCCAAAGCGTAATTAAGTTGGCGACGCGTTAACATATATAACTGAAATGCATAAGCATATTTTTGAGGATTATCTAAAAACTGTTTTAATAGAACATCATTAACTGGTTCTTGGTAAAATATCGCATCTAACCTATCAGCAAGTAATTCACCAAGAGTTGTTTTTCCAACTCCAATTCCACCGGAAATAGCAATAATCAAACCAGACATTTTTAGAATTTGTATATCAATATACCTTATGATATTATGATTTATCATATTCAATTTTTAAATTATAAATACACTTCACCACGATACCATAATATTGCGATATTGCTCTACCATAATATTACCCTACTAAATTATCAAATTATTACTGAAGAAGCCTAAGTTTATCACCCACACGTTCAACCCCACCCATATACATTTTCTCAACCTTTGAAAGTAAATCAGTCTCTGTTATGTTAATAATACCATTGAACTTGCGTGTTCCATTAATATTGCTTATACCCATATATAATATCTTTTTACTTAATTTCGACATTACATTATCACGTCCGAGTTCAACTTCTACAGTTTGTTTGCCTAATTCAGGTGCAGGAGGCGCATCTAATTGATACACATATACCTCCCTACCCCCTACATTCTTTTTACTTATAAGAGTGGCGGTTTGATTATAATACCCCTGCATAAATGTTTGAATAATATTTTTCTCCATTTGGGATGCCGCAGGCCCTAATCGTTCTAAATGACATTTGTCTTCCACATTTCTAAATGCTTCGTTTATTGACCGGCGATTACTGCCTACTTCAAACATTAACTGAAAACGCACAAAACGTTTATCCGCACCTAATTTGCGTTCTTGGAAATGCTTGTAAAGCCGGTATAACCCAAATATATCCCCATACGCAGATTTATATTTACGTTCAAATTCGCGGTATTGTTGCATTGCCTTTTTATCATTTAATTGCGGACGCACAAACCAACGCCCTAATCCAGATTCGGTTTGCAGTACAGCCACAACTTCCAACATTTCATCATACGGAACTTTATAATTTTTAGCACTCAACAACACTAATGCTAATTGTACGTCTATACGTAGCCGGTATACACATTCTCCAATTGTGGTAATTTTACCACCAGTATCATCACTAGAAATAATATTAAGAACGGCAAGAAACCGCAATGTGGATTTAATTTGCAGATCGGAAGGCGGCTCAATCATCTCACATAATAATTTTTTAAGTTCGCCCACAGTATCAACACCCTTAAACATAAGAAGTTTCATCAATTCACTGTCAATATTAGTAGTGCGAATATCAGGTTGCTTAAAGTCAGAAAACTTTTTATACTCGTCTTCAGTATACATATGATACGCAATGCCGGGTTGTGTGCGACCTGCACGACCAATACGCTGTTTAACTGCCGCCTTAGGAATAAACGAGTCAACTAATACATTTTCACGCCTTGTGGTATCAAACGAACTCTCTAATACTTTACCCGACTCTAATACATAAACCACGCCTTTAACTGTAACGCCAGTTTCTGCAATATTAGTACTTGCGACAATCTTAACTTCGGCATGCTCATTAACTTTAGAAGTGCGGATAAGTTCTGAAATGGGCTTTTCTTTAAATGCAGTTTCATCAGTCGCCAACCTTTGTTGTTCGGGGGTTAACCCACTATATAATGGGACAGCAATTACTTGTTTTACTAATCTTGATTGAATGTTTTCATTAATATCACGCACCAATTCATCAATATCGCGCTTTGACGGTAAAAACACAAGTATATCACCAGGTACATTGTCATCTGATTTATTATTTACAATTTCTATAATTTTTTCTTTAATAGCAGATGAATAGTCAGAAACCGTGGCCGGTGCAAATTGCTGGGACACCGGAAAAGTGCGCCCGGAAATACTCATTTCACCAATAGAGAAATCGGCAAAATACTTTCTGAATGTTTCTAGTTCAACTGTCGCACTCATAATAATAAATCTTTTGGGTTTATCAGTCTTGGCGGTTTCGCCTTTTTTTCGTTGCGTTAGGTATCGTTTAATAAATAGTAGTAAAAAGTCAATTTGAATATTGCGTTCATGCGCTTCATCAATTATAACTACATCGTATTTGTCAAATATTTCACCACCCCGAGATTGCTCCCCAAACTCTTGAGATGTAACCGTACCATCGGTAGAATAAAGTAATTTAGTTTTATTACTTGACCTATTATTATTTTTGAATTTATACCCGACTTCTTCGCCCAATTTAACATCTAAAGTAGCACTTACAAAAGTAGATATACTACTGGCATTTACTGAACGTGGTTGCGTGCATACAATTCGCGCATTATATCCGTAATGTTCAAGAACCAAACTCGGCACTCTCACGCTCTTTCCCGAACCAGTTTCCCCGGTTAATAAAATAACATCTTGCGAATCCAGTAATTTTCCTAATTCTTTTTTCACATCTGGGTTGCTTGCGGGTATTTTATCTAAATCTTTTTTAATTTCATAGTATTTAGTTGAATAAGATACACCCGTTAAAGGATTTGTTGTATCAATTATTTCTGACATTTGTTTCGCCTTGTATATAATCTATCATACAACGGTTTATATATAATGATATTAATATTTTATTAACGCAATTATACTATTTATAATACTTAGCTAAACATTTACATTACTACTAATTATAATTAACATGGAACGCGACTATCAAAGATATCGTTTATCAAAAGAGATATCTACCCTTGCGGTAAAGATGTTTTCAAATGAAATATTTCCGATATTATCAGAATACGCACATTTATTAACTGCATCTACACATTGTGATAAGTTGGGTGATATTATTTACCGATATTCATTTGATTTAGACTTTCCTACAAATAAATTTCTGTTAGATGAAATCATGAAAAGCGGATTGTCTAGAAAACGCCATTGGGTTATTAAATTTATTCATCGTTTAAATGCACTCATACGTAAATATTATCAACAATCAATGCAACAGCCCGCTAAAGTTTGCATGACAATATATGCAATTAGTTATAAGCAATTTTACAAGAAATTCCGATTCAAATATTATCCGACCTGGATACACGTAAATAGACAAGATATTTTGCGAATGCTGTTAAGATACGAAAGTATAAGATATTTTGCATCAACTATGTGTATTCCGGAAAAAGTATGGGGTGTTTTAACTAACGATTTCAATGTATGGTTAGAGGGATTTGCGTCGCCGATTGATACGCAAATCATGAAATTTGGCCAGTCCGCCCGATACTTTTGTAGTCTATTTCCAGACACCGATCGTGTATTTGGTTCAATAGGAAATTTCTTTAATGCAAGAATGAATAGCGGCAGTATTATGGCACATCCGCCCCGACATCTCATTGATGACACGGCGGCCCGTATATTACAATGCTGTGTAGAAGCGGCGAAAACCGGTCAAGAACTTAGATTTTTCTTCTTTGCAGAACGCGATTATATACAGCAATTAGATGTATCTGAGTTTTTAGTCTACAAATATACAATGCCGGCCGGTACATATTATTACAATTCGTGTTCCGATTCCGGGCAAAAATATAAAAATATTGGAACTGCAACATTGGGATTCTGGGTATTAGAAGTTAATATGTTTATTGAAAGCAATAAAAATACAAAAATTAACTATGAAAAAATACCACTTACTATGAGTGTGGAAAAAATGAATTTTAAATTTGAAAACAATATAAACAGATATAACGTTTTAGTTAAAGGCGAATCAAATGAAGTTTTTAAAAAACGGGGAAACTAATCTTGTATCCCTTCGTAAGATTTGCGGGGAAATTATTAATATTGAGAGCGGAAAAACGCTGTATCGTAATGGCGAACTTACATCTAATGACGGCAAACCATTAACATATGAAACATCGGAAACAAAATATAATTTTTACCATACTGTTGGAACTATATTTATTCCATCGCACTGGTCTCATGATGAAATGATGGAATTTTCAAAGGTACTATTCGAACTACTTGAAGATGAATTTCCTATAAATCATTTACGAAAGAAAGTGGCTATCCAAACTTTTTCACATACGACGGCATTTGTAGATATGGAGCCAAAGCGCCATTATTTCTTAATTGACGAGAAGTATGATAATAAAAAAATAATTATTTTTAACGGTTTTACATGGAATGTCAAACCGTTAAATAAAATACCAATTCATGAAACCGATGTTAGTAATGCAATAAATGCGTTTGCGTCAATTGTATACGATAAATTTGATGTTTTTGATGTTGAGGATGGTCAAGTTATTGTCAATCCGGGATTACACAATTTGCGAGTATATCCATATATTCATAGTGAGAAACATGAACGAATTAGTTATTTTAGACATTCCAAAGAGAACTTCCCGTTTCTTGATAAATGGATTAACACCAAAGACAAATCTTTGTTTAACTTTTCTGCTGGGATTAAGTTTGAATTTATAGATTATCCTACGGGGAATATCAAAAGAAATTCAAACGTCCAGTGGGTAAGAGGATTACCAAATTGTCATAATTGCGGTAAATTATTATACGGGTTGATATATTTAAAGAAAGCCCATAGTAAGTACGAAACATACTGTATAACATGCCCACATATGCAGGAAATGATAGAGGGCAATATCACACCCACACACATCAGTCGTGCACCCACTTCTATTCAACAATTTATGAAATATCTGGATATCCCTAAATACATGTATGACGTATACATATCTGCCGAGAGAGACATTATGAAAATTAAAATTGACAATCAGGTACATCCAGGACAAAAAATATACCAAATCGGCAATTATATTGCGATTGATGATGTGAATTTTGATAAATTTATTTACAGTCCTCGGGCTCTTACTGCTAGTAAATTAGGTAAAATTATCAACGCTCATATAATCGTGATAGAGTAGTTAGTAATATATAAAAAAAATAATTATTTTTTCTTACTTTATTGATGGTATTAGTATTAGCCATTTTCTTTCCATTGATGGCCGCATTCCAAACAACGGCAGTGTTTATCTTCCGGCTCATCTAATCCGCGGGTTTGAACACCAAACCATACACACTTGCGTGCATAACATTTACTGCATTTGTATTTTTCTGAAAATTTTTCCTGAACTTTCTGTTCCCGGCGTACCGCAATAATATTACGTTCATGTACGCTTCCTTCGGGGTATAAAGTAGCCGAAGATAATTCACCGACAGCCCGGGGGTCAATATCATTTGTTGATATCATATCTCCTAAATAATTACTGCCTACTGTAGAATTATTGTCTAAATTGGCTAATACTTTATAACATAATGCACTATACCGCGCAACAAATACTGGGTCGTCCCATGTGCGATCTTTATGGTCTTTTTCACATGTATGTATTGCGGCGTTATAGCAACTGCGTTCTATCCGGCGCACTATAGAACTAATATTTTTTATATGTAAATTTGTTAATTTGGTATGTTTTGCACATGCATGTGCAATTAAATCTAATGTGGTTTGGCGTTCCGGCGTAATATCTGTTTCTTCTACCATGGGTTTTTATCACAATGGCGGGTTTTATTATTGCGTTATGGGTTTTTATCACAATGGCGGGTTTTATTATGTATTACATAATCATTTTTTAAAATAATTATATTTTTAACACATAAATGGAAATAATTCTTATTTTTAATTAGAATTAAAAATATGTATAATATATATAATAATATCGCTTTTTAATTGTATTTGAAAATGCCTCGTGAACGTAAGTATGTTCTGCTTTTTAAAATCGCACGCGGTGCGGCCGGATTCCATAAGTTAGTCCCGCTTACTACCAATATGGAAGAAGAAGAAAAACACTTCGCAGAAGTCACTGAACGTCTGCAAGAAGGATCTGCTCATGATATGGTTCTCAAACGTAAAATCCGTTGCACACAAGACCCGGAGGAGGTTGTAAGAAAGGTGCAAAATAAGTTCCGTGGCGACCTGCAGAATGGATGGATTAAGGCTAAGATTACAGATATCTCCAAGGAAACGCGAGAACAATGTAAGAAGTAATTGTAAGTGTGATAATGAGTATGATAATGAGTATGATAATGAGTATGATTAAAAAAATATAAACACAATAACTATAATAACCAAAATCTCTATTTTACACCTCATGTATATTTATTTTTTGGTGGCGTTTTTAGTAATAACACTGGTAAGTTCGCTAATAGCTCTAACTAACTCATTAAGTTTATTGTCTAATCTCTCAACACTATTTTGTATTGTCCCCGCTTGTTCCGTCATCAGGTCAATTCTCATATTTGTATTGTCAATATTGGCCTGAATTTCGTTTAGTTTATTGCGCGTTGCAATATTTATTGCAGAAGTTGTAGATGCGATACGAGTGTTATTTTGAAATTCTTCATAAAGTTCACTTATAACCGTATCTGAATTTTCTGTCGTTTCTCTGATGTGATTGATATCATCTTGAATTTCTACAATTAATTCTTCATATTTATTATTCATGCTGGTATCTGAATTATTGTCGGTGTAATCATCTATCTCATCATCAAAACCACATGCATCTTCCACATCCGCACCCACATCTACATCATCATCTGAATTTATATTATATAAAGAAGAGTGTGGGTTATCGTAATTATCATTAATAAACACATCAAACCCAAATGGGTCAGTATTAGTTATATCATGACTATCCCAGTTTAAAATATTACCATAATTATGGTAATTAGAAGAATGTGATTTTTTACCAATTTGCGAGGTGAATAAATTGACACTGTTTGTGTTTTCCTCAATTTCTGCTAACTGTTCTTGTATTTCTTTATAATGTTCAGGTGTAATTATCTCAGTGATGATGTTTTCTTCATCAATATCATCATCCGTATCATCATCCGTATCGTCATCCGTATCAAACTCAACAACGTCTGGTGTTATGTTTTTTGTTTTAAATTCGTCATATTCATCATCACTACTATTGTTTTTACACTGGTCAATAAATAAACTATTTTTATTGTCTAGTATATTATTTTTATTAACCAACATACTATTATCATTATGGTTATTGTTTTGTAAAAACCGCCTGATAACATTATCTATATTAATATTTTCCCCGACTTGTGTAGTGCTGATGGAGGCAACATCACTATTAGTGTGGGCAACATCATTATTAGTACTATCTTCGGCGGTATTATTAGGAACAAAAATCTGAACCTTATCGGAATCAACAACAATAAAATCCCCCATATGTAATATGAAAATTAAACAAGTAAATCAAACAGTATAAAAATACACCTTAAGTTGTTATATTTATAAATAGCTATTCATTTTTTCAAATTATAAAATCAATCATTAATGAGCCGATAATACAAAAAAAACACCAGCCCCAATCTCAACAATTCGTCATGAAATCTTTTACAAGATTTCTGAGATTGGGGAAGAATTCTTCCCAACCGGCATCACCTGGCCATGGGTTCCCCTCTCGGAGAAACATGGCCTCGACGTAATCCGCAAACATCTTCTTGTTCTCCCATGTGGCGTCGTGGATTAGATGTTCCGGAATCATAGTCCAGAAGTGGTCGTGGGTGTGTAAAATGTACACAACAACGTTCCCGGCCCCAAAAATTACGGACTGGTCCCTTTCCAACGCACCCGCAACATACTTGTCCGCATCAAATTCCTGACTCCCAGCGAACTCATCCCCGACTTCGCCTTTTTCGACGACCACCACTTGAAACCCTAGTTTGGTGAAGACATTCCGCATATCATACAGCGGAATCGTGTTGCCGAAGACAGCATCCGGACCATCTGTTAAGAAACTCACACAAGTTTGCCCCTCTTCCGTGTTCTGATGCTCCACAACATCGGGGTTCATTCGGAAGACATCTTTCCACATTTGCATGGCAGACTGAAAGACACCACCCTCACCTTTCTTTACCAACCCCCACAATATCATTTGGAGATTGATGGCGTGGATCAGACAACCCCCATCTCCTCGGACATTGGCTATGAAGAACCTTTTTACGGGTAATTCGGGTTTGTCCCGAGTTAAATACATCAAGAAAGCGCCAAACCCGACATCACCCCTGGTTTTGGGGTTGTCCCACTTCCTCCAACGTTTCTCCCATACCGAGTTCTCCGAGTATAGGAACCAACCGTAGTCGGTTGTGTAAATGGTCTTTACCAGCAAGACCATGAATCGAACAGCGGCTTTTTCACACAGCCCCATTCTCTGGAGCGAATGGACTATTAAGTCGCAAATTAGTGAAAATTCATTCACGTCTAGTTCGATTTCTCCTTCATTCATCGACTTTCTCAGGTCTATTTCCCATCCCATCCACAATCGACGTAATTCATCCCCATCAACAGGCATTTTTACACCGAAAAGACTTCATCTTTTACTAAATAGAGTCTACTTAGACAAAAAATATTCAAATTTCTATTTTTTAGCATTAAAACGCATATTTTAGCATTAAAACGCACATTCTAAGACCATCATTGAGTATAATATCCGAGGTCGTATAATAGCCTAAGACCATCATTGAGTATAATATCCGAGGTCGTATAATAGCCTAAGACCATCATTGAGTATAATATCCGAGGTCGTATAATAGCCTAAAATCATCATCCAAGCCTTCTTTTCGTTCTAAAATAATATCAATATTAGACTCGTTGGCCCAATTAATTATGACCAATAACCCGCTATCTGTTATATCTTTTGTACCAGTGGTGGGGTGATAATCCGACCATATAAGTTCTTGAGCTAAAGCTCCGTGGTGGTCCTGTCCGCTACCAAAGGGATTTTTATTATCATTTAGATGAACCAGTATAGGCCCAATTGATTCATCTAACCCATCCAGCCATGCACTCATTTCTTCACCCGTAACAGCCCGCGTACCACAACTCCATAAGTGCGCAGTATCAATACACAGTCCTACTTGCGATAATTTGGGTATATTTTGCCTATTGAATTCTGCAAATAATTCGTTAAGAGCATCGGGTGTGCTATATAATAAATCACCCTTTGCAGCATTTATCTCTAAATATAAATTTACACCATCTGGAATACTAGGTGTGATTTTTTTGAGTTCTTTAGCAATTGTGCTCGGGGTCCTACGGTCTAAATGTACGACTAATCCTTTTGCTTTAATATCTCCGCAAATAGCAAGTTGTTTTTTAATCATACCAATAGGAGCCGGCTTACCATCCCACGGGCGATCTAAATATGTTGCGTGAATATAAATATGTAGTCCTTTTTCAGCCCTAGCCCGAAGACCCACTTTATCATTTTCAGTAAAATTCTCTTTCCAATTACGAGGTCCCATAGCAAATAATTGGACCACTCCCATATGAATAGAATGATTGGCGGTGGTATCTCTAATTTTGTTTTTAACCGCAGTTACATAATTCGGATACTTATCTTTACTTACATGACAACCTAACATGATTATGGTAAATAATAACTATTTATATCTATACGTGTATTTATTTATAATACACATTAGTTTTATTCAAATTTAAATTATAGAAAAAAAATGAATATATCATCATAAATAACTCAAAATAGATTTATTTTCATTAAATAATGGCAGCGTTGCAACAGCAAATTCCGGCACCACACCCCGCAGATGATATTTTTACTATTAGATGCAATGCGATAGATTGCATACCAGAAGAGCGTTTTATTGAAGCACGTCAGGATGTCTTTAAAAGCGGATATGGTTGCCCAAATAATCGTACGGATTCATTTGCTAATTACTATAATGATGTAAAACAACGATACGGCGACGCACCTGAGTTTAAACTGGTCAGAAATACCAATCCTCGTGCAATTTATGTTATAGTAAGCTACCCATTTAAAGGCGGCCCATTCATATTTAAATTTACACTTTCTGATGAAGTAAAAATGACATATGAAAGCATATTATACGCTAACACAATTGCAATGCAACAGTTAGATATAGAAAACATACCTGCAACGCATAGTATTGAAGAGTTAGTGTATAATGGCGGTAGTTTAATTGAGATTTACGCTGACTATGTTGTATGTCAGTTTGATTGCGATTCGTAAAATTTATCAAAAAAATATTTTTGTTTTTTTATATTATTTTGTTTTAAGAAATCTGCTCAAGCGTCGCTTCCTTATTGCGGATAACTAAGAAGTTAATGCTGCGACCCACAACCACCAACTCTGTGGGGCATGTAGAGTTTATAACAGACGATGTGTATTGAAGATTAAGTTCGTGATTATTGCGTAAACTAATATGCCCATTGGGGTTGTACTCGGTGGGGTCAACATTCCATGCTACCATAAATGCACCGCGGTCCTTAGGGGATGTAATTTTCTTAAATTTAAACGGCGTAACCTGATTAAAGAAGGTGTTAGAATATGAATCATAAATCATAATCTTACCTTGAATGTGGAATGACACACTATTTGTAGGAGGTATAAGATTAAATATTTCGGCAGTGCGTATTACAAGCTGTTGGGCCGGCAGTCCTGGTGTTTGTATGATAACTGGTACGGGCGCGTCTTCTTGTGCAAATTTACTAAATACATGCCAACGGTTAAATTGTTGCAAATTATCTTGTGGCCGGAATCCAAAATACATCTCTTGAAGTGAGAATTCCATATTCTTAAGTTGGACTAACCCGCTTTTATTAGTAAGAATTTTGCGTTGTTCACGATTAACTCGGATTAATTGACGGATACCCCGGCTAAATAACGGGTCAAACACAACATCATCCATAAATATATTATTTGTGTATAGGTCGCATTTTTTAATATTTAATTTACTAATGGGTAGTGGTATAACATTACCTTCACGGTCAGTTGCTTGTAGTATATTTCTTAAACGTTCAAGTTTAATCTCAATATTAGTCTGATCTGAATCAATGGCGGCAATCGGGAATGCCTGTCCAAAGTCTTGGTTAAACCAGAATTGTAGAGGAATCCATAATTCTAATGCGTTTTGAGATGGCCGCGGCGTCTGCGCTCCATTGCGGAACCAAAATGATTGTTTCATATTATAATCCGGGTGATAATATTGCGCTTCTTTGATATCTTCCTGTCCTACCATATAATCCCACGCTCTACGATTATCTTCAGTAACTCTAAAATTCTGGGTTTGCAAAATAACATTATCCGCACTATAACTATCTAATTTATAACCCTCCCGTGTATTAAAAACAACATCTTTAAAAATGCGAACACCGGGGTAATCGCAATATTGATATTTAATATCTTCATTGTTATCGGCGCCCGTATCTTCTAAAACAACATGTACGTACATATCATGGATAAAATGGCCTTGATTACCCTGAAGAGAAAATCGGATTATTTGTTCACTATTAACTAACGAACCAATTCCCGTTTCAAAGCCCTTTTTTATGTACTGATATGCCATATTTACAAATGGCATATACCTGCGTACCACAAACAGTTTGTGTGTTTCCATAATATCATTGATATTAGGTTCAACATTGCGGTGTTTTATAGGTTTACCTGCCGCAATTAATGCGGCGTTTTCTGCCGACTTCATACGGCGCCGGGCATTAATCTGCGTTGCTAATAATTCAGTTGCATTCACCAACTCCTCCTGCCGCCGGTCGCGATATTTAAGTATAAAATCTGTCGCCAATGACATATTTTTTTTGTAATTTACTTTTATATATATTACACTTCTATATTTATTATACAAACTAAACGTTGAATTTGTATAATAATATTTATAAAAAATACTATAATTTAATCATCACTAAAATCCTCATAATCTGCATTGCGATACCTCATCTCGAAATCATATAAATTATATGCTTTAGCACGCTCACGTAATTGATGACGCAATGCGGTTTGAGTGTCAACTATATCCGTTATGCGCCGAACAACGCTATAATCCGAACCCTTACGTAAAATTCGCGCAACAATTTGTTTAAAATTGCTCTTTAGTGGGCTTGCAAATATAATTGCCGTCTTTTCTACTATACTAATGCCCGTACCACTAAATTTAAATGTAGTTATTGTAATCCGCGCACGCTTTGCTTCTTCTATTTCGTCATTTTTCATACTACCCATCATTACTTTAATGGGGTTGCCGTCATCAGAATCCTCAATCTCGGGTGCGTTCGCACCTATACCGCACTCACATAATAAATTATAAATAGTTTTTACGTGTTCACGATACGTGCAGAATATAAATATTGATAGTGGCTTATCCGGATGGGAATCGCCGTTTTCTATTTCTTCTTCATCTTTATGTAATTCATAAAGTCGCTGCGTTTCTTTAACAATAAGTTTATTACGCATCGGGTCGCCGTTTAGTAATTTGACTAACTTACCCGGGTCTAATTTGCCTGTTGCGGGATTAGTGGTATGAACTGTATAATCTGGGTGTCCAGAAAATTCAACAACATCAACTATACCCCTAAATGGAATTTCATTAGCCTGAAAGCCGGGTATCATAGTAGCGTATAACACCGCACCTACATGTCGTTTAAATACTTCATCGAACTTATCCGCACGGTCATCTGGTGTTGCAGTAAGCCCGAGAACACACCGCACGTTAGTCCGCCAAAAGATATCACCCCAAACCGGCGAGCAAAACATATGAATTTCGTCATAAATAATCAAACCAAATTGTCTAAACCATTTTGCCGGTTTTTTAATAGCAGTACTAATCATAATAATGGTAGTGTTGGCTATTTCGTCTTTTTTGTTATTATATAATGTTGCGGTACCGTCTAAATATTCACTACAACAACTTACCCACTGCGATGCCAAATCCGAGTTTGCGGGAACAACAACTAATGTGCGAGTTTGCAATTTAGATATTAAACCTATACCAACAAATGTTTTTCCATAACCTGCAGTTAATTGCAATGTAGTAGACGCCTTGCCATTTTTTATATTTGCAGGAAAGTAAAAATTAGACATAAGAAAGTTCAAAATAGTAGATTGATTGTCATCTAATTTTCCTTTAAACGTAGTTTTAATTCTTGGTTTTGGAGGAAGTTGGACTTTAATATCCAACAAATTATGCTTATTAAACACCCCTAACATAGAGCGTGGAAAATGAATATACCGCTCATCATCTACTGTTGTGTATTTAAATAATTTGGCTATTTTAGGTGGTCCGATTTTTTGTTTTGTTGTTATCGTAAGTTTAGATAATAGTTGTTTAAATTTTATAGGGGTGAATTTTTTACGAATCTCATTTATAGATACTACTATGCCTTCATTTGTTAATTTCGCAGACATGTTTATGTTTGTTAATAAACGCTTGTTTAATACAAATTACTTAAGTTTGTTATTTCAAATTTTATAATAAATAAGACAAAAAATAATACAAAGAGCGGGAAGGGGCCATGTTATAGCTCATTCCTGCTCTTGTTTTCCTCTCTTTGAAGAAGGTTCATCCTCAGAATTTGGGGCCGTGCGTTTATCACCCACAACTGCATCCTCAGGCGCAATCGCAGACGCAGACGCATCGTCGGGTGCAACCACAACTGCATCCTCAGGCGCAACCATAACTGCATCCTCAGGTGCAACCATGACTGCATCCTCAGGCGCAATCGCACTCGTAGACGCATCCTCGGGTGCAACCATGACTGCATCCTCAGGCGCAATCGCACTCGCAGACGCAGACGCATCCTCGGGTGCAACCACAACCGCAGACGTGGGTTGAAACTCACGAAGCAATTCCTCCAACGTTTCCTTTGGGTCTCCGGAGTAAACCAACAACGCTTCCTTAAGGGCTGCACACCCGTCGGCCCTCAGTGTTCTCGCCTCTTCACGGCGCCACTTGATAAGGATCATCATCGAGGTGTATGTAAAAATATGCTGAATTCCACCCCTCCTCTTCGAAAGATCCTTGACCTTGTCGAGTATGCACTTCTCTTTCGGCGATATAAACATCCACCTTAGGATGTAGATATATAGACGGAGCACTGAAGTGTAGCGCAACAGGTATTCGGCAGTAAACCCAATGACATTACGGATAGGAGCCTGTAATGTATTGGTCTTGGAGAGTTTGACTGTCAAACTCCCGTTCTGATCACTGATCAGGATACCGTATAGGTACTCTATCACCGACCTCCCCTCCAGCGCAGGTTCACTCCGGAACAACGTCAGAAAAACGTCATTGAATCCGGGTAAATTCATCGAGGATAATATCTCCATGAGAAGTAGTATAGGCCCCCCTGGTCTATCTCTGCACACCGGGCCAGATGGGGTGGGTGAACACTTGCACAACAAGTTGGCTAAGGTGGATAAATATCTACCGTTAGGCGGACTTATGGTTACGGATATCATGTACCCATTGGTCAGGCGATCGAAGTTGCGCTCCACGTCTTTTTGATTGGAGAGTTTTCTTGTCTCCCTCAGAAAAACATCCAAGTGGTTGTTCCGGTCCAACAAGGGCATCGCCGGCTTCCATTCATCACCGGGCATTGGGGGTATGGATATAACCCGCCTCAGCAGAATGAGCCTATTGTGTTGGGCTTCCCGCTTAACACGCCCGTTGTACATTTTGTACTTAGCATTGAGGTATGACCCCCCTTGGTTGCTCGGTAAGAGTAGGTAGCCGAGTATCATCAGAATGGTGATTTTGATGATATTGTCATCCCGTCCCGGAAATAATCCTTTGAAACGGGGGGTAAGGTTGTATTTGTACATATTAAAAGTGCCCTCATACACCTCTTGGGTGGTTTTTACAACCCCAGACCATGGGGCAACCTCCCGCAACGACCCAAAAATCTCAACCACACAAGGCTGTGAGAGAAAGAAAAGGACGACGTGGGCCATCTGCAAATCGGTCATCTTCGGAACATTTACATATTCCAACGGAATTTTCGATACCACAGCAGTTGCTGGTTCTACCGCACTCACCGATTCTACCACACTCGGCGATTCTACCGCGCGAATTGCGAGAAACACAAATGTCCTCCACAACACGAAATGGTTCCGACATAAGATGGCCACCAAAGGTATCACCGCAGTCGAATTCTTCTTCTCCCAATATACGCGAATAAATACCGCGTAGAGGAACCTCACAACTGTCACGTGGCTTTTGTTGTGGCGGGCGAGGTTCCGTATGATATACACCACCATACTTTTGAAGTCATCCAGAGGTATGGCGGACACAACAATAGGAATCAGTGCCCGATCTACCGATTCCACTATCCCCGTCTTAGGGTTGTTGAACTGCAACATCTTCCATTTGCAGTCGCACTCACCCACACACCCGTTTATACACGGTTCGTATTTGCAGGTGCAATTCTCCACACACCCGTTTACACACAGTTCGTCCATTCTCCCACTGATACTCAATTATATCTACTTGGACTCTAATTTTTCAATTTTATAAACGATATATATGTTTTTGCATAAAAATGAAAAATTAGCGTATATTTACAAATAATATTATTTACAAATAATACTATTTACAAATAATACTATTTACAAATAATCTTCATTCACTCATGCCTCTCAAACGCACACAAACCCAATATTTTACGCAAAATACCCCATACGGAGATACGGTTTTTAAGAAACCCCAACCACTGGAACATACAACCCCGGTAAAAACACCAAAGGAATTGGCAATAATGACAGTTATGGAACGTCAGCGTGTAGGTGGGTTTCAGGGTAATCCGTTTCTTCAATACATGAAGTATGTGGGGTCTAATTCAGCAGTCGGCACTAATCAGATTTTAAGGCAATGTGCAATGATATTACTATCTTACACTGGTGAAATCAGCGATAACGATGAAGATAACTATGTCATTAGTCTTGAAGCTAGTGGGTTTAAAAGCGGAATGTTCTCTAAAATCAAATTTATCGGCCCTTTAGAGCCTTTAAATAATTGGTTGCAAATTAGCGAAAAAAGGCTGGAAATCACCAATTACAACCGCGAATTTCGGGAATATGCTATGTTTTGCTACACCTTTACCGTCGTTAAATAAATGGGTTTGTTTATATTTTTTTATATATGTGTTTGTGTGTGCAGTTGTGAAATCACATATAATATATCATCCTTATTATGCAAAAAAACAAAAAAGGGAATTACCCCTCATGGCCTTGATGGGGACCCGGGAGGTTTGACGTCGCCTGACCGGGCGTTGAAGTTTAGCGTCCGTGCGGACGCCCCCATACCCAGGGTGCGAGACGCCGTTCTCAGCGGTTTAGGTGCCCCAGGAGGGTCGGGGTGATCTTGCGACTGGCTGGGTGGGGGGGAGGAAGAGATGAATACCGACTCCATTTTTTGTCTAAGTAAAAAAAATATTCATTTTTTTATATTACCTCCTAAAATCGCAATATTACCCCTCTAAAATCGCAATATTACCCCTCTAAAATCGCAATATTACCCCTCTAAAATCGCAATAATTGTTTATTATTGCGATTTTACGAGAAAAAAACAACACATATCACACAACCACAAGCACACTCACACTCACCTCATCTATAACCCACAATAGCTATCACAATCATCACCACCACGACCACCACCCGGTGTTCCTCTGGTGAATTTGATGCAAATGTCACACTGGGTTTTGCCGGATGAGTGATTGTGGTTGTGTTTGTGGTTGTGGTTGTGTGTGTGTGGTTGTGGGGGGTAAGGCCACAATTAGATAAAAAATATTCAATTTTTTTATGAATAGGATGCAACAACAGTATATACATATCCACAATAAAGAAGCAGTTATTGTGTATCTGGAAATCTATATTCGCTTTTGTGTCTTCTATGTCTTTTTGACTTCTTATGGTGTTTTCTACCATCTGACGATATACGAGAAGACGCCTCCTGATTAAAACTGCGATTAGCCTCATATATGGCACCAATAGAATTATTGTCATTAATATTAACCGGTTTGCTACTTATCTTAGGATTTTTAATATTGGCGAAAAATTCAATAGTTGTTTTTTCTCCTTGACCAATTAACCATTCTTTCTGTTGGTCATCAAGGTCAAAGTCCGTAGAAGAAATCTCGCCTACATTAACTTTTATTGTTCGTTTCCAATCATTGCCGCGCACATGTCCCTGGGCAATTTGCATCATCATTGCTTCAAGAAGATTTATACTAAATGTTTTAATATTAGTTACAGGTGGCCATTTACCATGAATTTCACTATTAGATACTAATTTTATTCCAATAGTTCGGTTGTTTGGGTCTTCTATAAAAGATTTTTTATCTACAATATCTCTATTATTATCGTGATTATCATTGTTATCACCATCTGCAACATCTCTATTATTATCACCATCCACAACACCTCTATTATTATCACCATCTACAGAAAGTTTGTCAATATCTTCTTCACGCGTGGTCTTAAATTTATTATCATCAAACACGCTTAACGGATAATTATTAAGTACACCACCATCCACCAACACATCACCTTCAAAATGCACAGCACTAAAGAAATACGGTATAGATGCAGAAATGCGTATTGCATCTCTAACCGGCATATTTGGGTGTGATAAGTGCGAATAATAAACCGTAGATAGTGTATTAAGAGACGTTCCGGTTATAACAAGTGTGGAATTATATGTGTCATATACTTGTTTAAATGTGATACTTTCCGACCCTGTTAATTCTTTAAGAATATCCCCAATCCAACCCCGCAATTTATCGCCTTTACAAAACCCATAATTGCGAATTATATTATATACATCAATTGCCGCATTATATGAATCGTCCTTAAGTGCGCGCATATCGAGAGATTTAAGTTTTTCCTCTATAAATTTCATATCAGCACGACATGCAAGAACTGTCGCAGCAATGCTTCCAGCAGACGATCCCGCATAACCATGGATATCATTTAATACGCCATGATTATACAATTCACGTATCACACCAATATATGCCACACCAAGAACACCACCGCCTTCAAACACAATATTGCGGTACGACATTACGGGTAGTTAATTCACCTAACTCAACTGCTCCGATATTAATGCCTCAATAATATTAGTTTAATATATTCATACATATATAGATTTTTATTTACAATAATCCGTATACGATAATTTAAATTACACATACATACGTATCGCATATATGTCTTACCGCTGCACCCATTATATAAAAAATATAACTCATCTAAATTTGTTTTGACGTGTAATAATTATTTATATTATTGTAATTGAAGTTGACGCCATTTTCCCGTATTAACGTCGCGCGAACCACTACGACGGCCGTCACATGTATTATACGCATATGTAGTGCAGAATCGGTTATTGTCATACGCGTAAGGAGAGGTATTACGCATATAAGCATGGTATAAATAATCATGATTTATTTGGTCTTTATACCCCGGCCGTCGGGGACACCCATCGCAATTGGGATGGCCTTCCGGGTCTTGTTTACGGAATCTCACAGCCCAACTACCACGTCCGTGATATGATTCACCACCTTTATTTACAAGAAACAAAATAAATATAATAGCAAAAATGGCCCAAACCAAAACGGGTACACCAACCCACTTAACTAGTTCACCGATGGTAGTCATTATTCCTTGAGATGACAATTTCAAAAATCCATCAACAAGATAATATATTATAAATACTATAAAAATATCACATAAATTTTATCGCATTTAGTTGTGTTTATTTGCGCTCTTTACATAAGTATATGTGTCAACTTTTATTCTATTTTTAATTTTATTACAAAGCCCATATAGTGGAATATCACATTCACATACTATGTTTTCAATACTACGCATTTCACCACATACATCATCATACTCATCATATGTAATCACTGTATGTTTTAAATATTCATCTATAAACCCGTTAACAATGCGAAAACAAGGATGAACTATATTATGATTTGCAACATAATGTTGTCTATTTTGTATAGATTCGCAAATAGGTGTTGTTAAATGTGTAGAAATATATTGTGATAATCTTTGTTGACTTGTCATTTTTTGATTGTTATTTGTTGAGAAATTTTAAATATTTAGTGTTATATTTAAGCAACGAGTTATAATTACATAATAGCATATATTTTCATACCACCGCTACTTTTTCCATACCACTGCTATTTTTTTCATACCACTGCTATTTTTTTCATACCACTGCTACTTTTTCCATACCACTGCTACTTTTTTTACAACCCAGCATAAATATCATCGCGGATATTATTAAAATCGCGTACATTAAGTCTGTTACGATATTTATGCTCCATCATATTATTTATTTTTTGTTTCATTTCTTCTATAAATTTTTCTTCTTCAACATCATCACATTCTATTTTAGGGTCTTTATAAGATTGCCCCACTTTCCGCCTAACCTCAATTTGCGACACACAAGCTTCATCAATACTATCATTAATAATATCAGTCGCATCTTTAATAACTTCATTTTTTATCATTTCTTTTGTTTGCACCGCACCGGCGCTATCATCATAATCTAATAGAACTAAACTTGCAAGCATACGACCACAACGCCCATTAATGCAAACCGCATCATGGTCTGCCCCATTTTCCCAAAATTCAACAAGTGCGGTTGCAAGTGCCTCTTTCATTAGTTTACTATTGACTGCGTTTTCCGGCGCTTCTGTGCGGTCCCACACCGTCTTAAATACATGCCCTTCAGTACATTGCAAAGTACCAATATAATTATCTTTAGCAATTATATCAAGAGACTTAATAACTAACTCACGTTGATCATTATTTAAATCACTCTCAAATAAAAATTCGGTCATTTCATTTATAACATCGGGGAGTGTTTTGTCCCGTCGCAATGAAGGCTCAATTGCCAATAATGAGGCACGTAAATCTTTATTAACCTTACTATCATGAACATTTTGCGCATCTGAAGTGTGCGTTTGTGTTTGTGCCATGTATTCTGTAATTGCTTCTGCACGAGTTTCCGCCGCAGCCGCAGTACGTTCTCTGCGTTCTTCACGATCGGCCTCGCGAACTATAGGTGCGGTTTGTGTAATATGTCCAACAAGAGCATTCATTAATCCACCAAATATACCCCCATCTTCTCCGTCAAATAAATCACCAAAATCGTTATCTGTAAAATCTTCAATATGGTCAACCATTATAACTGTTTGTAATGGCATATCCCCACCACCACCACCGAATCCGCCCATTACAATTTCGGGTTGACGGCGTTCTGCCTGAATATGACGCACAATACGTTCAGTGCGTTCTTCGCGCATTTGTTGCGCGTTTTCCGCCATTCGCTCAAATGCGTCTACATAATTGCGCATGATATTACCTAATACACCACGTGGCGCATTTTCAGTCTCGCCATTTAATAAATTAAATTCTAATAGAGTTCCGGCGCGGTAATTATCTTCCGCGGTTCGCCGGTCTGGTCTTATTTTTTCTATTTCTCGTACTGCCTCATTTGCAAATTTATCATAACCACCCGCAGATGCATCTATAAGTTCACGTGCGTGTTTGCGTTTCTTTTCATCCCGGTTACTAACCCATGTGTAAATTATTAAACATATTACAATAATTATCAGAGCTAGTAATATTGCATCAATGGTTTCCATGATTTCAATCAATCTGTAATTATTTATATTAATTGCTCAATTATTCTTTAACAACAAAATTGTATAGTATGTTAGTGGGATAAATTTCTGTCAATTTATTTCGGATTATTTCAAACTACTTTAAAATTTTATATATAATTATATATAAACTAATCAATCCACAATATCGCAGTTATTATAGTTGTTATAGCTGTTATGGATAAATATAAAGTCTTATTTGGTATCCTTATTGTTATTATAATTGTGTTAGCGTATCTTTACATTAATACTCAAAAGTGCAAGCCATGTGAGGTTTGTAAAGTATGTGAAAAATTACCCAATTGCCCAGTATGCCCGGTGTGTGAAGAATGTGAAGAATGCCCGGTGTGCGAAGAATGTGAAGAGTGCGAAGAGTGTGAGGACTGCAATGTATACCATAAATGGACTAAAGATTCAATGATACCAATTCTTATATCTTCAGAATTTGACATGGCTCAGTTCCCTGGTCGTAAAATTCGTTTTAAACCAATAATAATTAATCGCAGGCCTAAAGATTATAATATATGGGCGGGTGGGAGGTCATCACGCATAACTTTAATTGCAGTACAAGAAAAAAGAACCGAAAATAGTGAATGGGAATTGTATCCTTACACATATATAATATCTCGGGTGAAAAAAGGTTTTTCCAGTTATGTAGGTATGCCTTATGAAGCCGTTCATACATTAAAGAATTCTACCGACCCGGCTGCTAAGCAAAAAGCAGAGTGTGTTATTGAGAAAGCGAGCATTACATTTTTACATCGGGGTGGGAGTATATCGATGGATTCCATAGACCAGTTAAAATTTAAAAATATGGACTGTATGTCGGCGAATCTTCCTACTGATAGTTGGACTTTGTACGCAACGCAAGATTACGCAGATATGCTGAATAAATTTTATATAACACGAGAACAAAGCCATCCAGATATATTTTATGCATCATATGGTTCATACGACCTATATAGTTAATTACGGTATAAAATTAATATTATATTTGATAATTATCCATAACTAACACAGATCGTATTGTTATAGTGTTATAGCGTTATAGCGTTATAACGTTATAATATTGTATAAAAAAATATTAAATTTATCCAACAATTCCAATTATATATTTTTTCACATACAGATATTGGTTGTGGTTGTGGTTGTGGTTGTGGTTGTGGTTATACTTCACGATATAATTCGTTCAATAGTATCGGGTGTTAAATTGCCCTGCGTTTTAAGATTTTTAATATCATAATATTCAACATTATAAGCACCATCTATATCATCACGATAATTAATATACTGTGGATTTTTTTCTTGTGTAAACCAATCATAAATTTTATTTGCCCGTTCGCGAGTTGGCGACATACCTTCACACATATACTCCGTTAAAAGAAGATATAATACCAGCAACACCGCGACCGCGATAAATATTTGGTCAATTGTGATGTGCATCTTAATTTATATTTTCCTGTTCTGTTTTATACTAGTATTGATTTGTTTTAGTTGTGTATATTTTACATACAACAATGATAAAATAAAAAATATTAACTTTTATTTCATGGGTTGAGAAAGGCTGTAATAACCACCATTTACATCTTATTAATTATACATGGATAGTGGTATATCATCTCCATCACGCGAACTAATAAACGGGTTTGACTTAAATACCACAAGGCCCTTTTCAATATCTTCGGATGTTAATAATCGCTTTTCTGCGTTATGTACACCAAATATACGTCGCGCGTGTGTTATTTTACACTTTTGAAACATGACTTCTAAGTCACCACCCATAAATTTAAAATAATCTTTATTGCCTTTAAAGAATTCTTCATTTACAGCAAGCGGCTTTATATCCCAATCTTCGCGCCTTGCAATTTGTTTAAAAATCGCACACATTTCAAGTGGTGTATACGGTAGAATTGTAAAACGATACGGAAAACGCCTTTCTAATCCCGCATTATAATTAAAGAAACATGACTGAATTTTATCTTTATATCCGGCTATAATACACACAAACTCCCCCGCATGTTCAGATAGATTGCGATTAATTGTATCTATACATTCTTTACTATACATATCTCTACCGCCTTCATTGCCAAGTGAATATACCTCATCAATAAATAAAACACCACCAAGTGCGTCATCTATTACTTTTTGTGTTTTTGGTGCGGTTTGTCCTAAATATTTACCTATTAAATCGGAACGTTTGGCAAATACCACATTAGGTGAACTAATAAAGTCCATATGATAATAAACTTCGGCTAATATATGACCTAGCATAGTTTTACCAACGCCCGGTTGTCCTTCAATTACAGTATGATAGTTAACGCAACCATCCCCATTAACACCCGTTAAATTAAATATCACCATATCAACTACCTGTTGTTTTACTAATGTCATACCAATAACATCACGTAATTTTCGTAGTGTAGGGGTCATCTTTTTAAGTTTATCCATGTCAAATGCATACATATCACACTTGTCTATAACTGTTTCTCCTAATTCTATAAGGTCATCGAGTGTTTCTATTCTTTTTTCCACATCAACCCATCGGATTTTTTTTAATGGGGGCCTTTCATTATCATAATTATCTGTATCGCTAGTATCGCTCTCATCACCGCTATCACTTCCATCATCATAACCTACAACATCTACATGTGGGTTGGAAATGAGGTCTGTGTTAGTGGTGTTGGTGTTGTCGTTGGTGTTGGTGTTGGTGTTAACTTTATTAAACTTATTATATTTTCGTTTCTTTGATTGTGGATTTTTATTATTGGGCATGTTAATAATTATGTGTGTTTTGGCTTTCATATACAAATATGTGTTTTATTTTCATATATTTATATGTGTTTTATGTTAAAGAATATTATTTGATAATTATATAAAACAATATTTATATTATTCCACATAAATAATGTCATATAGTGATACTTATAATTCAGCATCTACACATACATGTGATACCGATGACGTTGACGTTGACGTTAATACTGTTAATACCCCCATCACCTCCAATACAACCAACACCGTCAATACTGCAGGCAATCGTGATGTTATAACAGCACATAAAAAACAGCACGTAAATATTCGTGGAAACATTAAGAAAATATCAGTTATTAAAGATACGAATTCTGATAATTATAGCAGTGATACAAATATAGAAACGTATGCTGATGATTTTATGAGTATTGATGATGTTATGAGTATTGATGATACGGGTAATAGTCTAAATACTCATAACATAATTGACACAATAAATAGCGCATACTCACTATGGCTAACTAAAAATAAAGGAAGTGAATCGCGTATGTATTTATTAGACGCGGAGCGGATTATGTTAAATAATTGGCTTAAAAAAACACATATTTATCGCAAGGCTACATATCGCGCTAATATTTATTATAAACAATGGGATACATTTCTTGGTATCATTCCCATTATACTAAACGCAATTATAATTTTAATGGACAGTTATGAGTTTATTTACACAGAAGCAAAAATTATAACTATAATAACCTTTGCGATGTTAGCGGTATCTACTATTTTTAGTTCAGTACATTCGTTTCTTAAACTTTCAAAGCAGGGCGAATCAATGCGTCATGTATCGGACAAACTCATGCAAGTGTATCTACAAATACAAATATACCTAGCACAGAGTACAGAACCATTAATTCCGCCGGTTAAGTTCATTGAAATTGTTTATAAAGATATTGTGGCACTTATGGAAGAGTCGGGTAATATACCTATTGGTATTATGGTTAGGTATCATGCGCGATTACAAGAATTGGATACGGCTAATTTAGAAACATTCACATAACTTCCACATACCTATCATCGTGCCTCTACACCTCTATACTCCAACATATCCACACTCCCACATATCCACGCCTCTACACCCACATCCTAGTCAATATAAAAATTGATTAAACAAATAAGAATTAATAAAAATAATAGTTAGTGAAACAAAAGCACTTACATAATATGGATCGTGCAACATTAACACGAGTATTTGATGGATTGGGTGAGGAATATAAACAATTGTTGGCGCGTAATAATAAACAATTACTATCGCCGATATTAACAAAATTAGATGAAAAAATAAAAGCTGGTGAAGATATTACCCCGCCACCCGCGGACATATTTCGCGCATTTAAACTCACAACATGGAATAATTTACGTGTTGTAATTATTGGGCAAGACCCATTTATTAGGCCGCAACAAGCAACAGGACTATCTTTTAGTGTTCCAAAATCGGCAATTAATAATGCGGGAAAACGCGTAGAGTTTAAGATTCCGCCATCAACACGTAAAATATATAATTGTTTATTAAATTGCGGAATGATAGCAGAAATGCCATCACACGGCAATTTAGAAGAATGGGCTAAACAAGGCGTGTTAATGTTAAATGCCGCACTCACTACTAAAATGGGCGAGTCAAATGCGCATACGTTTTGGCATTCATACACAGATAAAATAATTCAAGACCTTTCGGAACGCAAAGATTTTATTGTGTTTGTATTATGGGGTAATTTTGCGCAAGAAAAGGCAACATTAATTGATGATACTAAACATATTGTGTTAAAATGGGGGCATCCAAGTCCCATGAATAGTGCTAATAAGTCTGCCGTTAATAAACAGAATTTCTTATATTGTGATTCATTTACGCGTACCAATGAAGAATTAGATAAACGTGGATTGCCCATTATTAATTGGAATGTTGATATTGCTGACCCACATAATGCACAATTAGATCCGGTGCCGGCACAACAGCCCACCGAGCCAAACTGCGCATATTTATTTACAGACGGCGGTGCGACGGCGAACGGTAAGGCAAATTGTAAGGCATCGTGGGGCGCTTATGTTGTAATTAAAGGGCGGGGCGCCACCACCCACACTATGTCGGGTATTGTGCCGCCGATTAAAATTAAAGGCGGTAAATTTCAAACATCAAATAACCGCGGAGAGATTACCGCACTTGTCGAAGCTATTAAATACATTAGAAAACTTAAATACTCATATGATATTGAGATTATTTCTGACAGTAAGTATTTAATTGATTGCATAACAAAATGGATTCCGAATTGGTTGCGTGATGATAAAACCGCAGAGAAGAAAAATACGGATTTATTAATTCCACTATACACGGACATTAAAAAGATGGATAATGAAATTACATTTAAACATATTAATAGTCACCGTCATGCACCGCCGGAAGAATCGTCCGAATATTTTTATTGGTATGGCAATGATGTCGCTGATAAACTCTGTGCAAAACTATTAGAATAATCAACCATAATATTGGATAAAATATTATTTTTTTATAAAAAAAATCAATCGCTATCAAACAAGTAATGCGTCATTAAATCAGCAACAGATTGCGGCCTGTCGTTAATCAATGGGCTATCTCTGTACATGTCGCTGTTGCCGCAGTCGCTCCTAATGTCATCGTCGCCACTAATGTCATCGTCGCTTCTATTAGTAAACCTTGCGCTTCTTGGCGGTGAAAAAGTGCCGGTAGGTATAAAACCATCAGCCATACCGTTAACCATAGGAAAAGGTATATTGTATGTAATAGTGCTTTCGGGGTCTTTCCACAGTAAGTCCGTTTCCAATTTAGAATTATCAGCCGTTGCTGTATTTAACGAGGCATTTTCAACGGGAGGGTCGTCGGATATTCTTTTAACTGGTATAGCGGGATAATCATTGCAACCGGTCAGTATTTGCGATGGTGCTGTAAAATACATAACATGTATAATTTTATCAATCATATGTTGGATATTTGGGATGTGAATGTATTTACTTAACTTCTTTAACACAACATTCAATAAATCTATTTGGGTCCATTTGGTATGTTTAATTTTAATTAATACAATATCACGTTCCTCACATGCGCGCATAACACTATTATACCATGCAAATTCTTTAGGGTCCACATAATGAATTGCCAGATTTAATTTAGCATTATATGCGGTGGGTGCTCTTTTACCAAAACATGCAAAATCAACATCAGTGAACGGCAACATAAACACATTTTCAATAATGTTTTTACAAATGATTCCGTTATTATGAATACTACCAACTTTAATAGAGTGGGGGCATCGCTTAATGCTATCATATTTTGTTAATATTTCGGGAGATGCATAGAATACATTATTACACTTATTACACGACCATTCTAAATGCATTTTACGATGTCCGCAAATAATATCATTATTGTTATAACTAATTTGTTTGGTGTGGCTGTGATTGCGGTATTTAAAATATGAATCAGTAAATGATATGGTATTACATACGGTACAACCATAACCCGTCGACAATGCGTTTGTCCCGATCGTGAATTTATGTCCCTTTTCGCAAACCATAATATAATCAGTCTCGTTATATGACCATTTATTATTTAACATCACTACAGATGTATTGTATTTTTTACTCATCATGCTAATTAATTCACATGGAATACACCATTTTTTAGAAATTTTTTGCGGCGTGCCTTCCCATTCATGACCGTGAGAACACTCAAGTTTAACCATTATAGACTGTTTAGATTGTGTCGACGCACCGCCATTACTACTATTTTTCTGAGAATTGTTAATATACACACCGGTAATTTTACAGTTTTGCAACTCCGCTTGTTGAATAAACCCAATAGTGATAGAAGTCATATTTGCAAAAATATAGCAGGTATCTATAAATGCGTGGTTTATAATCAATTTTTTTCTATAATTATTCATAACGGATAATTTGGGTAATTTAAACAATACTTTAATTAGTAATATAGTCAAAATCGCGGTTTTAACAAAATAAAAATTTTGAAATCATAATAGCCATTTATAGTCAAATCATATTATATTGCCTATATAACTTAATATTTACTAATCTACATAGATGGAGGTAAAGATGAGCGATACTATTACTAAAACTATTATAGAATGGATTAACGATAACCATTCTAGCAAGAAGATACTTCCGATTGAAGATCAGCATTCCATCATAAATCCACCTGAACTATTGAGGGAGTTTGTTCCACGTATACATCAACTCGCATTAACTAAATCCGCATTAGATTTAGAAGAGGTGCGTTGTATTAGTTTTATAAAAAAATCGGATAAACGTGATAATCCCTTTGATTGTGAAAAAAATGCGATAGGAGAAAAAATAACTGTTGAAAGTTCTGCAATAGTTATTTCTGATGCATTTGGTAGTGGTAAAACGCTTGTGGTAATTATGATTATAATGAGTAGACAGACACCACCGGCGGTTCCTGCGGTTATGCCTGGCAATGATAGGACACAAAAACACCTACGGATGCAGCCGATAAACAACAAATATAAGTCTATTTATCGCGAACAGCAAAATAAACTTATTTATCCTAATCTAATAGTGGTTGGTACGGGCGTATTATTAAAGTGGAAAGAAGAAATTAAACGTGTCGCGCCGCACTTTAAAATATTCACAGTTGGTTCATTATTAGACCTCAAACGTATGTATACGCTTTATAAGTCTGGGCGGCTTAATCGCTATAATATCATTCTATTGAAAAATGGCCTAGTTAGCGGTTCATTCCGTCTTGATGAGGAAGAAAAAGGTGTCTGTGATAATAATCATTGTAAGTATGGAAAAAATTGCGCACGCCACATCAAAGGAACACGGCATCTTATTAATGTCGTAACCAAAATGACACAAAATGATTGTTGGAGTCGCGTGTTCTACGATGATTTTGATACTATTCAAATTCCATTAAATGCGGTACATATTAATTCATTGATGACATACTATATCTCCGCTACGGTTAAAAATAACCACAGTAAAACAATGACATCCCCCACAACAATGGTAAATGATATTTTTAAAACCAATAGTTGCCGTTTACTCAATGAAGTGTCTAATGATGAATTTCTATTTACCAATTTTAATCTACGGACAGAAGATAAATTTCGCGATGAATCACTTAAATTGCCAATAGTGCGATTTTATAAATATGTCTACCGCAACCCCGATGACCAATATATAAAATTAATTGGTGCAATGGGCGAACAGGACGCTAATGACATTATGGAAATGCTAAATGGTGATGCAGTATCAACCGCGGCCGAGGCTGTTGGTATTGCTACTATGTCTGTTGCAGATATATTTGAAAAAATTCTGGCCGATAAATATCAAAAGTATTTAGCTGCAGTTAAAGTGTTATCGGTAATTGATGAGGCTATTGAATATGTCGGTGGGTTGGATAATATTGCTAATCGTTATACTGATAAAGGAAAACACAAGCCTTATACCGAACAAGAAATTGCATCTATTATTAAAAAATTAGATAAAGGAAAACCGTATAATTCTATTAAATATCAGTCGCATGATTTAATTCAGGCAATGTGTGAACTTAAGCATAGACGTAAAAGTACAAAAATAGAATTGGGTCGGGCAATTGACCGAGTGAAAGAAAATATTAAAGAAGGTGATTGCCCAATTTGTTGCATTCCGCTTGAGGAAAATGATGCAATTATTAATAAATGTTGCGGTATTGTGATGTGTGCGGATTGTGGGATTAAAGGCGCGCGTATGAATACTGAGGATATGTATGGTCGGCGTTATAGAGACGGTCAAGAAACTCATATCCGCGGTAATTGTCCGCAATGTAGGGCTGTGATTAATCTTCAGGATTTAATATTTATTAATCAAGAATTTGACCTTGAAAACATGTTAAACGCACAGGGTGATGAAAAGATGCCAATTGTTGAATCAAAAGAGGAGGTTGAAGATAAAAAAGAAGAAGTTGACCCGATAGATGAAATTGAGAATCCTAAATTAAGGGCACTTTACCAAATCATTAAAGGCAAGCAACCCGATAATGTAAAGGAAATTTTCCCACGTATTGACTCGCTTATTCAAGGAGAAAAGGACATACCCGCACCCGCAGATATACCACGTAAAATAATTGTATTTGCGGCGTTTAATGAAACACTCTATAAAATTCAGGAGTTCCTAAATGAGCAACAAATTAAATTTAGTAGACTTGGTGGGACGTATAAGCAAATTCATGAAATGATAACGGATTTTAAGACAAATAATATCTCTGTTATGTTAATTAATTCAACAACCAACTGTGCAGGATTAGATTTGCAGTTTACTACTGATTTGATATTCTTTCATAAGATTATTGATTCAAATGTTCAGTCGCAAGTCGCGGGGCGTATTCAGCGTATTGGTCGTAGATATAACGGTAATATTCATTGGTTGTTATACCGAAATGAAAAAGATTCTATTCAATGAATAATTATATTCGCATATTTGCGTATTTGTGTATTTGCGTATTTTTTTTATTATATTTAAGACTAAATCTTATTAAAATTATATTTAAGACTAAATCTTATTAAAATTATATTTAAGACTAAATCTTATTAAAATTATATTTAAGACTAAATCTTATTAAAATTATATTTAAGACTAAATCTTATTAAAATTATATTTAAGACT
>Ga0233449_1000607_pt1 | contig 39916 bp, 37 predicted proteins | sample SI_124_October20_FD_183012 | JGI IMG/M metagenome (GOLD analysis project Ga0233449, IMG submission 183012) | Seawater microbial communities from Saanich Inlet, British Columbia, Canada - SI_124_October2016_200_MG | ecosystem: Environmental > Aquatic > Marine > Inlet | place: Canada: British... | reverse complement strand
ATGCTTTTATTGGTGTTGTTATCCGTTAAAGTATCTAAAGCCAACGGCGTTGTATATATTGCCTAATTAATACTTAATAATAAGAGTTTATTTTTTTATATCTAATGAATTAATAATAATATACTTAATATATTCATATCCACTAACCATATACGTGTTATTTGTACAAGCTCACACACCCACACACCCACCCACACCCTCACACCCTCACACCCACCCACACCCATAAAAAAATGCTACCAATAATTATATTATGTGTGTTGTTGTTGATAAGCATTATTTATTGCGTTAGGCCGGGTGTAATTGTTATTAACGGCGGTGAAGAATCTTCTGATAAACTAATAGCGGGCGCGGCACATAATCCAGATTATAAATCGTACTATTTAGATGTAGAAGATTTAGATAATTGTTATTTTATTAAATTGGCAAGAGAACGCAAAATGCGCAAAATGTCCTTGGTTGAATTAAGAAAAAATAAATATGTGGATATTATGATTATGCTTGGACCGTATGCATCATTCCCTCCACGTGAATTTTATTCGTATAAATCATACATTTCCAATAGACTTGACAGTAAAATATTACATCATAAAGTTAAACTACATTCAATTATAAACAAAAAGAATATCGGTATAATTCCAGAAACAAAAATTATATCATCAGATAAAAGACTGGATACTCTACCATCAGATGACCCATGGGTATTTAGAGTAGAAAAAGGATTGGCCGGGAAGGGTACATATTTTATATCTAATGATGATGAATTAAAAAACGCATTTGATGAACGGGATAAGCATTTTTCTAATCAATCAGTATTATTATCAAAACATATCACCGATAAAATGTTGCTTACAATAGATAATGAACAATATAGCATGCAATTACGTATTAGATTAATAGTTGTTGTAGATGCTGATGGTGGTAAATATATGGGTGTATTTAAATCCGGTTCGCAAATGGGAACATCACGTGTTCCTTACACAAAAAATTATAGTGATTACAGCTCTCAATATTCAGGTCCTCAAGGAGCATTCGGATGTCTATTTCCAGACGATTACCCAGGAGATGCTGATATTGCATTTAGTGCGGTAGTAGATATGTTCCGTAAATTAGCGGAATATACTCTACCTTTAATTAAAATATATCCTGAATCTAAAGCGGGTTTTGAAATATTTAATCCTGATATTATCATGACAAAAGATAATGAACCGCGATTAATAGAAATAAATACGGGAGGTAGTTTTCCCAGCGAAACTATACCCAATACTATTTATGCTGAGAAACCTGAAATTGTGGACAAGGTTTCAGAAAGCGTGTTTGGCGGAATTATGGAATTTGCAATAGACCCAATCTATGGCGGCAAACGCGGTGATAAATATGTAGTACAATGTTACCCATAATACATATAACTGCCAATCTTCTTTTAATTGTATTTTTTATTTATTAATTAAAAACTGAATGTGTATTTATTATATTATTGTTATATTTATACTTTTATCTATAACCACTCACACCCACACTAACACACCCACACTAACATATACTACTACTTTTACATTATTATATCATTATACTAATATGCCGTCAATTTATACACGTCGCGGTGATGAAGGCACCACTGATACATTTGGCGGAGGACGCATTTGTAAAACGGATAATTTAATAGCAACTGTAGGAGCAATTGACACACTCAACTCTACAATAGGTATTGCATATGAACATGTCCATGGGTCTCTATTGCGGAGACAAAACTTTTTAGTAAAAATGAGGTCATTATATTATTCTACTTTAATTTTTATCGCAACTTTCACCACACTCAATATTCGCCATAAATATTTGTTGTTTTGTTATATTGGTATTGCTTTTATTATTTGCCTATTCGGTGCGTATATTAAACGTAAAACATTGTTGATTGAAAATGACTATGCGATTTCTGTATTACGTGAATTAAATATAATCATGAATTTAAATTTTACATTATCGTCGGTGGTAGCCGAACTCCCATCTAAAAATAAAATGATAATCATGCCCGATTTCACAGCTAAATTAGAACAATATATTGACCAATACGATAAAAATCTGCCACCCTTGCGTAATTTTATTCTACCGTGCGGTAATATAACAGTTGCGTCTTTACATCATTGCCGTACTACCGCACGCGTAGTAGAACGCGAACTATGGTTGCTTGCAAAAAATAGTGATTTTCATATTGATGATAAATTGCATAAATATTTAAATCGCCTATCCGATTATTTCTTTACCGTAGCGCGCCATGTTGTAAACGAAGAAAAATTACCTGAAGTTATTGTTTCCCCGCTGGCTGATAATATCACCGAATAATTATTAAAACTAAAATGCCGCGTTAACAAAATAAATCATTATATAAAATTACTTTTTTGTATTATCAATAATAGTATAAATATTTATATAAATTGATATAATAAGTCAATTTTGGTTTTATAAAATTGATACTGTGAGACTTAATATATAATCGGTAATTGAAATCTACAGATTATTAAACCAAAATGTCATTTAACGATATACAGATTGGTTATAATAGATATGCAAGTTCACACACTGGAGGTGTAAAACCCACACACTATAAAAATAATAAATATAATAAATATAATAAATCTAATAGTTCTAATAATTCTAACAATTCTAACAATCCATTAGTTGCTAAATTTGCACAAGACGTAAAAAACGGCAATATTACATTCCCGTACCAACGCGATAGGATAACAGATGATGAAATTCGCGAAATGTTTGATAAATTACAAAAATTTAAATCAGACGAACGCTGGCGATATTCTCAATATCAACTACGTAATATCGCAATTGATACTGAACGTTTAGTATTTAAAGGACGCCCAACGTTGTTAATAGTAAAAGGCAGTGATTATGTTGCATGGGAGCGATTATCTGATATGTGGAATGAAGAATGTAGAATGAAATGTTTGGTATATGACCAAAAGCTTACACCATTCGACTTCTTTATGAATCATCCGGATCGCATCGCCACACATGCACTGCGTAAGAATGGCGAAATTACCCCATATACAACACGTGAGGCAGTATATGAGTTAGCGCGCGAATGTACATCACATAAACCAACGCATATTATGGCATTAATGAAATTATTTGACGCAAAAACTATATTGGATTTCTCTAGCGGATGGGGTGATCGCTGTATTGGTGCAATGGCCGGCGGTGCAGACTTCTATTGTGGAGTCGACCCTAACCCATGTTTGCATCCAAATTATAATGCGATGATTGAATTCTTTAAATGGGGAGACTGCGTGCAAATGATTGAATCCACCATTGAGGATGCAGAACTTCCAGACCGTAAATTTGACCTTGTCTTCACTTCTCCTCCATATTTTGACCTTGAAATTTATGACACCGGCGACGATGATAACGCTAAGGCGAAACAGTCAATTAATTATGGCGGTCAGCGCGACTGGTTTGATAAATTTTTAGTTGCCGCAATTGATAAAGTGTGGGCAAAACTTAAAGATGGCGGCGTATTAGCCGTTAATATTAATCAAAAGAACAAAAAAGAGAATTACATTGATTGGATGATTCAGTATATGAAGACTTTGCCAAATGCGAATTACTTAGGTGTTATTTCATACGCAAATGAGAAAGTCAGTAATCCACAACCCATTTGGATTTGTCAAAAACAACCATTCCGTGTAGAAAACGGCAACGTATACTTACGCCATTTCACCCCAGATGATATTCCGCGAATGAGCGAGATTATGGGCAACACGGCCAACATGCAGACTATTGCGACCGGTGAAACAAAAACGCTAGAGCAGGTAGATGCGCAAATTCGCAAATATATCGCACTTGAATATACGTTTTACCCTATTGTATTGGGGGTAAATGACACAATTGTTGGTTATATTGGTCATTATTCGGGTCGGTATACGGACCGTTCACTTGCGGATAAACGTATAACCCGCATTGTGATAGATGAATCACACCGTGGTAAGGGCTATGCACAATCAGCATATCGTGCTTTACAGCAAACAACCAACAATGTGTTATTTGCAATGATTGAGCCGAATAACATGGCATCCGTCCGTGCACATGAAAAAGCGGGATTTACCCATGATTCTGATATTTCATTTAAAAAACACAATTATAAACTTTATCGTTCCGCAATTAGCGGCGGTGATGATGCCCCCACATATATTATTCGTACGTATGAATTTGACCAGAATTATGTAGAGGAGTTATTTAATGAGCGTGGGTGGAAACCGGCGCCTCCTATGACAGTTCCATCTCTTGTATATGAAGACAGTGATAATATGGTTGCAAAAAACACTTTTGCGGGGGAGGCAATAATAAAAACGGTTTTGGGTGAATCGCGCAAAGCAATAGTTGATAAGGCGAGATTATATCATGGTGCTAATAAACAATATATGCCCACTCAGTTTGATATCCGACCTAATCCGCGTCCTGAATTTATTGAACGATTTGCAAAAAAGATATTCGCGGATGCGCCACAATGGATTGTGCGGCCGGTGGGTGGATGGTTCTTTAAAGGTAGAGGCATATCCGCAGTAACTAACTACGCCGAACTTAAAAAGGCAATTGCGCCGCGCACACAATATGCGGTAAGTGTGTATATCAATAATCCATTACTATGGAAACATCAGTATAAATTTCATATCCGCGATATAGTTATTTATGGGTCAGACACCCAATACATACATGACCCAGAAATGATGTTTGCGTATCCTACAAAAGAACCGTACCATAATGCCGATTTTAATAATAAAAATATACACGACACACACTTTATTTCACTTGATTATACGGGGTATTTAAAAGACATAAAAGTTTGCTTAGGTAAACACTATGACGCAGTTAGAAAACAGATGGAAGAAATAGTTAAAACTACATTAGAATCATTTACACCCGAAGTGTATGAGGAAACAACACACGGTATTGGTATTTTTGGTTATGATGTTATGATTGACTGTAATTATCGTGTTTGGTTATTGGAAGTGAATGATAAAATTGGCTTAGCCGGTGTATCTCCGCGACCATTCATATGTCATGTCATGGATACAGCTGAACGTTTATTAAAAGCCCCGCCGCTCAACAATAAATCTAAGGTAAAGAATATGTCTAGAAATAACGACAAAGTTGATAAAAATTCAAAATATACTTTTATAGTGCGAAGTCGCAATTTTAGCATGCACGCCGCGGCTAGTGTTCTTAATCCGAGGGGTTGGTCCGCATATAATAAAAATACAGCAGGGATACCAACACTACTATATGAAGATGAGTCGTTCATGTATGGCAAGAATACTCACAAAGGCAAAGTAGTAGTAAAAAGCATATTAAATAATAATAAAAGTGCGATTACCGATAAAGCCAATCTTTACACAACTCTTACGGACGCATACCCCGGTAATGCGTTTATGTTGCTGCAACACACACTACAACCCAACAATTCTGTATCCGAATTAAGTGATATCTTTGACCAAGCGCCGGTATGGATTGTAAAGCCGGTAGGTAAAGGATTTTATAAAGGTAAGGGTATTAGCGTTGTGAAGAATATGGCGGAATTAAAGGGTGCAATTGCCAAAGATACTAAATACGCGGTGGCGCAATACCTTACTAACCCACTATTGTATGATGGTAAAAAATTTCATATCCGCGTTTTAGTTATTTGTGGTAGCGATAGTAAATTTATAGTTATGGACAAACTTAATGAGATTTATCCCGCCGAAGATGTATGGGAAGAGGACGATTACACTAATCCGCGTGTCCATGATACGCATTTTGTATCACATGAATATACGGGAAGTATGCGTGATTTAGAAAGACGGTTTAGTGAAGATAAGACCGCCGAAATATCGCAACAAATGAATGATATTGTCAATGCTACAATTTGTTCATTTAAACCCACACCATATCCTGAATCGCAATATGGCTTTGAAATATTTGGCTATGATTTCATTATTGATGATGATTTTCATGTATACTTAATGGAAGTTAACGCAAAGGTTGGATTAGAGGGGTATGACCCTAAAATTGTATTTGATGCAATTGCTGATACAGCTGAGCGTGTAATGGGTGTTTGATGATATAATAATACTTAAAATTGATTTTTTTGTGTAAAAAATGAGTTTTTTAAAATTGAAAAAAAACACTTAAGCACTCTCAATAGCTTATTGGTAGTTGGTGAGAGTAAAAAGTACTTTCTGATTGTGAAAATCTTTAAGACTGTGTTGTCTAAAAACAACTATGGCCTCCTTACCTACCGCGGATGCACCACCTACCGTGGATGCGCCACCTACCGTGGATGCACCACCCGAACTACCCCGGGAAATTTGGGAGATAATATTGTCCGAATTGCCGGTTTTTGATTTGCTGCCGGCGCGGTTGGTTAGACGGGATGTGTATGTGTTAGTTCAACACATCGCCCAGAAATTTACATGTCTTCATTGTAAACGAGTTGCCGAACTAACACCCGCGATTTGCAACTGGGATAGTACATTGTTGTTATGCCCGTGGTGCATCAATCACATCACTTGGCAATGCGACTCGTGCAATTGGCATGATATGCGGGTACATTTGTCAGTGTGGACAAGGGCAAGTTTCACCCACAGTGATGATTATCGGGTGGTACACTCCAAGGGTGCTTGTTGGCATGATGACTGTGCTGTTTGCGGTATGCCAATTCAAAACTTCGACGAAGCCTACCGTCCAAGTACTAATACTCGTGATAAGTATGGTATACTCATCACACAAGTTGTCTGCCGAGAGTGTGGGAAAGACGAACTCGTTCCATTTAGTCAAAGTTGGACTGGGGAAGGAGGGGTTGAGTATGATGCCAGACATGGTCGGCTGGGTGCTCATCTCGGTGTTATAGAGGACACTTTCTCTAATCCCACTGACACTCCTATCGTGTCACAAATAGCAATTCAGCCGGATTGCGATAAGTGCCTTATACGCCTGTATACTTATGATGGCGCGGCTTTCGATCATAGGCTACAAGAATTTTTGTGTGCAAATTGCACACTACTTTGGCATGGGACGGAGGAATGGCATGGCGAGGAAATCGATCACTTGGGTCATCTGACTGGGTTGCTTCAACTCAGTCCAGCTGAGCCGCCTCCGAAGCCTCTATTCTGGCTGGCGCTGGCGGTTACACCGGCTGTTAACTTAACTTCATGCCCACAGGAGATTTTGGACAACATCTCGTCCCACCTGGCTGTCGCAGACATGCGTGCGTTTAGTGCTGTGTCAATGGCAATATGGGACGGATGCCGTAAAAGTCGGTTTGACAGTAGTTGCGATAACTGCGGGCGGTGTGCCGAACTGACACCCGCAATTGAGTTTAAGAAGGTGTTAATCTGGCTTTGCCCATACTGCATCAGGCGCTCAACGTGGAAGTGTCAGTTGTGCGGTTGGAATGACGTTCGAGTTTATACTTGTTCATTAGTAGAAGACGACAATCCGAACATTTCTTACCTTGTACATCACCACGGAAGATGCAGAGATTTGCAGTGTATGGATTGTAAGAAAAATCTTAATGGATACACGGATGTAAGCCCGTTCAAGGATGAGGGCTCCGCCGAATTGCAACTCGACCAAGTTCAGTGTTGGGATTGTTCTTCTAAAGAAACCAAACCGCGGTTTTCGGGTGGGATGTTGCATTTACCGTGCGATAAAGCTGAGTTTACTGACCCTGGTATCGAACAACCATTGCGGCAGTCATGTGAGTTTTGCACGGGCCCAACAAGCGAGAGCGCCAAAATGGTAAAAGCCGGTGAAGAATATCATCAATTGGCATGTAGTCGCCCAACCTGCGACATACACAGTGAGAATTCACGTTCATTGGGTAGTTTTATCCATCACATAGAGAGTGAGTGAGTTTTACTTTACTTTGCTGTATTTTTATTTTTTGTTTTACAATAATACATTATTAGGTTATTATTTCATATGTATATTGGGATATTATTTTAGAAAACACACACCATATTAAAAAAAAACATTACACTTTACCTATCTCATATTAAAGTTAATAATTATTATTAAGTTTATTTTCTAAATATTTTTTATACAAATCAGAACCATCCTCATCTACATCGTTAAAATATTTATTGCTTTTACCTAATATTTTATTTATCCAATCATTACAATCTTTTTCTTCAGAAAAATAACCATTAATAACATGCCCATTACCCGCATATATGATAATTGTTTTATTATCGGTAATGCGAAAAGCCGAGATATGATTTTTCTTTATCCACGTATTACCACATCGGATATAATTACGAGATGTAAGTAATTTATCCATATCAGTATGTTGCTTTCTTTGTTGTATAATTGTTGCTCTGGATGTCGGTGTAATACTAATATTGCGCAAATGTGTTAGCATAACACCCGGAGATTTACGGTACGCCATATTTCAAACTTCTATATATGATATTGAAATTTATTTTTTTATTTAATAATTTATTGCGTCAATTAAATGATAAATTGTTAATACATTATTTTATATTTGTGCGGCGGTGTGTATATGATATAGCTTAATACTGAGATAATAATTGTTATACCATATCAAAAAAATAAATTATTGAAACGCATGATATAAGCATTTCTGCCCATACTTTACTGCTTATTAGTGGTCGGAACAAACTCACACTTATCGCCATCACAATAACGGTCAAGTTCTTCATCCGGTGTGTCTTTACGATGAGAATGGAACTTAAGCGGCTTAAGGTTTTTAGTCCGCTCTAGATATTCTTCCTCAGTAATGGATTCATATGGTTGTTGTGGGTAAGGCGTTCCCGCATCAAGCCGCGGTAAGAAACTAACACACTTCAGGCGGTATTGGTAATAATCAAGTGCGGCTTTAACCTGCGCACCTTCTTTTTCTTTATCAAAATCAATAGTTACAGAAACCGAATTATCGCTCCAATGTTCCTGTAAAAACGCCGCAAATTCAAGTTTTTCCCACATACTAACTTCATCCTGCGTGCGGACATCTTCCTTAACACGGGTGGGAAATTCAACCACAACAGTGGTCTTTTCACTACCAATACACGGCTCAATATGATATCCCGCCTCGCGCAACGGTTGTAGAAGTTCGGATTCTTTCATTAAACGAACGCGCCGCGTGTAATATCGCGAAATTGGGAAGTGGCAGCCTGGGAGCGCTCCCGCGAGTAATGAAACAGTATTATGTGTAATTGCACCATTGGCTAACTGATATGTATGTGTATTTTCTACTTCAACATCTACTGTAAATTGTTTACCGATGTTTTTAACCCCACCAACTACACGCATTTTTTTAGAATAATTTATATACTTTTTCACCTTATAGATTTAGGGCTAATTATCTTTTAATGTAGATATATATTTAATTCAATTTTTATTTCAATGTGAACATCAGAAAATATTTAAGTAGGGCAATAATATAATATAGTATATTATATATGATTGCGATACATATAATATTTATTATATCACTCATTTACTATGAATCGTAAAACTAAAATATTATTGGGGTTGGGTGTTATATTAATCTTAATATGTACGATAATTATAATTACGATAATACCATCTATTGTAAATAATAAATCGCAAAGAACCAACACTAATAATGATACAACTAATAATGATATAACTAATACCACAACCGGCACCAACACTAATACCGGCACCAACACTAATACCGGCACCAACACTAATACCGGCACCAACACTAATACCGGCAATAATACTGATATTAACACTAATACAATAAATGAAACACTTAATAAACCAAAACCAGAATGTGATTGGGGTGAGAATCGCTGTGAGAATGGAAAACTACTCCAATGTAGTAATGGTCGGATTGTAGAACTAACAACATGTCAGTGGGGATGCGCGGAGGACGGTACCAAGTGTAAGCCGGAATGCGATTGGGAAGGCAATCGCTGTGATGCCGGAAAAATAACAAAATGCGAAAACGGTGAAATTAAGTATACTGTGGCTTGTGGTTATCCGGGTGATTGCGATCCGATAGACAACTCAAAATGCAGACCACCAGACCCGGGTTGTACGGCGGATATAGATGCGAAATGTTATAACGATGAAGGAGTTGACACTTTAGTTAGTTGTGTTGATGGACGCAGAGTTAATAAGGAGGTATGTAATTGGGGATGCGACCCAACAGGGCCTCGCTGTTATCCGGAATGTAGTTGGGATGGCGCCGTGTATAATACTGAAGAAAACACGATATTAGATTGTGTTGATGGCCGAATTACGCGACGTATGCGATGCGTAAATGGGTATGATGCTACAAAAAATATATGCAAACCGGATGGTTATAATTTAAGATGGAAAACTATGGGCGATTTTTGGTTTATGGCGGTGCCTTTTACCACTCCTTGGGGTAGTAAAGTCTTAAAGTTTAAAACAACTAGTTACCGCAATCAAGCATCAAAGTTTTATAAACAAGAGTTGGCGAATAAATGGATGCGTATATGGACCCTACATGAAGGTAAAAAGTATTATATTAACACTAATTTGCGCGACACTAGTGATTTAATAGCTACACACGACCCAATGGCGGAAACCGACCCTAGCCGATTACCAAAACTTCGTACCGGCGACAATAACACAATAATATATAAACCCAGTGTTAGTAATGGGGCGGTAATATGGTCTCAATCAACACCCGCCATATTACCGCCACAAAGCAATCTATGGAGTCCTGCAACTCCGGGTGAACACGGCTTTATACAATTTAAAACTGGCGCATCAAGCAGTAGCGGGCCGTCATCAAGCATGGATAAATATTGGGGAATACGGTGGTTTGGCGTTTACCCAGAATGGGAGGCGTCTCCGATGCCCGCAACCACCACGCCCACGGTATCTACCACGCCTACAGTATCTACCACATCCATAGATGTGCAACCACCACGTATATCATTCGCGAGTACAACAGATATAGATACCGCAATATTATCAGATGCTATAGCCACGTCGGTGGGTGGTAATATTGCAATGATGGATGATGCATTTGACATGCGATTGTTTTAGATAATATTGTTGAGATTAACATGACAGATAAAAAATTAAAAAACTATTTAGATAATATATGTCATGATTTTTAGACTATTTCTTTATCATGACATATATTATCTAATTTTTTATAAAACTCTTCTAAAGTGCCGTTATTTTCAATAACATAATCCCAACCATCCCAATTAACAAGATTTACTTCAGATTGGTGTGTTTGGCTACGGTCAATAACCCGGTCGTCGCGCATAATTCTCACACATGTAAATCCCGCGTGTTTAAGCGCTATTGCTTCATTGCGAAATCGCAAATCCGACACAAAATAATTATTAGAGTTAGTTTGGGTGTTAGTATCCGTATTATTATCTTCAACTTGAGCAATAAGTAATTTAATCCACACATCAGGGTCGCGACCACGCGCCCAATCAGTTCCTATCATTTGTAAAAACTGCGTATCTTTGGTTTGTTTAAATCCGCAACGTTGTTGTGCATAAGCCATAATGTCTTTTAAAGGGTCTGCAAATCGCAAAATCATACCATTATATTTTTTATGCATATAATCAGCCGCCGTATCTTTACCAGTTCGGGCTTGACACCCAAACGCAATTCGCATATCTTGTGATTTTATTAATCGTGGTGCAATTCTTACACAAGTATTATTTTTCATATTATTGTTCACCAACTTTTTTATCAAAATTATATAATTTTATTAAATCATCATATAATATTTTAGTATTATCATACACTTCCCAATCACATATAATATAGTTATTATCTTCTTTTATTTCGATATTCATTTTGTTATCTAAATGATCTTAGTATTATTATTATATATTTATATATCAATGTTTATCTGTGTTCTTTCATAACTTCATCAATAACTTGCTCAACATATATCAACTTTTTGTCAAACTCTTCACCAATATTCTTTTCACCCCCGTTTCCTTTTGTATTTGATATATACTCTATTTTTACTTTGTATAATTTTTCAGAAACTTCATCATATTTATAATATGATGTTGTAGTATACCAAAAACTTGTCATAACCTCAATACATTCATTGTTATATTTAACATGAAAATCATTAAATTTCCGTTTTTTGTCCAACTTAAATGTTTCTATGGTTTCATATATTTGAGTTATTAAATTTTGTATCTTGGTCGGAAACATGGTGATAAAATTATTAACAGATGATAGTTTGCTTAATATTTTTTGTAAATCATCATAGTCATGTTCTGCTTCCCAAAAGGATAAAGCTGATTCTCCTTTATGATTTATATCAATATGACAATCATATTCTTTCAAGTCTTCTCTGTATTGAGTTTCCAGATTAGTCAATTTTGTTCGAATACTCTCAAAAAGTTCCATTGTTATATAATAATTGAATAATATTTATTATAATTGATTTATTAATATTAATATTAAGAAAAACAATTTTTTTCTCTATTATTTAATTATTATATGATGTCCCCATGTAATTATTATTATAATAGTATTCGGTTCTATTTGAAAATATATGTTCTATAATACCTGAATTAGTAATATGGTTATAATAAGAAGAAATTAAAAATGGTATTCCTGACATTTGTTCATAATCAATAAACATGGATACTTTTTTATTTCCATTGGTCTTATAAATATTTATTGATGATCCATATTCATTCCATTGTTTGATTATACATTCATTAAGAAAAGATGTATTTAGTTAATTAGTTTTTATAATTTATATATTCAGTTGTATAATTTTTTCTTTATACTAATTTAATCGTAATTACATACAAATAAATTTTCTTTAAGAAAACAAATTCGTAATAAAGATGGTTCTATTAATTTAATATACTACAAACTTTTTTATATATATTTTCTCTTGATAAAAAAATATATCCCATTTTTTTATAATCTTTTGCCCATTTTTTATTTAATTTTTTAGTTTCTAAAGCACTACATTCATTTTTTAATGATAGTGTTACCCGTTTAATAAAAACATCATTATTTTCTGTTATATCTTTTTTATTGTGTTTTAGAATTTCTGGTAAATATTCTAATATAAAACGCTCACATTTTTGTTCAATAATTACATTATCATCAATATCTATATAGAAATTATAATCAGAATGAACATTATAATATAATTCTTTGTCTCTTCCAAATGATGTATTATCATTTAATCCAACAAAAATCAATGATTTTTTACTATGTTTTTTAATATAATCATTAATATATTTTTGGTATTCTCTAACATTTATAAAAGTCCATCTTTTTTCACCATAATAACTTTTTATAAATTCATCTCTCAAAATATCTAAATCTTTTACTATAATTTTATTGCCAAATTTTTTCTTTAATTTATTACCTAAAGTTGTTTTTCCCGAACCACTTGGACCACTAATATGTATTATCATTATTATATATATATATAAATTTTAACAATAGTCACAATTATTATAATTTATACTATTGTTTTATTTCTTAAATCAATTTTAAACCAAATTTTTTTATATAATATATATAATATGGTTAATAAAAAACACGGAACATATACAGATAATAATTTTATTTATTTGGTTAATTTAATGTTTATGTATATCAAAACAATATCATCGGACAAAATAAAAATAAATAAATTATTACCTCAATTAAAAATAAAAGATTGGGGAAATGTAAGTCCGATTCAAGTTATAAAAGATAAAAGTATATCACCAAATGATTATAAAAGAATTATAAATGCTGATTTAAGATATCCAATAATAATAACTAAGAATTATAAAGTTATTGATGGTATGCATAGATTATCAAAAGCATACTTATTAAAAAAAAAATAATATTAGAGCTTATATAATTAATGATGAAATTATGGAAAAATTCATAATTTCCAAAAAGAAAGGAAATGCTTGGAAACCTTCTGATTGGAATTATTATGAAAGTCTTACAGAGAAAGATATAGAAAAAATTTATAAAGAACGATTTTTATAATTATTATTACAAATTTCCATATTAGTTTATGATTATAAAATTTTTTATATATTGTATTGTAATGTGTTGTAATGTGCTGTAATGTAATGTGTTGTGTTGTAATGTATTGTAATGTTTATTATTCTACTTTAACTTCTTCATTACTTTCTGCGGATTTCTTTTCTTCCTGTTTTACCCTTGTTTTTTTATCATATAAGTTGAAATGATATACCGCCACCAATATTGCAACCAATAATAAAACAGCACCTAACCATTGCGGTAATGGTTTTTCCTTAACGGTTTGATAGCCAATATAGCCCAATGTGGGGGCTACCACTCCAAAATGAAATGCGTTAACAGCCGGCGCCATTTATTAAGATTTGCAAATAATATACGTAAATTATTATGTTATAACTCCCACTATACCACTTGTTATATCACTTGTTATTATATTATACGTTATTATATTATACGTTATATACTTTATGTGAATTATGTGAAATTTATATACGTTATATAACGCATATAACGTATATATTTTTACGCAAAAGGCCAGAATGCCCCAGTAAGCGGTGGGTCTTCTCCCGCGGTAGTTTTAGTAAACACGAAATTAGTAGGTACTGCACCATCCGACACTGGGAAGGTTGTAGTTCCTGAAAATTTAGATGATATAGTTATTATTTGATTATTACTAGCCGCAGAAACAACTGCAGAAAACGTGGAATTTCCGTTAATAGCCTGAACTGTCCTAAATACTAAAGTACTATTCTGTGCAGGCAAATCAAGTCCTCTTACGTCTACACTCAATTCATATGACCCCACCAACAATGATCCAAACGGGTAGGCCGCTTTATTTGGTGGTGTCGAGCTATCGGTAGTTTTATACCAAACTACATATAAAAAGGCAGGAGACCCGTCTCGGGGTGATGTGATTATAAAATAACTAGAAGAAGCAGCGGCAACCCCGGTAGTATCAATATCATATACATACCCCACACCAAGACGGGAATCGCGCATTTGCCAACCGCCAATAATTGCATTATTACCACTTCCAGAAATAGTTGCATCTGAACCAAAAGCCACCGCCGAACTAACTGCGGCAACTGCGGGTTCGAGAACATCTTGGTATGTAGTTGGGCCGGATTTAAGATACCAACCACTGCCGTTATTTGTCAGTATGAATATTGCACCAACACTGCTATTATAGTATGGGTTGCCCACAATAGCAACATTACCCGCAGAGTTAATATCTACATTCATTAATTCTCTACTTCCCCACCCCCCAAGATAACCACTCAGTAAAGTTATATCTTCTGTCCAGTTATCTGTCGTGGTTGCACGGGAATAAAATCTAGTATAATCACCGGATTGTGCTATCATAACGGTACCAATAGCATTAATAGCAACATCAAGACCAAGTTGTTCAGTATCATCTGAACCTGACCCGATTACATCATTTGCACTTTTAGTATATTCTCCGGCAACTGCACCCCACGTGGTTGTTTCAAATGTGAGACCTGTAGAAAAGTTCTCTCCATCGTAGCCGTCTGCTGTAGCATTAACACTACCCACACTAATATTAGTTATTGTCATGTCGGTAGGTGTAGTCAAATCAGCCTCAACATAATTTCCTGCTGTAATGTTAGAATTTATAGCATTGAGAGTAGCTAATGCAACTGCGGCATCATTGGGAAACACAACCGCAGTAATGTCGACTTCAATTCCGGTGGCGTCGGCAATGGCGGGGACAATGGCGGGGTCAGTGGCGGGGTCAATGGCTCCCCCGCTTTGTTGATACCAAACATAGAAAAATCGCCGAGCAGGGTCAATTCCAGAATTAAGACCCTCAAATACAAAATATTTACCATCAATAGTATCGGTTACCCCATTAAAGGTAATTGTACTGACTTGGGTGGTTGATAAAATTGCTTTATTGAATGTTTGAACGCCGCCCGGACCATTACCAGCAAAATCTCCAGCACCATATAAAGGTACACCTACCACAATAGTATTACTATCCGCAGAAATATCAACTACATCACCGAAACGATCGCCTATAAACGTGCGTGTATCAAGAACCTGTAATAAACTCCATTTAGTTGTCGATGGGTTCCGGGTGTATATCCACACAAAACCACCAACCGCAAAATCAACCCCCGCGCCAACGTCCATACCAATAACTAAAGTATTACCGTCGCCACTCATTTTAATACACTCCCCAATTCTAAGTTGGTTATCCGGGTCTACATTAATTCCGGGTACTGTGGGCGGTACAGGAATAATTGCCAGGTCTGTACCCACCGCAGGTGATGTTTCCCCGTATTTACCGTCAGCCTGTTTTTCGAATACAAGCACTGCACCGTTATTTGCCGGTGCGCTTGGGACGGAAGCATAATCGGGCGCACCTCCGGCTATAATAGACCCGTCTTTATTTGTAGCAGTAGATTTACCTAAAAATATTTGACCGTCTAGCGCATTAGAAGTAATCAAATCTGTTTCTACCCAATCAAAACCATCTCTATTATATACCCAAATTACACCTGTTCCTGTATTATCTACTTCTGTCCCAAATCCCGGGCCGCCTGAAGCTAAAACTTGTCCGTTTAGGGATATCGCAAGTGAATTCTTATTTCCTTGGTCTACAAATCCAATATTTCTTGCACTAGCAACGGCACCGCTACTAACAATAAATGAGCGTTTTTGTGTTGCGGGAATTACGGCACCGGGTGTGTTAGCTACCCACATACCATAAGTTGTATTATATATGAGATCTACTTCGGTTAGACCAGAATCTAGCATGACAGTTCCAGATATGGTGATAATACTCGCGCCTATGTTATTGATAAGTTTAATTTTTTTAGTTAAGGGTTCTTCAATACCCGGCATCGTAACAGTTAAAGGAATACCGCCATCATCAACTAAAGTGGTGGGGGTACGTGGGTCAATAATAGTATTATCAATATTTACTACGTCGGTTAATTTAATAGTGGGTGCAGGACCATAAATCCGCGAATTTGGGAGAATCGGCGAAGTACTCATTGTTTATATAACTACTATTCTATATATTAAAGATGAATTAATATATTTTGTTAATTTATGAACAATTATAAAAAAATATTTTTAAATGTTTATATGATGGTAGTGTGGTGGTGTATTAGCGTAGTACTATACTATTATAGCAATATAGCAATATAGCAATATAGCAATATAGCAATATAACAATATGGCAATATAACAATATGGCAATATGACAATGTAGTACGGAGGTATAACAGTATAGAAGTGTAATAGTTATCACTAAACAATTATGGTGAAATCCAATTGGTAAGAGATGGCGTAATACGGCGAAATCGCACATTAAATCTTATACGTCTATCACCAATACACATTCTGGCGGTTGCTGGATTACCGTTTACATCCACAGCGGTGCCTAGTAAATTAGCACTTGGGGTTGCGGTAAGTTGAACTTTAGTACTACTAACCACGTCAACTAAATGACCTATTTCGCTATTAATAATTTCATTTAGCACAGAGTTAGTTGAATTAAAATTCTTAAAGAATACTGTGGTTTGGACTCCTATAGTGAGCCCGTGGGGCTCGGATGTTTCAAATCGCCGGTCTCCGCCTAAACCAAAATCTGCAGGATTGACTGCGGCAACATCAAAACAATCAATAGGTAAAGTAGCCTGTTTTTCCGGGGCTAAAAAGCGAAATTCTGCAATACTAAGATCGCGAACAGGTTTAGTAAAAATATATTTACCATCACCTACTGTCGGTTTAACTTCAAATACACTGCCCGCATTCAGTACTTCAAGTTCAAAATGCCAACGTTTTTCATTAAATTTCTTTTTGACAAATTGAACACCTGCAATATTTTGAATACCTATTGTTAGCCGGCGGTAATAATAATAATTAGGCTGATATGTAGTATCCGTTTTAATAACAGGCATGAAAAATGGATAAATTTGCATTTCAATAATACTATCTACCGGATTATCTTCATTTATAACACGTAAATCAAATATCAATAGTCCCTGTTCAGGATTAGATGAATCAAGTTTATTAAAAGAATCAAATTCAAAATAAACATCACTAATACCAATTAACTCTTTTGTGGGTTTGGAGGTTGGTGTTCCTTGAAATACCACTGGTCGCTCAATACCATTATTAGTTTCGGGGGTAGCGGGTTTGCCCGGTATATAAATACTTCCCGGCTTATATCTGGGTGTTGGTGCGGTGGGTTTTTTATCCACAACTGGGTCGCGATTTAAATTAACAAGATTAGCGTCGCCACGATGTAGTCGATATACCACATCTTGATCTCCTACATTTGTAATCTCACTTTTAAGCAACTCTTTTATATCAGTATTGCGCTCTACACAAGAGGTATCAAACGCGGATTTATATTGAGTACGACGCGAAGGCGTTTGCGGTTGTTGACGCGATGGTACTGAATTGCGAACCGTTTCACGTCCCCGCGGATGTCCTGAAGGTGCGTACCTTTGCTGTTGCTGTTGCTGTTGCTGTTGCTGTTGCTGTTGCTGTTGCTGCCGCATGCGTTCTACATTACGGTTAGGATGCATGATGTATTAAATTATTAACTAATACACACGCTAAGACTTACAAACTCACACTCTTATAATAAAGTATATTTTAATAAATGTATATATTTATAACAATATAAATTGTTATGACTTATGATATGCAACAATATTTTTATTAAAAAAAAATAATTTATTTTTTTTATATGCTGTCTAATCAATATTTTCCATTTCAGTAGCATCATCGCTGTTATTACCAGACCCGGCATTAACAGACTCATCATTTGTATAAAAATCGTATTTAACATGAATTTGCTGACCCTTAGGATTATCAAAATATAATCCTATAGTTGTTTTATCAATTTGCAGATTTTCTAATTTTAATTGTGTCTTTGCGCGGATTTCATTCATAACAGAAAGATTTGCAGTTATAAAATGCTTACTAAATTCAATAACCCCAAATTGCAAAAACTCTATACTTTTTTGAATATTTTTATGATGTTGCTTTGGAATACTAAAATTTAATTTATAATCTTCCGGCATGAGTTGAAGTTGAAACCTGATAGCAACTCTATCATATTTTTTATTAACAACTTCATCGTGCATTGTGATGCCTGGCATATCAACATTAGTGCAACCGGCATAATCAAACTTATATAATGTATTTGCAATTTCAACTGCCGCATCTATGTCTTCTTGACCAATACCGTTTTCCGAAGTTAGTTTAATTTCTTCAATAAGACGGTCTATAGTTGGTTTAGAAAACATTATATACGAAAAATTACTAAGAAAATACTCCTCTTCTTCTTGTGGGGTAGAGTTTTCATTAAGTAACGGTCTAACCGGAGCTTCCGGGTCAACTGTGGGGTTAGTCGCCCCCGCACTCATAATTTAATATATTTGTTATTCCAATACTGTTTTTTATAATTAGTGTAAATTATTTCTTTTAGTTATAAATAGATAGTATATAGATTATACAATATATTCATTATATACAATATATTCATTATGAGCGTTTTTATTTCCGGTTCAGTAGAGAAAGTATGTGATATAGAATGTAAAATTTTAAATAAATTATCCGCGTCTGACACCTATACTAAATATATTGATGTTGATAGTATAGATTTTCCAACTAGAGCATGTAATACTATAACCAACTTAGTGGCAAAATCATTGTACCCGTTAAATGAAGTACCGGGAACTAAATCTTACTTATCGCTCCTTGAGGCGATACACGGCTTAGACGCGCCTAAAATAACTAAAGAGTTTCAGACTTTTCATGTTATTAAAGACGGCTGTGGGGTTTTTGATGCCGTTAAATCTATTATGTGGGACCAAAAAGCCAAAACCGCACATAACTATCTCTCATGTTATTATGCTTCTAATACCGATAATGATACCGATAGTATTGATGTAGATGACGTATTGGATAGTAAAAATACAAACATCACAGCAAATGTAAAATTGGCACCATCGGGATGCCAAAAGCACATTAAATGCAAACCAAACAATTGGATACAATTAGAAGACAATTTTGTAACGCAAAAAATGGGAAAACACATACTTGATACCATCCGCATTCGTACATTAAATAAAATTAAATTTATAACCGCGCAAACAACATGTGAAGGAGAATTTTCACGTTGCATTATGCTTGCATGTGCTATAGCAACAAAAGGCGCATTAATCGCTGTGTCGTTTAGTGGGCAATTTACATCGCGGAGTATTGCGCCGTTTTACTTACTGGCATGTGCTGGCGCAAATTTAAAATTTGTATTACCCACCGCTGGTGATAGTATTTGGGTGGTTGCCAATCAACTAACACCACTGACACTACAACAAAAACAGATAGTTGAAAAATGTGTTGTTGAAGATAAACATCTTAATATTGAAACAGAAGAATTTGTTAAGTATGTTGCCGGGTTTTTACAATCCGCCACTAATTTGCGAGCTCAACGCAATAAATTTATTGAATCTGTGGCAAAAACGTATATAGGTAAGCTTGGTGAAAAATATATACCCGATATGATTACAGATGATATAGAACAAAAATATCGCAATGAAATTGCTGAAGTATCTAAAATGTGGAAGGCAAAGTTCATGTAATCCCATATACATAATAAACAACAAATAATGTTATTTTTTGATAATTGAATAATTAAAATTTGAATATCCAATCTGATTTTAAACCAATCTATAAATTGTGTTATAATGTGTGAAAAACAGATAGATACGGTTATACCCGAAATATTTGACGTATTAAAACACTCAAATGATAAGCGTAAAAAAGCGGTATTGGATAAATATGATACACGCGAGTCTATTGCACGATGCTTTATAGTAAGGTGGGAAAAACGCAATAAATTCTTAGTGTTTAGAAATGCAGAAGAATTTAATAAATTTCAATTAAGTCAGAAAGAAGAAGATCGTAATTTTCACGAAGTTATTTTCAATTGGATGCGGCAAAAACTTAGATTTGATTTAGATTATACTGGAACTAAAGAAGATGAAAATCAAGTTAGTTTAGATTTAGATGAAATTATAAATTCTATATGTGCGGTATTTTACACACATTATAATTATGATATTCAAACTGAAGAAATTATAGTGTTTGATTCATCCGGCCCAACCGGCGATAGTGCATTTAAATATAGTTATCATATTATTATTGATGGTTATTATGTCAACGATAACGTTGAAGCAGCCGCGTTTGCCAATCATGTTATAGAATCCCTAAGTCCTACTGCTAAAAAAATGGTTGACATCGGTGTTTATAAACAATTACAATTTATGCGGATGTATGGTAGTTGTAAGCTTGGTAGTAAACGTACTAAATTAATATATGGCGATAAAGACTTTAACAATGAAATGTTTCGCAAATCTTTAATTACTAATACTATCGGTTGTATAGAATTGCCATCTATATCTAATAATTTATATGAGACAGAGTATGCATCTCATGAATTGCTGACAGATGATACAAACGTTATATTGGATATTATTAAAGAACATACAAAGGGGCATAAATATCGACGTACAATAGGGTCGCGTATAGAATTTCAACGTCTATACCCTACTGATTGTGGTTTTTGCGGTGAATGGCATCATAACGATAATACTCTTATCTTTGATACCAGCTATTTTGATACAACACAATCATATGCGATTTATATGAAATGCCGCCATGCGCCAGGAAAATCTAATTATGTTGGCGATTATAAAAATGCCGGTGATATTGAAAAGGCCACCGGTAATTTACCGGCGCTTATTCTCGCCCGAGAGTTGCAGGAAAAAAAGACAAATACCCATCCGGATGATATATACCCAAAAGGATTTATTAAGTCAAAATTTGATGAACTTGAGTATGCATCCAAAAATGTGTATTCTAGTGAAAAATTATGTCCTTTTGAATTTACTCCTACACTTTGCGTACGTGCGCAGATGAAAATGGGTAAAACAAAAGCATTATCAAATTATATTGATAAGAATTTTAACATTAATAGTGATGTGGCGCCATTTAGTGCGGTGTTTATTAGTTTTCGTCAGACGTTTTCTAGTGAAATTAAGGCAAAGTTCCCCGAATTTACGTTATACAGTGATGTTGAAGGAAGCCTTAAACAATCTAAATTAATTGTTCAAGTGGAATCACTTCACAGGCTTCAATTTAATACACCGTTTGATTTACTTGTCATGGATGAGAGCGAAGCCATATTTGAACAATTCAGTAGTGGTTTGCAAAACCATCATGGAAAGTCGTGGGGGGTATTTCAGTGGTTAATGGAACACTCTAAACATGTTGTAGCCATGGATGCTAATCTAGGAGACCGCACATACAATATGTTAAAAATAATGAGACCGAAGCAGCCGATATTTTATCACTGCAATGTCTATCAAAATGACGTTGGTAGTAATTATCATTTTACCGCTGACAAAGCAGAATGGTTGTATATATTATATCACACACTGGATAATAACGAGCGTGTTGTTATTCCGGCATCCAGTCTAAGAGAAGCCGAAACTATTCATAAAACAATAAGTGAGCGTTATCCAAAGAAACGTGTCGGTTGTTATACATCTAAAACACCATTGTCCGAAAAACGCAGACATTTTAGTGATGTAAATACATATTGGAGCACGTACGACGTACTTATTTACACGCCTACCGTCAGTGCGGGCGTTTCATTTGAACTTGCTCATTACGATACAATGTTTTGTTATTTTATTGATAAATCATGTACGGTTGAAACATGTCTTCAAATGATGGGTAGAATTCGCAATATTAAAACACGAAACATTCATTTGTGTATTAATTCCACATTTAATAATTTACCAACCACATCAGATGATATTAAGCGATTCATGTTAAATAAACGTGCAAATTTAATGCATAAATTCGATGACACATTTATCCGCTATGAGTATGATGCAAATGGCAAAATAAGCGTATGTGAGGACGCTTATTTAACTTGTTGGGTGGAAAATCAACGTATTGCAAATCTATCACGTAATAAGTTTGCATCGCGGTTCATTAACTATCTGCGTAGTTATGGTGGTACTATAAAAAAATTAGATGTTGTAGAATTAACAAATGCCAATCCTGAGCAAATTGCAATAGACATCGGTGATATCGCAAATGAACATAAAGCTAATAAAACAGGCATTGTTGAAAAAGAGGCAAGTCTTATTGCCAACTCCCGCGATATAACCGCAGACGAGGCTGATGAAATTCGCGAGCAATTTAAAGATTTAAATAGTGACAATAATGCCGCCGAAGACGTATGTGAGGAAGCGCGTTATGAATATGAAAAATATAAATTGCGCGATTTATATAATTGGAATGACGCCATTGATACCGCATTTGTAAAGTCATACCAAGACCCACGTATAAAACAACTACATATTAATTTGCGACAAATATGTAATGGTACTGATTGTAAAAACGCACTAATTAATATCCAACGGCGTGAAAACGAGACTCTCAAGTCGCTAATGGATTCGGAAGAATCGCATTACGCAAACATATTACCGCGGATTGTCTTTGACAAACACAGATGTGCGATTGTATTATTACTACTTTGTGGATTTACCGGCTTGTTTGATAAATTAACTATATCTGGAACACGATTATATCAAAATCTAAAAAAAAGACATGATGATATTGTGCAATTTAACGATATTGTTGCTAATGGTATGGGGTTATATATCCCAAATCTACATATTAAACACCTACCGCCCGATCAGTATACTCATAAAATAGTACAATTTATAAATCGTGTATTGCGGCATATGTACGGATTTTCTATATTAGAAAAAGAAAATATATACTCTATTCATGAATTTGCTAAATTTGAGTACATACATAAAGATGATGAAAATAAAATGCGTGCAGAAAAAATAAAATTAACTAAACCCGCCATTCATGTTTATTGTGGCATGCGCGAATTTAATAGATTCGATGACGAAGATGTTGTTGACGGCGACGCTATTGGTGGAGATGTTGTTGATGAAGATAATATTGACAATAACGCAATAGATACAAATGAGTATGTTGATGATCTTCTTGATGGTATCTAAACAATGACCATCTGATGATTTCTTACATGTATTATTTTTTTATTACGGTTTAAATTACATGTCATTTGTAGTATCGGCATCACCGGTATTATCTACAGTTTTATTAGCATCTACAGCATCAGCATCTATAGCATCTACACCATCTACACCGCCAGCATCTACACCATCTACACCATCTACACCATCAGCATCGGTATCAAAACCGTCATCACATATAGTTTTAATTTCGTCATCATCTAATTTTTCTAATACCATACGTATTTTATTATACAATTTAACTGTTTGTTTATTAGAATGACGAATATTTTTATCTCTTTGAGATGGGGATACAAATGCGAGTTCTTTAATTTCAAAACTTACAACGTTGGGGTGTCCTTGTAAATATTTTTCTGCGTATTCTGCTTCGGTAGCCTTGATAGGTACACGATATACCCCGGGGTCTGTTAGCGCATCTACTTTAACGTCGGTCTCTTCACTACTAAATCCCGGTAGCCCATCTAATACCTTACTTGGATTACTAATATCCATTTCAACACTTTTATATTCATCCGATGGTGTGTTATATGGATGCTCATCAATCCTCATATTTTTACTCCATTTAGATAAATCGACTTCTTCATTGTACACCGCAATACTTTCTTTGTTAAATAAAAATGTATAGTTGAAGTATTTATACATTAGAGGAATCTCATGAAGTATGTCTTTATGTGTATATGATGATGAAATAATTTTACTCATTAATACATATGTTTCAATCGTGTTAATTATAACAGAAGACGGGTCGTCTGAGTTATAGCGGGGATTAAACCGTAGCCCGATATCACTTGTCGCAATACTTCCTACTACAATACCCGCATTACCGCTAAATATATCTAATTCATACGTGGTTGCGTCTTTTGGAATTACCTCAGACACTAACACCGTATTTCCAACCACAACATCAATCGTACCAACGTTTTCAATATGACTAAATACAATATTACGAAGCATGAATGTGGGCAAATCTTTTGCAACAGCATCTAAAATATCATGATTCTGAATAGTATCAATAATTTCGCTATTAAGCATAATAAACGGAATGTTATACTCCCCAACCCAATTAATTTTTTTTGTAGTGGAAATGTCATATAATAATTCGCGTTCATCCAGATTAGTAATAAACTCTTCTAGATTAGTAGGAAATAATTTAAATTCCGCAATTTTATCCTGATATTGCAAATCCCCCAACCCCATTATTTGCAGTTAATAGATTATATTTTTTTGTCTTATATGTTTTACGTATCTTATATATCTCTATTATTACTTGTTTAATTCATTTAATAGATGTCGGTAATAAGAATATTATTAATGATCCAAAACAAGAATCTTCCACCAGAATATAAAAAAATGAATTTACATGAGAAAGATATCATTTAGTTTCTACTGCTAATTTTTATTATACTTGATATTTCATAAACTATACCATGCCGGTTACAGCCATAAGATATTTTGGTTTGGAATTATATAAATTTACTCTTGCACATAATGAAGATATCGTGAAGTCATGGGAACATGAACTTCCGGAACGTTATGTTAGTAAAGAACAATATAGTAATGTGGGTAAAGATAATAAATTTAAAAAGAAGGTTTCTAAATACATGACTATCTCTACTGATGTTCAACATGAATTTAATGAAATCTTTACGTTATATACTGCCGGAATCAATGAAGTTATTAACGATATTGAAATGCCGGAAGATGGTGATATTGATACATTTATAACTGCTATTTCCGATGAACATGCATCACGTGAAGATTTTTCCATTGTTAAAATGATATTGGAAAATAAGGAAAACTGGGTTAATAATGAGGAAACTGTGTTGGGTTGTGCAAAGGATGCAAGTAATCGTATTTATTCTATGCTTGAAAATAACATTCAAGGACAGTCTGAAAAAGTAATTTCAGTATTTGCGGATAAATTTACTCAGTTTATTAAATTAGTGGCCGCAACGCTCTCTAAATTATGCTGGTATAATGTAGCAAAGCCATTTAATGAAAACGTGTTGATGGTAATACTTAATATTATTGGGTGTCCTATTGTATTTTTAGATGAGTTGCGTAGTGCGGTGCCTGTTAAGAAGGTTGTGAAAACGCCGGCAAAACCAAAGGCGACTGCGAAAACGCCGGCAAAACCAAAGGCGACTGCGAAAACGCCGGCAAAACCACGAGCATCTAAAGAAGAAATTGATGATATATTTGATGATACAATCGATGAAACATCGGATGAAGAAGTTGATGGGTTTGATGATGATTTCGATCTTTAAATTATTATTGTTAGTGATATTGTAAATAAGTATAGAACTAAATTAAATATTTTTTTACATATAAACATATAGAATTAATCCTATACTAAATACTTATTGATTAGTTATAATATATTTATTAATTTGATAACAACGTTATAACACAATAACGCTATAACACAATAACACAATAACGCTATAACACTATAACACAATAACATACTTCAGATGGAGGACTATAAAAAAATAGCAATTGCTGTTTTAGCAACGTTTGTATTAATTATTATAGCATTCGTAGTATTTGATAGTCGCATTAATGAATATGAAGATTTCATGTATGGGTTATGGGTTGCGGATGAAGATTTTTGTAGAGAGTCTGGTGTAGATAGTATATTATTATTTATCGGACCTGAAGATACTGGATTTCTTAACATAGTTCGTAAAGGACATATTATAATCAACAACGATTATTCTAATCAGGGTTTCACTATAAAATACCGCAAAGGGTCAATAATCGGAATCCCAACATCACATCATGATTATTCCATTAATGCCGAAATAGAATTTGAAGAAGATGATATAATGAGTAATGATATTCAAATAGAACTTTCTATGAAAAATAATAAAATGCGTATGCGCGATGATGAACAATTATTTGGTATATTTTATAAAGACCATGAAACAACAGAAATATGCGATAGTATTACAGAATAAGAATTTAGATATTGAATTTATAAAGACTATATATGCTGTATGTTTTTTAAAACTGAAATATAAAAAACTAATAATAAAACCACAACGTCAGTCTGCTGTATTCTTAGTCTGTTGCAACATCAATTTAATACACAATTGTTAGTATCTGTTATTGTTTGATTATTTCTAATGCCGCATACCGAACGCCGATATAAATACCTGCAAAAATTCGCCAGAATTCAGCGTAATATGATTATTCATATATATAAACAAAGATTTACAAAAGATGCGATACGTAAAACGGAGTGGCGTATACACTTTGATAGAACCGCAATATTAATGCCCGACGGTACTTTATATCACGGGGATGTGCGACGTAGTGGTGTCCCGATCTACGCGTATATGAAATTATTAAGAGGGTCTGATTTAAGAGTTTTAATACACGGATTATGTTGCAGAGAACCGAACCGTAAAAATAATCTCATGAGTTTGGATGAACTCATGTCTTGTTTTGATGAATCAAAGATGTAAAATGGTAAAATGGTAAATTGGTAAAATGGTAAATTGGTAAATAATTGTAATTATTTTTTTTTATCATATATCAGTTGTAGTAATTATTTAGAATACAAAATATAGATTGTGTAAATATTAAGACTAGAATACAAAAATATGAATTGTGCAGATTTATATTTCAATAAAAAAAATGTAAACTCTCACCCATGGCCACCGGGGTATGCATTTATTACTCGAATTGAAGAGCAATTTTCAAATGAAATAGAAAGAGTTATTGGGGAATCTTTGAATTTTACATTAAATTTAAATGCTGATGACCCAAACAAAATATCTGTAATTGATAAGCATGGTGCATCATATAATGTGGATAGTTTATGGTTAGGTAGTTATTATGTAAACGATGGTGTGTTTCAGTGGGGTTATACCCGAGAAACATTATACGATATCCTTGAAGAAAAATATAAACTTAGTAAATTATTCGGGAAAATGGGTAAAAATGATCCAGTTTTAAAAGCAATATTTTCACCGTGTATTAAAATATCATATTTACATCATATGGCAATACCTATATTTATAAAATCGTTTCATCCAAATTTAAATTTAATACGATTTGATAGTACGGATTCTAATGGTAATGATATTTCTCATTATGCTATGGTAAGATTGGGAATTAAAGAAAATTTAAATTATAATGATATTGATAATGCACTTGCCGGATATCGTATGATGGCGGCTATTATGATAAATAAGAAATCATCGGTAAAGAAACCATCGGCAAAGAAATCAGCAACTAAGAAATCACCGGTAAAGAAACCATCGGCAAAGAAATCAGCAACTAAAAAACCATCGGCAAAGAAATCAGCAACAAAGAAACCCGCAACAAAGAAAAAATAAATAATAAAGACTATAATGCTATCTTTTTTTATGTTCGCAATATGCTACTAAAGAAGGCAAAATTATCATACCGGCATTAAACAAGGTCACATTTAATCACCGATTATATATGACAACAATAACTATTTAACTGTCGAGGAACAGCACCGAATGACCTTTTCATAAATTCGCGTCTCTAAGTTAAGAAGGCGGGAACCTTCGGACTTATTGAAATAGATAATGTCATACTATATAATAATATTATTGTTTAATTAGAAAATTTACCAACATTTTTTTTCATAATAATGTTAGTGTAAGATACCCCGTGTAATAAAATACTTAACGCAACCATGGGTGTTGTAATGCCTGTTCTGCGGTAATACGCTCCGATGGGTGATATCGCAAACATGCCTCTATTAAATTAGATGCACCATCAATATCGGCGGGATTTAAGTCATATTCAGATAATAATTCGCGAACATTAGTGCGGGGCGGAATCGGTACACCCAATGTATTCTTAAGTTTGCCCTTTTTAGAAAAATATTGCGAATAATATTTTCCCTTGAGTATCTTTTTTGGTATTCTACCTAACACACATTCCATTAAAATTAGGTGATGTAGGTTTATAGTATATTCATTTTCATCCATACTGTCATCAGATTCCCCTGATTCATCACCGCTAATATCAGAGTCGCTTTCATAGCCACTATTGCCCGATTCAGATTCAGATTCATCAGCAGATTCGGATAAATCAAATAACGGCTCACTAGTCAAAAGTTCATATATAAGACAGCCGATACTCCACATATCAGACGGATAACTATACTTACCTCGCACTACAATTTCGGGTGCGATATATTCATGCGTTCCTACTTGTAAAGCAAACAAATTATCTGCGGGTGTTGTAGAGCCCAAGTCTCCAAGTTTAACTTGAACATCATTAGGGTTAGTGTAATCTTCTATACGTCCGCAAAGTAAAATATTTTCCGGTTTAATATCTGTATGTATTAATCCTCGTTGATGTAAATACGCCAACGCAGATAAAGTGCTACGAATAATATTTTTTGCTGAAGCAACATTAAGACCAATTGCCCTATACGTCTCATTGGTATTTTCAATATCATCAACGGCACCGCCCTCAGCACCGGTCTCATCATCAGTATCACCATTAATATTACGCAATAGTTCAAGAACATGTTCTCCTAATAACTCAAATACGATACACGGGTAGAAATAGCGATTACAATCCGGCTGACCCCCACATACGACAAGTGAAGTTGCGGGACATTGAGTAGTTGGTGGGTTGGCATTATATAGATGCACAAATGCATCTACGTGATGTACTATATGCCGTGTCCCTGTTCCTACATGACCTAACATTAATAATTCATTAGAAAAATATTCACGATAGGTTTCACCCCGCTTAAATATTTTAATAGCGTATTGCCGACCTTCCGGATCTACCGCTTCCCATACAGTACAGAATCGCCCCGAATCAATTTCACGAACAATTTTATAACGATTATGTAGAATATGCCCGGGTAATACAGGGCAATCACGGCTTTTCCATGAGTTTAATTTATCATCGGCATTACCGCCAATCTCCATGTTGATTAAATGTTGCGATATCCCATCAGAACTTGTACTAGTCATGATGTATTTATAATAATTGTTATTGTTATAATTGTTATAAATGTTTAAATGTATTTATAACCATACCAGTTATAGTTATAATATTATTTGTTTCTAACTCATTTTACAAAAAAAAATAATAATAGATTTTATTATTAATGTTAGTGTTGCACGTTATAGCCTTGGTAGTTACAGCCATTACAACCACTACAATATAATAATTGTGCATTTGAAAACATCCAGATTTTATCTGTTTTATGAATAGTATGCATTGTTCGTAATAATTGCATTTCACATGGATTAAAATCCCATACAGATAATTTTATCTGCAATATTCGATATTCCCCCTTTTGAGAACCATACATATATACCGGAATCTGCCATAAAGCATTTTGCGCACGAGTTAAAACAGTTTCATTATTAGTGCTTACTATGACGCCATTTTTAATTAACAAATTATATATTTTGGTTATTTCAGTTTCTGAAATTTGTATTTCATCATATATCTTTTCTTGAGGATTTGAATTTTGTTTTTTTGAGATATTTGGAGAAAATTCCGGCGATGAAACTTTGAGATTCGTTTGTATTTTTGATTTTCGCGACTGCGGGCAAGATTGTGTGCGCGGCCGTATATGCGGTAGTAAGTGTGATGGTGTGGTTGTAGATATATTAGTGGGTGTAGATATATTAGTGGGTGTGGTTGTAGATATATTAGTGGGTGTATTTGGGGGAGTATATGCTGATGCGTGCGGACATAATTGTGATTTTGATTTTTGTGGTTGCGGGTATGATTGTGCACGCGATCGTAAATGTGGCGGTGTGTATGTGAATGTTGTATGTGGGTTATGATTATCAACACTATAAAAAGCATCATCTATAATAGCATAGTCTTCTGAATCTGATAGTATTTCACTTATACAATCAACCACTACATTACACATATTATCATTGTAGTAATTGCAATTTTGATATTCATAACACGATGTTGTTTTTTGTAAATCATCTATTATCTTTTTACGTATTGCCGCTTTTTTACGCATACGATATGTATTACTATTTAACATTGTTGTATATAATAAACATATCAATTTTTAATTGTAATAGTAGATTACATATACGTGAGAGTGAATATACGTGTGTGTGTGTGTGTGTGAGTGTGAGTATGTGTGTGAGTGTGAATATACGTGTGTGTGAGTGTGTGAGTGTGAGAGTGTGTATGTACGAACGCGATATAGATAAAAAAATATTAATTAATGGTGAATATTTGTTTAAATCACTTTAGTAATTTAAAGACGACGTATAATTACACCGTGTGGAATATTATACTTTTCAAACACATTGACAAACTTATGCATTTTATCAGTAATCGCAACACTAAATTTGAGAAATGTATTACGGCGGATGTTGCACTTTTTATCTAGTTCATTAAGTGTGATTGGTAGTTTTTCTTTTTGAACTAACACCCAAATCACACCAACTACTTTTGAATTTGCAATAGACCGTAATCCCACACCAGTAGTATTTGCAACTTGAATTAGTTCTGCAATAAAATCTTTATAGTGCGGCTTGTTTATATCTAAAGATTCAAGATAGCGCTCAATAAATCCTTCTGTTGGGTCTATATTAATTGGAAGTTCAATCTTGCCCTGATTATGCAATTGACGCAAAATACTTTCACCACGACTAAGACCGGCGGATGGGAGACGCATAAATTCCGCAATTTCCTTATCCATTCGCGCAATACACGCACGATCGCACTCATATTTTATAAGTTTACCCAAAACTTCATCTTTGATGTCGCCGCGTTTAACAAACTTTTTTTCACCATCAGGAGTGCTAATTAATATTTTTTGAATATCATTATACCACTGCCCTGCCTTCACGCGGATATGATGCGGAATAGCCGGGCCCCGATATTGTGAAGCCAGTTCGTCTAATTGACTACCTATATCTTTTTCTTGTTTACGTGCATAGTTGCTGTCAGTGCCGTAGTAATGGCGATAACCGCCCGTCGTACTAACAATACGATAACCACTAATGTTTTTATCATCGTAGTCTTGAACCGTACCAATATGTTCAATAATGCCGCATTCAGGGCATTTATATTCACCATTAAATTCAACCATCATGGCGACGCCACATAATTTACAAATTCCAACCTCCGTTTTAGAAGAAACAGACTTACGTTCTATCGCTTCTGTAATAGTATCAAAATCGGGAATGACATCTACTGAAGTGTTAGACATATAAATAGTTAGAATTCCGCAAATTGTGGTATCTAATATAGATTATTTTATTTTTCTAAATCAAAATTAATTTTCATTTTTACCATACAATATATTACAATTATAAGTCGGGTTAGACATTTCAATAGATAGATTTATAAATTATCTAATATATAAATACTTAAATCTTCATATAAAAGTATATGTTAGTGTGAGCGATAATGGATAAGGTGCTTGATAATAGTAAGAAATACGAAAATGTTATTCTAGAACATAATCCAGCATATGAACAACTTAAAGCGTCTATACCTATTGTAAAAGAATTTATTCGTAATCGCAAATTATTGATTTACGGCGGAACCGCTATTGATTATGCGTTAAGATTAAAAGGCGATTGTATATACCCGGATGAAATGTTAGATATTCCGGATTTAGATTTTTATTCACCGCAACATGTAGAAGACGCATATGATTTAACGGACATTCTTTATCAACTAGGTAATAAAAATGCATACGCTTGGCGTGCTTTTTATATATTGGCGATGCGTGTTGGGTTCATGGACAATAACCCCGTTGCAGACCTTGGATTTGTACCTAAAGAAATATTTGACCATATCCCATATATTGAATATGAAGGAATGCGTGTTATGCATCCGCATTATCAAATGATTGATACACATAGCAGTTTAAGTTTTCCATTTGATGGAGCGGAAAGTAATTACGGGGAGAGTTTATTTAATAGATGGAAAAAAGACATAGTGCGCTATAATAAACTATATCATCACTATCCATTATCTACACCTAAGCAAACCGATATACTTGCATCATCTATAGTTGCGATAGATGCCAAATTTGGCAATAATATATTTATGGGGTTTGCCGCATACGCATTATTGTATAATTGCGCGGAATTATTATCAGAAACATCGGGAGTGGAATTGCCAAAAAACATTATACCTGCGGAATTTAAAATCCATGATGACCATATACATTTCACAACAGTCGGTTCTGAAATACATTTTATACATCATACAATAGAAGATTTTGCTAAGGAATATTTAAAAGATTCCAACATCACGTACTATAAACCTTATAAAGATATTATACCATATCATTTAAAAGGAAAAATCGCAGATGATATTACTAACAATGATATTATTGTAAATGCGCATAGTACGGAAAATCGTTTAGTCGGCGTTGCAAGCGTTAAAATCGCATCTAAAAAATTACGTATGGTGTCCGCGCAGCACGTTCTTATGTTTATGCTTATAAGATACCATAAGTTAGATGGTAAGCAATCATCTACCGCTAATGCGTATTATTTATCTGTATTAAATATGATTAAATTTGCAGAAGGGGCGATTTCTGAATTAAGTAAAAAAGCAGGAAATAAATCAGAGGAAGTTAAACGTGATCTTGTATTAAATTCACCTTTCTTTCCATCACTTAAATCATATGGGAAAGATAATGTAAGTGAGGCTGGGCAATATATGAAGCTCATTACTTTAGAAAAAATAGATGGAACACACCCCCCAGCCGCTCCCACCCGTTATGAACCGGAGAAACACAAAGTACGTCCAAAATTTGATTACTCTAAGTCTATATATTTTAACCGCGTTGGTCAAGAAATTAATAAATGATTAAAGTATTATGTTGATTGTTTTATTAGATAGAAATAAAAATGATGTTTTATATAATTGTGATAGGTGTAGTGGGTGTAGTGGGAGTAATCACTGTATTAATCAATACACCACCCAATAAAACAAAAAATGGACAATTCTAAAGCAGAAATCGCGCAATTAAATGAATACGATAGTAAAAATAAGGGTAAAAAGTTAGACCTGAATGGCGTAAAATGTTATGCAAAATGCGTGGGGTGTTATGATGGTGATACAGTAACTCTAGTATTTCCATTTGCCGATGATCATTATTATTCTAGTTGCCGTTGTATGGGGTATAATACGGCGGAAATACGCACAAAAGACCCCGATGAAAAAAAAAGAGGTATAGAAGCGCGTGATATGTTGCGGGAGTTAATCCTTGATAAAATTGTGTTTGTTGAATTTGGCCCAAACGGTAAATACGGTAGGCCATTAGCAACAATATACACACTTAAAAATACAAAACCTATGTTTCGCAAATCTAAATTTATAATTGACCGTTGTATTAAAGATATTTTAATAGAAGCAGGGATGGCTCAGGAGTATTATGGTAAAGGAGAAAAAAGATATTAATTAATACCCCCATTCATAATTATAGTTTAATCATTTTTTTTTGTTTAGAAAAATATAGATAATACTTTATAAACTGATACTGTGAAGCGCCAATTTATATAAAATGGGAAATTGGCAATCCGTAGAACAACCGCAGTGTATCTGTGTTGCGGAATTCTGTAAACATGAATCCGTATGCAAAAACGTGGCAGGATATGATCCGGACACTGAAGAGATAACGTTATGCGGGCCTTGCATACAAAATCAGGTTGATAAAACAAGTGAGACATTATCGCGGGTGATGGGAACGCGGGGCCCGGACTGGAAACAAACACGGTGCCCATGCATTAATATGCACGGCAAATGCGAACACGAACAGCGTTGTTGGGTATTAACTAACATTAACATTCATAATAATCCGGCACTTTGCGAAAATTGCTCAAATGCAATTCAGGGAGTTATGAAAGCCGCGGAAAACGCACAATGCGATTATGAATGTATGGATGGTGATGATAATGATGTTGCGGAAGGGGATAGTTTTGATGATTAATCATACGCCATTCCCGCCCACATATGATGTAAATATTATATTGTAAATATTATATTGTAAATATTGTAATGTAAATATTATGATGTAAATACCATAAATACCCCAACAGCACACAAAAAAATATAATACGGCACCCACACGTTTATTTTTTAAATAATTTTCACACTACATTTTTTACAATTATTAATACAACGAATACAATCTATCAATTCAATATTATTTTTAGAATAGTGAGTAATTAATTGATAACACGTTAATGTGGTAGGATATTGTTTATACCTATTATAAATATAAACATACGAATTTTCACAATTCTCACAAACTTGTGATTTAAGATATTTTAACACAACATCCCTAATTAATTCTTTATTTCCCCAGTATGTGGAAATTATATGTATGAAATTATGATAATTAGACGGTGAAAGGTCATTAAAATGTTTTGCTAATTCTATTATACATAACTGTTGAAGATTAAGGGCACGTAGGCCAATGGTAGACATTATGATGATGTAAATCGCGAATAAACAAAAAATCCCTCATATGCAATTATATATTCATGTTATAATTATCTTTAATAAAATACACAACTGATAAAAAAGTTAATTATATGTTTTTGTTAATAATATGAATGCGAGTTTAACTAATAACACAACGCATTACCTCACCCATACAATCAACCTTCTTTTTTATTTTAAGCGAGTCTTCATTTTGTTGATAATTATAAACATGCAATTGGTATTCTTCGCCATTATCTGTTGGTACTAAACACCATTCTGCCCAATAATTGTCAATTGCGGATGATTTAAAACAAATAGAATTTTTAGTCCATCCCGCAGTATTGCGCGATAAGAATGTCCACCCGTTTATTGAAACTAACTGGTTGCATGAAAGCGTGGATGCTTTAGAATAAACCGGTTCTACCATGATTTTAATAGAATACCTTTAAAATCACAACTTTTAACAATGGTTATATATGATAGTTTTATTTTTTAATACACCAAAACAAAAACATATATTAGATTTAGTTTTTCATATTAACTGCATCCTGTACGAACTTTAGTAGTTCGGCTTCGGTATAACCACCGCTATATGTAATTTTTTGTCCATCAACATGAGCAATCACTGTAGGGTAACTACTTACACTGGGTGTGCGATTTTTGTCTTCATCATTTTCAATAAAAAAGGCCTGTTCGTTCATTTGAGACTTGACGCTATCCCATAATGGGCGCATTTTCTTACAATAACCACACCATTCAGTGTAATGATAATATATAGTGGGTTTATCTTTTACACTAACCGAGGGGTTCTCTTTCTCTTTTATCTCCTCTCGTAAGTTATTTAAATTATTGGCATATTGGCACCACATCGACGACATAGCACCGCAACCGCAGGGGCAACCCGTAAGAATAAACATTTTGAATATGATTATAATAACCACTACCAATAAAACAATTTCTAAACTTCCGAGTTGAATAACGCCGGGTTTTGAGGCCGCCTCCGGCACCGGTGGTGTACCCGGCTTTCCTTCCGGCTGTACCGGCCCGCCCATTATTATATTTTTTTGTTAATAAAACAGTAAAGTATTAACTACTATTTATATAAATAACAGATATAATATATAAACAGCATTAATTATTAAGTCATGCCCGCACCAACATTATTATTAAAAGGCAGTTTAGTTGCCACAAAATATCAGGATCAGAGTAAATTAAATGATTATGTGCCAATTGATTATATTTTAGAATGGATATCTAAAAGGTGGAAAAAAGAACCCGCGGGGTTAGAAGATAGACTATTGGCCATTAATAGTAAAACTGGCAGTGGTAAATCTACGGCATTACCGGCATCCATTGTTATGAAGTTTTTAGCTGAAGAAGGTGTGTTAGTGTGCACACAGCCACGTAGATTAACAGCTATAGAAAATCCTAAAGGAATAGCACGTGAGCCCGCATATGCCGGTTGGTTTGTATTGGGAGAAAACATTGGATGGAGCACGGGAATTAGTAAACAATTGCCCAATAACGGACTAATAAGTATGACAGTGGATATACTTACAATGTGGCTGCGTACCATGTCAGATGAAGAAATTTTGCAAAAGGCGCAGTTTATCTTAATAGATGAAGCTCACGAACGTAGTAAAACGCTAGATATAACGCTTTATATGTTAAAGTCATTTCTAAACCGCAATGCGACTGATACTCGCTGTCCGTTTGTATTTTTATTAAGTGCAACATTTGACCCCGTTAAATACACAAATTACTTTGGGTTAGATGAGCATAATGTTATGAATGTGGAAGGCAAGGCATATCCTAAAGAAGAAAATTGGGCACCCACAATATCCACCGATTATGTTAAAGACGCCATTGCTAAAGCTGTGGAATTACATAAATCTAATTTAGATGACATTCCTGAAGAAGCCGACATTCTTATATTTATGCCCGGTGGAAAGGAAATATCGGATGTTGAAAAAACACTGCGGAAAATAAATGAACAACTGTACCAAGATGGTCAGCCAATATTTATGGTTCTTATATTAGAATCCGATGAAATTAAACGGCAATCATATAATTACCGTCAGGTAATGGTGCCTCACGAAGATTTAATTGTTATAATGGATGATAAAAAAATTAAACCTAAGCGTCGTATTGTCATTTCTACTGTTGTTGCAGAAACAGGCCTAACAATTGATACATTAAAATATGTTATTGATTGCGGGTGGTATCGTTCTATAGAATTTAATCCCGCAATCGGTATCGGCGGTTTAATTACAAAGCCGGCAGAACAATCGCGTATTACACAACGTAAGGGTCGTGTCGGTCGCAAATTCCCGGGTAAATTTTATGCATTATACACAGAAGAAATATATTCCAATTTGTTGCATTCGCAATATCCGGAAATTCTAACAACCGACATCTCAGATATCTTTTTAGATTTAATCAGAATTCAGATAGAACTTAAAGAACGCGATGGTAAACGCCCGGATTTTAGAGTTGAAGATGTCGATACATTGGACCTACCGCCTGTTGATTCGCTTTTGTATTGTATAGAAAAGGCATATGTGTTAGGATTTATTTCACCGTCAGTTAATTTATCTGAAGATGATAAGTCGGAAGACTCCCACGCGTATACTTTAACCAAACTCGGGATGGCCGCATCTAAAATAAATATACCAATGGAGGCTAGAAGAACAATATTAGCGGGATTTGCATGGGACATATCTACTATAGACCTTATCACAATGATGGCTTTTGTTTTCAATGAGTTTCCCGCATACAAAGCAGGCGTTGAAGATATTGAATGGTTAGAAATATTATATGACGGTGCACCCCGCCATATAACAACAACCAAGCATGATACTCTCCTTAAAATACGTATCCTTATCGCAGACGATTTTATACAAGGATTATTTGTATATCAGGCAGTTTCTAAAGTTCTCTTACATTCGGGACTTAAAGATATGTATGTGGGGCTACAATCGTATTGCAATAGCGTTAAACTTAATTTCACAGCAATTATGAACTTTTTAAAAACACGTGAAGCATATATTGAATCATTTATTTCTGCAAACATTGACCCGTTTCATAGTAGATCACTATATGAACGCACACCAGAAGAATTTATGGATACAATAGTGCGCATGAAATATTGCATATATGACGGATTCCGGCTAAATATGGCGGTATATGATGAAAATATATTACAGTATAAATACCGTACTACCCCCATTGAAACACCACCGCTATTATCCGATAATACTTATAATCATGCAAATGAACAGCGTTATGGTATAACACGCACAATGCTACCAAAAAAGATATTATTTTCAAAACTTAATATCGCGTCAGATAAATCTAATAAAAAAGTGGCAATGTATAAAATTAAAACATCATTTATTAGTTCAATGGATGGGTTTATCAATGAAGATGCCCGATTTTTGTAAATTACGCTTGTGCTGTCTGTTGTGATTTATTAGATAACATAATTAATATTTTTTCTTGTTCTAAATCTTTTTGCACTTCTTCTAATTCCGCATTATTGCTAGGTTGTAAATTAGAAGCTTGATTAACTTGACTAAATGCAAAATATCCTATTAATTTTGATTTTTTGATGTATGTTGTCCACCCACTAACTACCTCATTTTTATAAATATTAATTTGCCGGATGTTATTTGTATGGCGGTTTGTTTCACCGATAATATATTTAGCATAATACTTTGTTACGGATTCAGCATCTGGCATTTCAACGTCCGGTATTTCATTAATGTCATTTATTGTAGAAATACCATCGTCAATATTATATACCGTTCCCGAATCTAGTATCCGCAAATGATGTAGTGTATATTCTTTTAACTTTTTCTTAGCGGTATCTAAACTACTCGTCCATGATATTAATTGAATACTTCCATCTATGTAAAAATATATAACATACATGTTTGGTATTTAAACTATATTATATATTTACCGCACTTTAATAAAAAATAAAATTTGATACTTAAACTATATTATATAATATTATATAAGAATACACAAAATGGAATCAATAGTTGAATATTATAAACTCTGCTCTGTTGTGCCTAAAACAGAACAATTACTTCCACTAGTTAATCACGTTGAACGCAATATTATTGATATTATTTTTACTAAAAAACACGTTAGAGGATTTTTAAATGAGCGAGATGGTGAATATAGGTTGCGAGAAGCGGTGATTGGTGCTAAAGGCGATAATACCGTATGCGGAAAGGCCGTTATAACGGTAATTGAATAATATTACGGTTATAAAAAAAAATGATTTTTTTTTATGTTAAGAAAATACTCTGGTTATTAACATAATA
>Ga0233449_1000602_pt1 | contig 40115 bp, 55 predicted proteins | sample SI_124_October20_FD_183012 | JGI IMG/M metagenome (GOLD analysis project Ga0233449, IMG submission 183012) | Seawater microbial communities from Saanich Inlet, British Columbia, Canada - SI_124_October2016_200_MG | ecosystem: Environmental > Aquatic > Marine > Inlet | place: Canada: British... | reverse complement strand
GCTCCAAAGCCTGCTTGCTTTCGTTTTCTTCTTTCTTGAGTTGGTTATCTAGATATAACTTCGCGTAATCGAATTCTAATTCTGCTGACTTCTGGTTTGCGTTAGCCAGCTCTTTCAAGCCTTGTATCTCAGCTTTCAACTGCTCATTCTGTACCTTAACCTGATTCGCCTGCATATCCGCTTGGCCTTTAAGCATCTCCGCCTGAGCAAGCATCTGTTGACCCTGCATCATTGTCTGCTGAGCCTCGTCCATCTTCTGTTTTTCTTGCTGCTTCTGCTGAGTTTGCTGCTGTTTTGCTTGCTGCCCTTCAGGTGATGTAATGTCTACATAATACCGCTCAGGTGTTGTGACCCCAGAGTATTTAGCCCCATCAGTCAGCGCATCATATTGCTTTTCTTCTGAGAATAATACTGACCCCGCTTGTGCAAGCATTCCTTGGACCTGTGCAATCTGATTCATCACGCCCGCCATCTGCTGATTCTTAGCATGTGAATTGCCCATCTGGACTCTTACTACTGGTCTATCTTTCCATTCAGCAGGCGTACTATTTACCCACTTACCACCGATACGAGCGTTGACTGGTGATTTCATATTGGCTTTGATGACAGCATGGAGTGTGATAAAGATACCTTTCACTACTGTCTCTGCAATCGTGCGGGCTATTAATGTATTCGCCAGCTCCATCGCACTCATGACCCTTTCTATGCCGTGCGCAGAATCACCAGATACACTCTGTGCCGCATTAGCTGTACTAATTGCACTACCGCCACGCTCTTGGCGCTGAGCATCCATCATACTGAGCAATGAATAACTAGATTGACCGACTTCTGGGTTTGGAAACTGGAACGCAGCACCAGGGTTTGTTACTCGTACGATACCACCCGTTGAGCTGCTTAATATATCATCGAGATTCGCTTCGCCAGTCACCACTCCGATTCTAGGATTTGCGCTTAACGCTGTGCTGTCTATGACTGATCTGATCAGATTCGTCTTAACATCCTGAATACCCTTTAATCTGTCGAATAAACTCACACCTTCATAGGCATGCGGCATAATCGTGCCAACACCCCCAACGAGTGGTGTGTGATCACAGACATCATTGCTTAATAGAGTATCATCCCCAGCAATCACTACCTTTCGTCGCTCAGCTAGACCATCGCCATCGAAATCAATATTTATAAAACATTCGTATACCTGGATGAGCATGGTGCTATCGTCAACCGAGCCATAATCTGAGTTGCTTCTGGCATAGGAGGATTCCTGACCGCTATTATAATCCGGTAGCTTCTTAACGACCTCGGGATCAAAACCCTGCGCTATCAGTGAGCTTGCTGTCTCAACTTTCGAGTGTGCAACAAATCGTGCGTCAAAAAGTACAGGACTGTGATGATCTGATCCGACAACTAAATTTTCAGGCGCAATCGATTCTATGACAGGCTTCCCAATCATCTTGATACGCTTGATCTTTACGCGATAGGTCTCAATAACCTGCCCCATGTCCGCGGGCATCCCGGTTATCGGGTCAATCATTGGTGGGATTTCTACTTGGCCATCCACTTCTTGCTCGACTAGCTCAACAGATTCATTTTCTTGCTGAGGCTGTAGCACTTGCGGGATAGCCATGGCGGGGATACCGTCCAACTCTTCATAGCTAACTTCGCCACGCTCATCCCAATAGACTTTAGCAGTGCAGTTGCGATTCAACAGCGCGTCTTTCACCAGCTCTTGTAAAATTAAATATCCGCTATACTCTGTAAAGAATAAATGGTTTGATAGCGCAGTTTCTACTTCTGCTTGCTCAACATCTTCTTCACTTACTGGATCAAACACACCCAGCTCGTTAGTCTGAAAAAGTGGCATTATCTCAGCCATCGTAGACTCAACGGCTGACCTTAAATCATCGCTAACATAGACAGAGGAGTCGCGATCACGTGCTTTTCGTGCTGAAATACCTGGCAAACGAGCATTATAATATTCGAGTGGTAGGGATATTTCCTGGTTATCGCTTCCATTTTCTCCCCCCAGACCCTGTGAAATCTCTTGGGTACAGACTGAGACTAGCTCGGCATCACTCATGGGAGCAACATCATTGCTAGCCATCTCTTCTTCTTCGATTAGCTGCTGTACTGCTGCTTCTTTCTTGTTCATCATAATCTGCTACCTGTTGATTGATTCATTCCAGTCATCGCCTGAGAACTGTTCTGTTTTGTGCCGAGTCACTGCGAAATAACGAACTGAATCGCAAAAGTCTGAACACCAATCGTGCAATGGATTGTCTTTAAACACCATCTTTTTATCATCATACTCTGTACGGTAAAGTCTTAACGCTTCGATACCCGTCTTACATTTCTCAGCATCAATCCAGACTTTCGGGAGTATCATCCTAACGGCATTGATTCCATCAGCCACAAATGTTTTCTTCGCAACCTCAAACTTGATACCCAGATCACGTGCTATATCTATCCGGCTGTTACCACTGCCCAGCTCTCTGACTGCGATGTCATGTGGCGCGATGTGCTGTACATAATCATAGGGCATTGAGTTTACAATCTTAATAATCTCAGGCAATCCAGCCCCTTGAAAGGATAGACAATTGATCGCTCTTATTTCTGTGCGCGAAACTTGCCAAAACCAAATAACAGTAGCATCACTTATTCCCAAATCCCATGAAGTTATCACTCGCATCGTAGGATCATAAGGGACAGCACAGATTCTACCGTCATCTTCCATCTCAGTCATCAGCTTTCCGTAATAAGCACCGCGTATAGCTGCCGACCAACTGCATTCGAATTCTTGATCATACTGCTCTGGCGTCATATCCTTTGCAGCAGCTTCCAGCTCTTCGCTATCTACAATGCCTGTTTCACTTGCCTTGAATGTCCTGGCTGTCCAGTCTTCATCGCTTAGTGCGTGCTGATAAAGATCGTAAAAGTTGTTATGCCCTTGTGGCGTACCGATGAAGTCAGCCCATCCTTTACGGTCAGACAGTGCGGGCCTTATGACCTCAGCCCACATTCTCGGGTTGATTTGTGCATACTCATCAAGAACAACACCATCAAGATATAGACCACGCAGATTATCTGGCTCACCACCATATAATGTAATACGTGCACCATTAGGTAAGTCTGCTCTTAACTCAGACTCATTCCATACAGTACCAGGGATAGGCCTAGTAAAGTGCTTTAGATAATCCCATGCGACATTCTTTGCCTGACGATAAAAAGGAGCAATATAAGCATAACGTGGGTTATGAAGCTCGCAAGTCAGAGCCATTCTGATTAGTTTGTTGATCTCATAAACTGTCTTGCCAAAGCGTCTATGGCATACGTTGACATTGAAACGCTTTGATGTGACATATAAATCTTTCTGTTGATGTCTTGGTTTAAAGGGTATTTTAACAGGGGTCATTCGTCCCAGCTAATTTTGAGTCCACCTGAAACATTCAAATCAGACTCTATCTTATCTGTCTGACCTAGCCACTGTTTACCTAGCCACACCATCATGGTCGGTTGCCCTTCCATCGCTGCTGTGTACTGCCTGCGCCTCAATGACATCTTACCATTAGCACTCTTTTGCTTGAAATACTCCGCAAAATTTACACCCTTTTCACGCTGACAAGCACGATCCAAAGTATCATAATCAATCGACAACATCCCTGCTTGTTCTTCACCGGTACAATGGATACCACACATTCTATCCACCAGCTCCCAATCTATCTTAATCAGTGGCCTTCCTACTGCTTTGGTCATATCGCGCCCTCCTTTCTTTTAGTGTATTTTTTAACCATTTTTCTTTTTCAACTCCATCCCATAATTATAAATACCATCCCTTATCACTGCATTATCGTATTTGATTAATTTGTTATTTTTAAAGGAACTGTAATCAACATGGTGATGGACACGACCAAATTTATGGACTATTTTAGAAACATCCGGATGAACCTTTACTTGCATCATTGACTTAGCTATTGTGCCAGTGTCTGAATATTTCTTTCCTTCTTCAACTACTCCCTCTGCATGATAAAATTCAGATGTATTACCACCCTTTAATTTTTGGGTCTGCATTTTATCTTGTAAGAATGCATTGAACTGAACCGTACACCATCCTGCTTTTAGCATATCTAGTGAGAGTATAGTATCTTCATTGTATCGGCCTCTCCATCTGAATGGCAAATCGTTACGGATTAAATTGCATGAGTATATGCGTGTATTTGTTACAAATGGCTCTTGCTTTACTTTTCTGGGTGAAAAAAAGAAATAGTTTGGCCCAGACATCGCGATGTTTTTATAACGTAATATAAAATCCTCCATTGCAGTAAACAATTCTGAAGTTCTGCAAGGCACTTTAAGGTTTTTATTCAGCCGATTAAATCCTGCTATATTATCATCCATCACCCAGTGATGTGAAAAACCATTTCTTTTGGAGTGATCCCACGCACAATTCCTAGCAGGTCCAGGCCCAGTGCTTTTCTCTAGACCCAAATTATCGCAAAGCTCATAATCCTCTTTAAACGAATAATTAAGATCAACAATACTAGCTTTCAGCTTCATTTTCTTTATTGCTGCTAGATACTTTGGGCGTTCTACAGGTTCTACAACAACATAATGATCCACTCCCATTCTGGTCAGTGCTTTACTTGTCACCATATACTCACTTCTTCCTTTACTGGGAATGTATATTGGGAACTGATTCATTATGAATATTCTTTATCTGCTGTCGTTTCTATCTCTGCTTCTGGAAACCAAATTGATCTTGTTTTGTCTGTATTACTTTGACCAATAATGCTAAAGAATTCATTAGCATCATCATTATTCGCAAAATGAACGGTTAAATGCCTGAAGGATGTTTTATCATCTTGTGTAAACTCTGGCATTCCTGTCCATTCATCCATTGCATTAGTAGTACCATGTTCTACCTCTAAGTTTAGACCGCTCATAAACCCATCATCAAATCCGAGCAATCTTACATCAAATTCAAGGTCCTCCAATCCACCCAGTTCAATTTTCAATAGCTCATTATCCCAGCCAGCATTTATCGCCAGGTTATTATCAGCAATGATATAGGCTTTTCGTTGGGCATCGGAGAGGTGTGACAGGTCTAGCGTGGGGAACTCGGTATAACCAAGTTGTTTGAGGGCGATGAATCGTGCATGTCCATAGACTATGGAGCCATTGTGAATTCCGATAGCAGAACACATGCCGAACTCATTAATACTGCTTTTTATCTGCTCTATTTGCTCAGGGCTGTGAGTCCTGGTGTTATTGATATATGGCGTGATGTCAGTCTCTGACTTGTAAATTATCTCTAATTTTGTATTCATAGTTTATTTATATCAAAAAAAAGGCCGAGACACAAGCTTTAAAACTTGGTTCGGCCAGAGGGGTCACTAAATCAACATCGAGGAGAAGTTAATTACCTTTGATATTATCACCACTTTTATTTTCTGTCAATGATATTTTGGCGGCTCAAATCCTTGCTGCCAGATTCTGATGCTCTAGAATCATGAGGGACGAATATTAATAGCATTAACAATACAAAAATAGTGGTCAATACCATATCTCGATTATCCATAAATTTTTCTCCTCATTACTATTTCTCCGCACCCGCCTCTTTCTGCTGTGAGTGTACCAGGCAATGCGATCTGAAAATCTCTAATAATTAAACGTTGTTTAGTTTGTGCCTCTTTCCTGATTCTCAATTGTACACCGGCAGAGTCTTGCCTTTCTCGCCCCTTATCGGTAGTCGCCTTGGCATACAAGATTTGCTTCTTCTCACCAACGCCCACACGCACTATTTTCCCCAGACCTATCAGCGCACGTAGTCTGGTCCTGACAGTGTTCATCCTAACCGGGGTTTCTTCTACATGTAGCTGGTAGAGAACATCTCTAATAGTAAAGTTATCGTGCAGCCTGAAAGCAGAAAGCACACGTTTTTGACTGAATTTAGTCATATCTTTATTTTTTATCGCTTCCAGTTTTGCTCTTCCATGCTCGCTAAGGTACAAATACCCTCCGATGTCAGCAATAAGACCCTTACTAATACTGTTCCATGTTTCTTGTTTAAGACTCGTAAGCTTATATTTTTGAATTTCTATTTCTTCTCTTCTTTTTGGTTCAGATTCAGATACGAAATAGAGAAGCTTCTCCCCAAGCGTTTCAAATTGAATAGGATATTTCATGTGTACCTCTCAGCATGTCTTAATAAACCCGCTTTTATGTGCGGTAGTTGATCTTGAGCACACGCGATGATATATGCTTTTTTAGCTGCATTGTATGCCTGCTCAGCCGCTTCAACGGTAGTGAAGAGTCCTATAAACGTTTTTTTACCGTGAATTCTTATCTGAGCCCGGTACTTACTTGCCTTCTTATCCCAGCAAACGCCTGGGGGGGACTCACCCCGCGCAGCGGCATGATCATTAAGAAGGCCGTTTATTTGTCGAGTAACAAAGCAACAGGTCTCAGGTGAGTAAATTCTATTACCAATTAACAGAATATCCTTATCCAGCTCAAGACCAAGACCGTTTTGAGACCGCATCCAGTCTTTAAAGGTGCTAAATAAATGCCACTCTTCTGCAACAGAGCAATCAGCATAAGTGGGTTGTTGTTTATGGAGCTTAGGGCAATACCCGCGTTCAAGCATGCCTTTCCATTTGGTATAGAAAGGGCACATGTATCGCTTACCATTTCTTTCTATCTTGGTAAGGTAATCAGCATCATTAGTACCAATGCCGTAAACAGGCTTTCTCTGTGCAATGCTTCGAGGAGAAGCTGGTATTTCTGTAAACATTATATTAATATCCAGTCAGCCAATACATCAGCAATTGACTCGCCAGCCAAAATTAGCGTTATAGCCACGAAAATAAAAATCCCTTGCCGAACTTTAGCTAGACGCTGAAAAAGCCTTGTAGATAGCTTAAAACGCTCAGAATAGGTAGGTAAGTGTACATAGTCGTGTTTAATTCTCATCTTTAGAATGCCTCAATTAAGAAACAACTATCATTAACTTCAATAACCGTGGTGTAATCCATTAGGGCCTGTAAGGTGGTATATTCATCTCTGCTATAATCTTCCCAAAAGTCTTCAATACTTGAATATTCTACAAACTCACCTCGTATCGCTACAGGGTCGAAATCCAGTTCATAGCCTGTACCATACTCATACTCTTCAAAATACTCCCACAGCGCGATTCTGGCCTCGTAACTGAAACAGTCTAACGGTTCGCTATCTACAAAATCATTTTTGCTAACATTTGTTTTCATTTTTATATCCTCAAAATTATTTTAATTATTATTTGTCGCTTTTGATCACCATGTATAACGATTCGGATTATAATACCTTTGATTTTGAAATCCCAATCCCTGTCGGCGGTTTCTTTCTCTATCGGCAGCTTTGTTGTCTCGAGAGATTTGGGCCGACCTCCGATTTATTGCTTCCCTTCTTCTGTCTGCATTTCCTTGTCGTACAGCTCTTAACATTTGGCGTTGATAATAATCGTTCTCATAATCACCGGATTGTGCTGCTGGTGCTGATGAGATCATTGCGATTACGATGGCTGCTTTGATTACATTTTTCATTCTGTTTCCTCGGTTGTTGTTAGTTGGTTTTTTCTTGGTACGGTTCTAGTATACTACAGTAAAAATAAAAGTAAAGTATTATTTTAATTAAACATTGATAAGCCTCTACAAAAGCCCCACAATCAAACCCCCTTCCTATCTCTCCTACTTAAGTAGGAGAGAGTAGGGGGGGGGTTGTTGACTGTCTTTGTCAATTTTGACCCCCTGTGCGCGTTTCTTTAAAGAGGGGGTGAGGGGGTTTCCAGTATTTATAGTGCCTCCAGAGTTTAATTCCATGAGGGGGTACAAGGGGGTTTTCCTAAAAATAGGCCACTTAACAGCCTTATTTTTTAACACGCCCCCTAAACACGTTTTGAGGGGGTTTTTAGCCCTTTTTTACCCATATTCAACCCTACATTAATAATAGTAATAGGGTTGAAAGCTCCACTCCGGTGACTTTATAACCCTGCTCAAAAGGTGTAATATCTTCATTTTCGATGAGAACATTTATCATTGATCCCTTCCTTCCAGGGCACATCCAGTTCTCAATGGTTCGCTCACTTCCAATTTTATCCTTGGTTAACAGTTCAAGAATCGCCGATCTGCTCACATAGGGAAGGCCATCTCTTAGCTCACAATGACTGGCAAAAAATGCTCTCTCAACATACTTTTTAAATTTATTGAGATTTTCTTCTTTTTTGTCTTTCATCCGGTCTTGCTTTTTCCCTTCTTTAGGGTTTGCCACAATATCTAAAACGGCACTGGATACTTGCTCGCCATCTTCATCTCGCCAGCCTGGTATATCCACGCCTTCTAAATTAGCGTAAATAGAATGCGCAAGCTCAGCGTCCTTTGATTTTTTCTGGTGTATTTCCATCGGACTGGCCTCATCCCCTGGCACAATACTGATTTCTATATCCAATGCCCCGCGCCAGGCAGAAGAGCCACGAGCCCTGTGCTGTGCTTCCGAGGACACGCCAGTATGGTGAACTAATATCACAGAGCAGAGAAACTCATTCATTAATAAACTGCAAGCGTCCAGCATTGTTTTAGCGTCCTGTGCAGAGTTCTCGTCACCTAATAAAAAACGATGTAGTGTGTCAAAGACAATGACTTTAGGAGGTGATGTTAATTTTATAAGACTCTCTCTGACGCGCTGATAGCCAGTAGGTGTATTCAGATCACAACCGTCTTTGCTGACCCACATATCCAACGTATCTACGATGTTATGGTGTTTCCAAGCTGCAATTCTACCTCGCAAACCGTGGTGACCCTCTCCCGCAAAGTAAACCACGGTCCCAGCTTTCACTTTACACCCTGCCCAGTCTGGCAATCCTGCTGCAATAGATAATAACTGGTCTAACACCATGAATGTCTTTCCGCCACCACTCGGGCCATGCACCATGATAAGCGCATTTTCTTGTATCCAGCCCCTCACCATCCATTTTAATGGAGCGGGTTGCGCACTTAAATCGTCTGCTGGGACAAGCCATTCATCTGACCTTGGTGACACCAGGTTCATGAAATCACCACCCGCATTGACAAAATCGTTGGCATCACCCTCATTGGGGGGCATGACAATTCTAGCCCCGTGTGTGGCACTAGCTTTTTCTGCATATTTCATCCCTACTCCACTAGCATCGTTGTCAGCGATGATAATTATTTCCAGTGCTATTCCATACTTTTCTCTAATCAAACCTGTTACAGGCACGAGATTAGATGCAGAATAGGCAACAATACAGTTATCACCGGTCTGCTCATGGATAGTCGCTGCTGTTGCGAACCCTTCAGCGATGTACAGGGTTTTAAAGTTGTCGTTATTCCCGATTGTCCAAAACTTACCGGAGGTCGAACCACCTTTGTGATAGAGCTTAGAGCCATCGCCTGAGATATATTGAAGGGTTGAGATCGCACCATCTATATCTCGCAAGGGAACAACTAAACGACCATCGCCCGTCACTCTTGATCTGTGACTTTGGATGCGTTTTTTCTGTAAGTAAGGGTGCTGTGGGTCGGATTCAAGGCAATTATCCCAAATCTTTTCAACAACCTTTTCTGTCAGTTCGTGCTTTTTATCACGCTCCAGATCACGCTGCGCCATTGCTTCTGAGAGTCTACGGGCATGCACCATCTCTTCAGCAACAGTAAACTTCCTGCCAATATCGCCACGAAATGACATTTCAATACCAGATCGCCAGTCCCCAAATCGTCCGGCAGGAATAGAGTCACTGAAACAAACATACCATCCTGGCTTGTCTCCATGGCCTGACTGTCCCTTTGAATTCGTACTAAAGCGGTGGATATTGCCATCCAGATAAAGTGCTCTAGGGGGTTCAATCCCAGCATCTAGCATGGCATTTCTGAGTTGGTTTTCTGGGCTCTCTATAAACTTATCTTCTAGAGTAAAAGGCCCATTCGTTATCCCCGTTATATCAGTCATATTTTTCCTCTAGATATTTTGAGAGTGACACCATCACATTATAAGTAGGATTGGCATTTACATTGTCCCGCACATTCCTGACCGTGTTGAAGTGCAGCCCCGTTGCCTCTGCAACCATGAGAACTCTTCTGTCTTGTAGCTTATTTCGTATTTCTTCTAATTCCATCATTTTATAACCCTCATTTAAGTAAACACTAAATCATTATAGCTTATTTACAAAAAAATGTTTACTTTTTATTTTTTTTAGTTATAATGGTACTCAAGAGCTAACCGGAATTTTCCAACCTGCTCATAACAGAGGTGAACAAGATGTCGATAGACTTAAAAAACACAGCGGACGCGCATTCTGACGGTGTAAAGATATTGGTGTACGGTCATGCAGGTGTTGGTAAGACAACACTATCCACTACTATGCCAAACCCTGTCATTATCAGTGCAGAAGGGGGCTTATTATCAATAAAAGATGCAAGCATTCCTTATATAGAAGTAAAAAGCATGGATGACTTAAAGGAAGCATACGCCTGGCTTATTTCCAAAGAAGGCGAAAAATATGATTCTGTCATTATAGACTCACTTTCTGAAATATCAGAAGTGATTTTAATACATGAAAAAACACTGAACAAAGACGGTCGTGCAGCGTATGGCGAGATGGCCGTGCAGATGCTAGCTCTGATCCGTTCATTCCGTGACCTTAAAGGTAAGAATGTATTAATGACAGCCAAGGTAGAGAAATCACAAGACGAGTCAGGAAGGATGCTCTACGCGCCATCCATGGCTGGTAACAAAGTGGGGCAGGCGTTGCCGTACTTCTTTGACTTAGTCGTTGCACTAAGAGTTGAAAAAGATGCAGACGGTATTGCTCAGAGAGCTCTAATGTGTGACTCAGACGGCTTATGGCTAGCAAAAGACAGATCAGGAAAGCTTCAATCATGGGAGCAACCGGATATTGGTGAAATCATTACAAAAATTGGAGGTGAATAATGGATGAATTTGAAGAGTTAACTCGGTTATGGGTTCGCTCTAAAGAACAGGAAGTAGAGGCGATAAAGAAAAGGAGAGAAATAGAAGATAAGATGGTAGCACTCATCGGAATTAAGGAAAGTTTAGAAGGCGTTGATACGACTGAATCATGTGGATATATTATCAAAGTGACCGGTAGAATCACGCGCAAAGTGGATGCAAAATTAGTACAAGAACTTGCAGCAGAAAATGGGCTGTCAGACCATCTATCTTATTTATTAAAGTGGACGCCCACTATTGATATGAAGGCATGGATGAATAGCTCAGAAGAGATAACCGGCCCGCTATTAGATGCTGTGACATCTAAACCAAGCAGACCATCATTTAAAATAACCAAGGAAATATAATGTCATTCTTAGAAGAAGAAATCAATTTAGACGAACTACCTGTTGATACAAATAGCTTTGAGCCACTTCCACCAGGCTGGTATACCGCGAGTATTGCTGATGCAGAAGTACGCACGACAAAAGCAGGGACTGGCAAGTATATCTCAGTGAAGTATGGAATCACCGGGCCGTCACATCAGGGGAGATTTGTGTTTGGCAACTTAAACATCAAGAACCCTAATCCAAAGGCAGAAGAAATAGGCCGTCAGCAGCTAGGAAACATCATGCGAGCGATTGGCCTAACCAAAGTCAACGACACTGACCAGCTTATTGGAGGTGATTTATCCATTAAATTAAAGGTCACCGCTGAGAATGACAATTACGCGGCATCAAATGATGTCAGTGGTTTTAAGGCCATAACAGGATCTCTTCCCACATTACCCAAAGCTGCAAAAGCAGAAGCACCACCATGGGCAAATAGCTAAGTCATAAAACGGCGTGGGGGGAAACCCCCACTCTTATTATTTTGGGGCATGATATGAAAATACCAGAGATGGATAACAGCGTTGAAGCTTCTATTGACGCAGCACACGAAGCAAGAAAAGAAAAGCCTAGACCCCATATGGGTGTTTCAGGACTGGGGCATAATTGCGATCGATACTTATGGCTTGGCTTTCGCTGGGCGGTACAGGAGCAGTTCCCAGGCAGGATACTAAGATTGTTCAGGCGTGGTCATAACGAAGAAAAAACGATTGTTTCTGATTTAAGGGCAATGGGTGTGCATATAGATAACACCACCTCTAACCAGTCTAGAGTTGACTTTGGTTTCCATGTTTCCGGTAGTATGGATGGAGTTATTTCTTTTGGTGTACCTGGGGCGATGAATACTAAGCACATACTAGAAGCAAAGACACACGCGCTTAAATCTTTTAACGATGTACTCAAGAGTGGGGTACAGAAATCCAAACCGCTGCATTATGTACAGATGCAAGTCTATATGCTGGGAGCTGAAGTAGATAGAGCCTTATATTATGCAGTCTGCAAGAATGATGACCGGATCTATACTGAGCGGATAAAATTAGACAAAGAATTTGCACAGAGATATGTAGATCGTGGCCATAGAATCGTTGGTCTGGATAGAATGCCAGAGCCGCTCAGTTCAGACCCAAGTTGGTATGAGTGCAAGTTTTGCTCTGCCCATGAGTTTTGTCACAAAACCAAAACAACACAGCACGTTAACTGTAGAACATGCGCTCATTCAACACCCATGCAGGATAGCACATGGCGGTGTGAGCTGCATAAAGCAGGTAAGATACCTGTTGATTACCAGCATACTGGATGTGATTCACATGTGTTACATCCTGATCTCGTCCCGTACAAGAGAAAAGATGGGACTGATAGCAGTGCTATTTATGTGATTGAGGGGTCTGATGTAATCAATGGCGATGCAGGATACAAATCATCTGAGATACTGGCTAATCCGCATTATTGCGCTCACCCTGAGGATGGATTTGAAGAGTTGAGGACCACATTTAATGGGAGGATAGTGGGATGAAATTAAGAGAATATCAACAACGTGCCATTGATGACTTGTATAAATGGTTTAACGAAAAAAATAAGGGCAATCCCTGCTTGGTGTTACCTACAGGATCAGGCAAAAGCCATATAGTTGCCGCTCTATGTAAAGATGCACTACACAGTTGGCCCGAAACCCGTGTATTAATGCTGACACATGTAAAGGAATTAATATCTCAAAATGCAGAGAAAATGATGCAGCACTGGCCAGGTGCGCCCTTGGGGATTTACTCATCCAGTCTCAGAATGAAGCAGCTAGGAGAGCCAATCACTTTTGCAGGCATTCAATCTGTTAGAAATAAAGCAGAACAGATAGGGCATATTGACCTGGTGATAATAGATGAGTGTTTTGTAAAAGGAACACAAATATCTACTCCTAATGGATATATTGATATTGACAAGGTGAGATGTGGCGACATAGTATATAATCAATGCGGAGTTGGAGTTGTTGAGGCAACTTCATGCAAAACCACAAATGATTTATATAAACTGGAGTTAAGTAATGGAAAAACAATCCAATGTACAGAAAACCATAAATTCTTCACAAACAGAGGATGGGTTGAAGCTAAAGCCTTGGAGAACGGAGAGGATTTATTCAGCATCGAAAGTATGCGGTCTTTGTGGAAACAAGTTCAAACCTTGGATAAAGATTGTAGATGGGAAGATAAAATCAGCTCAACCAGAACCTCTCTGGAACAAGCAAAATTTTTGCTCAATAAAGTGTGCAAAGAGATCACATCCGACTGTATTGACATCACAAGCAAGACAAAAGATAAGCAAGAGGCTAAAGGAATTGAAACACAAGCCTATAAATCGTGGAGGGAACGGGCAATTGCTATCTTTGCCACAATTAGCATTACTTCACGCATTGGGAGATGGTTGGACTGCGGAGTTTCCAATAAAGACACATGCAGGGCATCGAAATGGAATATATCCGAATTGTTACAAAGTAGATATAGGGAATCAAAAGCTTATGATAGCAATAGAATTGGATGGTGGAAGTCACGGAACTATTCTTTCTCAAGAAAAAGATTTAAAGAAAACAGAATTTCTAACAAAATTAGGTTGGTCAGTGTTTCGTGTGAGAAACGAGAAAGCCCTACACTTGTTTTCAACATTCAAGTCAGTGGACATCCTTCTTACTTCGCTAATGATGTAGCTGTTCATAATTGCCATCTTGTCAGCCATAAAAATGAGGGCGGATATAGATTGCTGTTGAGCGAGTTGCTCGCTATTAACCCATTATTGAGAGTGATTGGATTGACGGCCACGCCTTACAGATTGGGGCACGGATTAATTACTGACGAGCCTGCATTATTTGATGAATTGATTAATCCCGTCTCTATTGAACAATTGATAGAACAAGGTTTTTTATCGCCACTGAGGTCAAAAATAACAAGTATCAAGCTCGATACTAGCCAAGTACATAAGAGGGGGGGTGAATTTATAGAGTCTGAACTTCATGCAGCAGTTGATAATGACCAGACTAATCAGGAGGTAGTGCAAGAAGTGATTAAACTTGCACAAGATAGGAAAGCTTGGTTGTTTTTCTGCTCTGGTGTGGAACACGCATTCCATATAAGAGATATATTGATTGATAATGGCGTTATTGCTGAATGTATTACCGGTGAGACAAAGCAGAAAGAAAGAGCGCAAATCATTGAGGATTTCAAAACAGGTAAGATACAAGCGTTAACGAATGCAAATGTTTTAACGACAGGCTTTGATTACCCAGACATCGATCTTATCGCTATGCTGAGGCCCACAATGTCAGCCAGCCTGTATGTTCAAATGGCAGGCAGGGGAATGCGTCCTAAATCGCACACAGACCATTGCTTAGTTCTGGATTTTGCAGGCGTGGTTGAAGCGCATGGGCCGATAACCAATATTACCCCACCGAATAAAAAAGGTGAAGGCACGGGTGAAGCACCGGTAAAAATATGTGACGAATGTGGGGAGATTGTCTATATATCAGTGACCGTCTGCCCTGCATGTGGAGAGCCATTTCCATTACCAGAAAAGCCAAAGCTTTCACTCAGAGATGACGACATCATGGGGATAGAAGGTACAGAGATAGAGGTCACCAGTTGGATATGGAGGAAGCATATATCAAAAGCATCCGGCAAGGAGATGTTAGCAGTCACTTATTATGGTGCGCTATCTGATCCCCCAGTCACTGAGTATTTATGCGTTACCCATGATGGTTATGCCGGCTCAAAAGCGAGGCAATTACTTCAAGAAATTTTTTTTAAATCTGGCACGTATAACGATGATTTTTCATCACTTGATTATATTGCAATAGACTTGCAAGAATTAGGACAACATCCATCATCGATAGAATTTATAAGGGAAGGACGATTTAATAAGGTATTAACTAGGAGTTGGAGCGATGTATAAAGAACCAGATTTTGTCACAAAATATTGGGATTCACTATCAGTACGGATGCCTAAGTGCTGTCATACTTGTTCTTATTTCGAAAAGGACGATTCATTCTGTACGCATTTTAAATCCACACCACCCGAAGGATTTGCAGCAACGGTGAATTCTTGCCAGAGCTATTTTGATGACATACCATTTTAGGAGAAATTATGATAAAAAAACCAGAAAAAATACCCACAGAATCTTGGGAACAAGCGATGTTTGTGCAATGGTTCAGACGCGCTCATCCAGGGGTTTTAATCCATTCCATACCCAATGGAGGAAAACGGAGTAAATCAACGGCTATGGCATTAAAAGTGGAAGGCACAGTGAAAGGTATCCCTGATCTGTTTATACCTGAGTGGAGAGTTTGGGTTGAGATGAAAAGAACAAAAGGTGGATCACTATCACCAGATCAGAAAACAATCGTCTCTTATTTAAAAAATGTGGGTTATACAGTCCTAGTCTGTAAAGGTTTTGAAGCAGCAAAAGAACAAATATTATCATTAAATAAAAAATAATTCTTTACTTTTTATAAGTATTAATTTATTATATAGGTTCATTAATAAAAACAGAGGAGTAAGAAGATGAAAGAATTTAATTTAGATATTGCGCTGGATCAGCCAGATCGTGTCACTTTTAGGGATCGAGGTGGATTAGTTAGTGTTGCAGATTTTGTTCATCTAGAATATGCGAATAAAAATGAGCAGCCTATTGTGGTAGTTGATAGTAAAGGCAGGGTAACACGACATTGCGCTGATGGTTCATATCTAGAAGGCGATGAAGAATCTGGTCTGGACCTTATGATAAGTATAGAAACGCATTCGCGTTGGGCTAACGTGTACAAAGACAAATACGGCCAGGTAAAAATCGGTGGTGTACACGTAAGTAAGCATGAAGCAAAAGGGGTCGCGTATGATGGCGATGATTATATTGATACAATTTTAATCGAATGGAGCGAATAAAAATGAAAGATAAAGTTGAAACAAGACAGGTTGCTATTAGTAAGCAATTAATGATCAAGGTTAATATCCATTGTGCAACTCAGGATATACGAGCCAATGCTTTCATTGCTAATGCTATCAAGACCGCGTTGGAAGCGGTTGAAAATAAAGGAGGCTGACATGGGTTCAGAAACAGATTTCCGACACGTATTAGACAAATTGTTAAAACGCAGAAAAATATCAAAGGAGTCCAGGAATTCTATAATTTCTAATTATTTAAAATATATGGATGAGGATGGTTTAAGCGCAATTCTTGAGCAGGAATTACGCACAACCTCCGCATTTGAGAAAAGGATGGATAAATGAGTGCGAAACAGCAGAAGGCCATCGCGTCTAACGCCCGATTGAATTATTTGGTGGATCGAGGTATTAATCCACTCATAATTAAAAAAGAGATGCGGCACTTAAAACTATCGTTTATAGAGAATATTTCAGAAAAGCGTAAATGGCAAAAATATTAATAGCCCCTAGGATCTTGCGAGTATAACGCCCCCCTTGCGCCACCTGTTGTCGTCCTAGTCATCGTGCTTTTACCTCCTAAAGCATGCTCTCTCATTAGCCTAGCAGCGAGTGCGGGGTCTAGGTCGGCATCAATCAATAGCTGATAAATCTGCTCATTATTCCCAGTTGATATATACTTCGATGCTCTATCAACTATATTACTCAGCCCTTTAGCAATAAAACCAGGGTCGTTACTCCCAGCCAATGTATTTGCAATATCATCCTTAATTAGCTGCGACATTTGCAGGTTTTGAGCGGTATTTGATCCTGTTGCTCTACCCGCATTGTTTCTTGCTTGTGATGCGGATGCTTTCCTAGCATTTTCTAATATATCAATCTGTCCATCATTCATGCTAGATAGCATTTTTTTATTGGTTAAAAACCTTTGCATTGAATTCGATTGAAGCGGGAAAACTTCATTCTGTACTCCACCAGCATTAGATATTAAGGGTGATGTCCCTGTAGCTCTTGTCACCAGATTATCAGCAGCCACCAACTGATCATATTCTTTTAGTGCCACGGCTTGGTCAGTCACCGTATCCATATACTCTGGCTCAGCATCTGATAAAGACTTGTTAAGTTGCGTTTTCACTCCTTTAAGTGCGTTTCCTGCCTTCTGTACAGACATTGTTTTTTTGTCTGCCAGAGCTTTTGGCGTACGCAACATCTCATCAATATTCTGTTTAGCATTTAAAACTTCATTGAATCCTAGTTCTGATTGCTTATTGTTACGAGTCAGGGTCAGTAGGTCTATTTCAGATGAGTTGGACTTTACTGTGTCAGGTAAATTCTTTTTTACTCGCTCAAGACCTGTAACGATTCCTGTGTTTCCTTTGTGTTTTTTTATTGCGCTATTAATAGAAGAATATACATTATCAATATTAACTGGATTATTCCGCTGTCGCATAGGGTTTGTCATTTCCTGGCTTAATAGCCCAACAACATCAAGGATTTCCTGTCTTGATTCTGGCGTACCTGTTGCATTTTCTGTGTATTTCTTAATTGCAGCAGCATTGTTAGCTCGACTATTTAAAATGCTCCCTGGATCGAAGTTGCTATTTTCACCGGCTCTAGATATACCAGCCAGCCAAGGATCACCCGTTATCTGTGTCGATGTTGGATTAAAGTTTGGTATTTCTGCTGTAAGACCTGGCAAGTTTCCTTTTTCTAGCATCTCCAGAGAGCTTGGCCCTGCATTTCTATTTAGTAATCTTCCAGCAATCCCTTCGCTTCCCTTTCCTAGCATCGGAGCAATCAATCTACTGGTTCCTGATGCTGCTGCTCTAGCCATCGGGATACTCGCTCCAGCAGATGTACCAGCGAGCAATGGATACAGAATCTGCTCCATCTCTGATGCTCCGCCTTGCCTTGCTACTTCGGCTGCTCCTGATCCTGCTGCAACACTAGCAATAGTCGATGCCACCTCATCGCTTCCCACTATTTTACTTAGTACCTCACCACCTTTGGTCGCTCCTTTAGCCTTATTTAATAAGCCTACAAGACCCATAGGCACGGCAGCTTCTGAAATCCCTGATAATGTCTCATGATATATTTTAGCCGCTGGTGATGTAGGCTTTGGGAGTCCTAGTGTATCTGCAAATTGAGATCCATATTGCCTAGTATCGATTGTGTCAGGATTCCATGTTGGCTTAGGGCTGATTAATTTTGGTATTTCACCAATCATTCCTACAGCATTATATATACCACCTGGCGCAGCAGAAACACCTTCAATGACAGACCTCATATTCTGCCCGATAAACCCTAAGTTATCGCCAATGACATCAGAAGGCGTATTTTTTACTGTACCACCATTTTTTTCTAGTAGCTTGGCCTCTACTTCTGCTATTTGCTCATCCAATGTACCTTTATTTATTTCCTCACGATGTACGGCTGCACCACCATTTTTTGCTCTTAGCTTAGCCTCTACTTCTGCTATTTGCTCGTCCAAAGTAGCCATATTATTCCCCAAGATCCGCTGTAATCTTTTCTAAGTATGCCTTCTTTTCTGCAATATGTTTCTTTGCTTGCCTAGAGTGTGAATATTGCTCATCCAAAGAACTATGAGCTCTTCTCATAATTCCTTCTACCTCTTCAAGCTGGGCAATATAAGCATCTTTACCCAAAAGTGCTGCTTTTAAAGAAGTAGGGTCTGATGTTATCTTTTTCATTAACACTTCATCTGGGCCAGATAAAACACCGAGATTATAATATTCTTTAAGCGACATCATAATATCGGTTGACTGTGCTGCAAGTGAATTTCCAAGCTGCCCAGGTACTGGAGTAACACCATACTTGTTAACAGTATTTTTAAGGCTCTTTATTCCTGAGTTTATTCTTCTTATAGGTGTAAAATCCTTTGCATAGTCTTTTGATTCTAGCCGTACATTATTAGGCCCCTCTAAATCTAGCGGGCCATTAGGGACTACTCGCATTTCCCATCCGCCAGTTTCTGGATTTTTTACAGCGACCATCCCTGTCACTGGGCCAGGCTTCGGATCGCTTTTGTCACTATTATCTATTGTAACCATCGGGCTATGTTCTTTCTGGAGTATAGTTTCCCCCTGAATTTCTTCTATCCGATGTGTATTTTTATTGTAAGCATAAGTTTTGCCATCCTTGTCCTGCTTAAAATTAGAATACAAATCACCAGCAGCTTTAGGATTCAGGATATTTCCCATCTGTTCACGACCCAGAGTCTGTGCATTTGCGCCTGGTGCTTGCATGAATTTCATTGCAATTTCTTGAGGTGATAAATGACCGCCTAAAAGACCAGTCCCCTGTTTGCCCTGCTGATAGACCTGATCTGTCTGATCCATTTGCTGCATAAGTGCGGCCTCATCCATAGTAAACGCGTCAGAGGCAAGATTCTGCTCTGGTGTATCTGCCTCACCTAATAGACCTTGTAAGTAATCGACACGCTCATACTCTTTATCTTGCGCCCTCTGCTCTTTCTCACGTGCTGCATAGCTTGGACTAACCGTTCTCAAGTACCCTTCAAGTAATCCCATGGTGCGCCTTCCTAGTTTCTTCTTTGTTTTTAAATTCCCAGTCGTCCAAAACAAAACCGGGTTTACTATCTAGCCAGTGCTGGATTGAATAGAAAGCCCCACCGCGAGGGCCAAACTCTACACTATGCCAGTCTTCAGGCTTTATCCGTATAATCTCCTGTCCGGGAGTATTACATACCAATTGTGGCTCATTGTTGCGTCTAAAATTAACATCACCAGAACCATAGACTAAAATATTATCTACATTCGCATGCCTGTGCGTAGCTACGATAGAATTTGGTGAATATGTCACATACTGAACTTGAAAATCATCAGATCGGTAAACGATTGAGGACATAGAAACATCTGTTACTTGTACCACCTCACCGACAGTCGGGGGCATAAAGGGTCGTTTCTGATACCACCACGCAAAAAATCCACCTAGCTGATCGTATTCCATATTATCTTCTCGCTTGTTGCATAAGATTTAATAACCCCTGAAGTCCTTGCTGTCCATTAGACATGTCTTGGTACCCTTGGGCTTGCCCTTGCATTGTACTCTGTTGAGGCTGCCCAGCTCTAGCATTCATTTTCTTGCCCAGGTATTCCCCGAACTCATCTGAATCCAATAGGCCACCTATCCCAGAACTATCAACCCCGGACATTCCAGAAGTTGCAGCACCTGATATACCATCAATTCCTGAGCCAAGACTAGCTGCACCACCAAGACTACCTGCGCCACCGATACCACTGAATAACTCTGTTATTCCTGCCATTTTATTTCCCCACGTTGAAATTCATACCTTTACTTCGGCCCGACCCTTCAGATGATCCGGTTGACCCACTACTATCAAGAACTTGCTGAGGGCCGATTAACCCCTTCGCCCAACTGAGCTGGTCCATCTGTCTTTGCCCGGCAGTGTGGGGAGAATAATCATTCGTATATTGTTGCTGCATATTATACGGAGTTTGGGCGTATCCCTGCATGTTTCCAGTTTGGCCGATTGCATTTTGCATCGTCTGGTTTTTCTGCCCCAACATATTCATCATCATACCTTGTCTGGCAAGCGTACCTTGGTCTGCTTGTTGTGCAATACCCAGCTTTCTGTTCAAGTCTTTATCAAATGTTTCGTACCCAGTCCTTGCCATCGCCCCCTGAAGATTTCTGTTTATATCCTCCATGCCGCGGCCTATCGCAGTACCGTGCATAGATCCGCCCGACATCCCTGCTGCTGCTGCTCTAGCATCCATATTGCCCATCATCTGATCTTGTGCTTGTCCTGCGTCCTGCATATACTGGGATTTCATAGCATCAGCATAATTATTTCCAGAACCCCCCATGATCATACTATTAATATCTTGCATAGCACTGGGGTTATTCAACGATTCACCTAGGCTTTTAGCCAGCCCTCCCGCAATATTCTGCCCTGCATATGCGCCACCTTGTAATTGATTACCCCATGCTCCTTGCGCTTGTCCCTGCATTTGGCGCATATTATTAGCTGCGCCTTGCGACTCAGCTTGGCCAATGCTTGATCTATTATTAAACCAGTCGTTCATCCCCGACTGATCTTGGCCTATAAAATTTCTTCCTGCGTCCCAAAGGTCGCTTAATGCGCTTTGTTGCTCTGGTGAAATATTCTGTTTTGCCCAACTATCAAACTCGCTTTTATTCCAGCTTGAACTTTTTTGATTACCGCCACCTAAACCCATGATACTACCTCTATTTCTTCAATTATTTTATCAACACCCAGCGTATGCGCGTTAATTCCTAGTCCTAACTCTTCAACTTTCATTGCCCAAAAAAGATTGTCTGCTTGTAGCGGAAATACAATCTGTTTTGTCCCTGATCGCGTGGCCTGGTGGGTTGTTCCAACTCCGCCATGATGCAATATAACACTGCACTTTTCAAATGCGCTATCATAATCAATAAAATCAAAATCACGGCCCTGAATAAAGCACGGCTTTGATATATTCTTCTCTATCATATCAAACAATGCTAATGCTCTATCTTTCACAAACTTCTGTTGAGAGCCTAAACCCATAAATACCGCGTCTTTAGGCACTTCAACTGATGGGGCTTTGTTCTCTGAGTAGTAATAGCCCGTCCCGCCAAAGATAGGGTCAACCGCAATAATGTCAGATTTTCCTACTGCATTCAGCGCAACAACCTCAGGAATTTTACATCCCGCCATCGAAGGATTAAGGCTAAATGATGTATAATTACCAGTGCATATATTCCGCATAGGCTGTAAAAAATAAAAATTCACTATATCAGTACATCGACTATTCAAATCAAAGCAGTGCTTAGCTATAAGACCCATATTAGCACTAATTGATTCATGATACAGTGCTGTTAAAGCGGTCGGTGACATCCAGTCTATATTTTGCATTGCAAAACGGTTGCCATTAAAGTTAAGTCTGACAGTATTCTTGCCATACTCTTTGTCATCTAGTGCGAATATAAGATATTCAACATCATGACCCATTTCTTCAACCCTGCGCCCATACTCCAGCATAGGTAATATATCGCCAGCGACCCCGAATGTTGAAATGCCTATTTTCATATCTCTAAACTAATGTCATGTCGTACGTTTACAATCTTCCTATAGCGAGCAAAGACTTTTGAAAATCCTGGTCTTGCGCCTATGGCTCGTACCTGATAGCACCCGCAAGCTTCAGCTATCGGGCCTAATTGAGGAAATACATCATCCATCCATAAGTGAAAATCATCCGCTGCTAAGACCGGTAAGCATAATTGCCTTTTTCCTGTGTCCATCGTCCTGACTGATAATGTAAAAGCTGCTACCACCTCGCCATCCGGTGATATGACAGTCATCAAATCCTCTTCTTTCCTAAGCACTCTATTCAGAATTGCCTCTACTGTCAATTCATCGGGCGCACAATCAACCACTTTTTGAATGAAAGGCAGTATATCTGGCCATGCTGACCTTATTCTTTCGGTGGGTACTTTCACTAGCGCATATTTACATGTCATAGTCATGGGACCAACGCCTCCAGAGTTAACCGCTTCCACGCACCATTAATCCAAACATAGTACCCCTCTGTTGCTACGTTGTTAAGGTCTTCAACTAAATAGTATATAGTTCCTGCCTTCGGTCGAAGTGGTACTTCTCGCCTGATGGCCACGCCATTTGCTGCGTTAATCCTCCTGTCTAGCTCATCAAAAAAGCGTCTAAAATACCCTTTTAGTGTGTCGGTAGTTTCCTCTGGCGGTTGCTCGTACATTATCTTTTTCCTCCACGGGTGAACTCAATATCAAATCCTGAAAACCTAAACGCCTCATTATTAATACTTTTAACACTCCACGCGATTAGAACTCCGCTACTCCGGAAGTCTAGCTTCCTATCTATTCCAGGTCTGAATATCTGATAGGGTTGCCAAATGACACCCCCATCCGGTGATTGCTGTGACCCAAAACGGAATTCAAAAGCACTTCCCTTAGCATGCGGATATACGCGTGTTACGGTCGCGGCTGCTGCGTATCCTTCGAGTGGGAAATCTGTTCTTTCAATAAAGAAGTCGACATTGGCGGAGCCTGAAATCGGTGCTGTACTGAATAATGGGTCTATATAATTAAGACTACCTCCGGTATATACCCCCAGCAATGATCGATTGGTGGGGGTTATAGTTGTTGCTCCCCACGGCTTCTGGTCGACATCCCACTCAGTCTCAGTGTCTCCATCCCATTGATCTTCGATAGCGATCTCAGCGGGCGTTTTACTAGGGCCATAGTCAGCACAAGCCATAGTTGACGGCAAATCTTTGACTGCCCAGGAATCATCTCTATAGTTATAGATAAAAGCGATATTAGGTGTTTCGCTAGTGCCTTCAGGAATGCAAAACCACACTTCTTTTAGTGCGACATTGACCATCGCAAAAGACCGGTGCATAAAGACTTTGTGCGCCTTAGCGTTATATCGTCTCTGTATTCGATTGTGCATGATAGAAGTAATGTCACTGCCATTGGTCATGAATACATCACCATCTGACATGAAGAAATGCTTTCCGTCTGCTTCCACTACACAGTTTGTCGCAATGATACCAATGCTCGTAGACAGCTCTCGTCTATTCCAGAAGAACTCACTGTTCGCATTAAATGTTAATACATCTATTGAGTCGCGGCTATAGATTATAAAATCGTTACGTAAAGTTAGTCCGTCCAGTATCTTGCCGCCATCTGAGCCTAACTGTTGTCTTACTGCTAGTCCGCCTCTATCATCTATGTCCCATGTATACGGTCTCCCGTCTGTGACAGCAGGTGATGATATTCGGTATGCGTTAGGGTTATCATCCGCACCCCCTAATCCGAGAGCAAATAGGAAATCTTTATGCGCTCTCATGACAGTACATGTATAGCCTAAATCATCCCATGTGGTATGCACATCCGGAGCAGGGGCTATCCCGGGGACGGTACTGAATATCAAAGGCTCAAGAGTTGAAGTGCTACTTAAGTTTTGTACGTACTCCGGTGATATTTGTGAATTGTTCATGACTACCATGTTACCCATTTGGCAGCCATTCCAGTACCACTCTGCACCCGCTACCAGTGCATATCCACCCGTACTTGATATATCAAACCAGCCCGCTGTTCCGTCAGCCGCGAAGATTTTTGTTCTTGAGGCTTGTATCCAGTAATCGTTTTCAGCAAGCCTGACTGACATTAAGAATCCGACTTCCATCATGCTGTCTGGTGACGCTACTGCTTCTGTCTCGCCGCCATTAGGCGTAAAAGCTCCGTCTTTGACACGGAAGTTTCTACCAGCAGTTACAAAGTCTTTACCCAGTTCCCACGGAGTAATATCGGTATTAATCCCCGATGACCCGATGTTTGATAATGTCAGTAATTCCTTCATCTACTGCTCCAATAAATTAGTCTTCTCAACAGGTAACCCCATAGGCATCTTACCACTGATCGCTGCTGCAAGCTGATTGATTGAGCCAGTATTTACGACACCATGCCTTGCTCCCTCTAATTGCAGAATCGGCATCCAAGAAATAGCACAATCTTTCTTATCTTGTGATTTTCCTTGAGCGTCTTGACCTTGTATCGCTATATACCACCGGCATTCAAAAATCTTGCCCTCTTTAACTTCAACGCACTGGCTACCCAAAGGGCATGTCTTAATGGTTTCAACTTCCATTAGAAGTCATCCCTCCGAGCTACGACCGCATTAATATATCGAGGGGACCATTCATTGCCTGGCGGTTTAGGTGCAAAATCAGTGACCGCTTGCCCAACGATAACTAAATCACTACCTATAGCCGCTTTATGTATAGATGCAGGTAGATCGTGCTGATGATTTAGGTTAATATTAAATGGGTCATCCCCAATGTTTCTGGGTACATCACCCTGACTTGGGTCAATAATCCTGAGCATGTAGTCAGTTCCGTAATTCTGCACTGTCCAAGCAACAGGGATGACATCAGAAGAGAACAGCATCTTAGTACCCGCAGGTGCAACAACGGTAGTAAAGCCCACGCCAATAAGGTCATATAGTGCTTGGAACTGACCTTGAATGTTCCCAGTCAGCCCCGTTGAATAATTAAGCTCATCCTCAGTTGCTAGAATAGTCTGGTCATAGCCTTGGCCATTAACCCCAGGGAACTGAGCTTTCAATACCTCTTTTATCAACTTTAAATGATCGTCACCCTCTGATCGAGAGTCCGTAGGCAACGGCCACGATTCATTTAACTGCGCGATTGTTGTACCTGATTCTAATCCCATGTGTCTATCCTCTAAATTAAGTTATGGCCCAATTGGTGGGGGAGTTTCTGGTGAAGGGCACTGTACGAGGACAAAAGGAACGGTAAAAGGTGTGTAGTCATACCCCATTTCATACCTAATTGTATCGTACGTGTACCTGAACTCATCCACATATCCAGTAGGATATGCTCCAATATAAGCGTTTTCTCCTATTGATATATTAGACAACAATAATGCAGTTCCATTGCTGTGACTAACAGTTTCTATACCGTCAATGAATGCGGTTAAATAGTGGTTGTTATTTGCTTGATACGTTATTGCAATAGACACCCATTGGTTATATGGAAGTGTCCCAAAAGTTCGCCAGCCCGTCCCAAGTATGTACGCATCTAAGTTACCGCTTCTTGCTACTATAGACCATTGGTTACCCGTTGCCCCAAAAATACCGCCGTCCCCAGTTATATAAACCCTAGCCTCGACAGTGAAAGCAATCGGGTTCGTTGTCTTAATAGGTACAACTAATGAAGTGGAACCATCCCATACGAATGCGTCACCGAAACCAGAGGCTGATTCAACATACGCCTCCGTGCCATTTTCGAGATATGGCGCAGTTGAGGAAACATCACCCAGAATATCTAAGTTACTATCAAGATGAAGTAAGGCTTCTACTTTTGTAGAATATGGGTCACATGGGGTTGGGGGTACAGTCGGTGGTGAGGTAATGTCTGGTGGCGGCTCAACTGGATATGTATTTCCGCCATCATGTCCTACTGTCACACCTCCGCAGTTACGCGTGTCTTGCCTATCTTTGCTAATCGTAAGCCAATTGGATACAGTCTTGCATATAACGCCCCAACCAGCGACAGGGGTAACATACATGGGAGGCAGGCCAGGTACAGGCGCAGGAGGCGCAACAGGGATAATCTCAACCCCGTTGTTATCCTGCGCAAATATCCTTTGGCTAAAGCTCTCTTGGCTAAACATTACGGATGAGCAGCTACGTACGCATCAAATTCTACCCGTAAGGCACTTAGCAATGCTGTCTGGGTCGCTAACCCCGAAGTCAAATCGTTCATTGCCTGGGCACTCATGGTACAAGAAACCACGGCAGTTCCGGACAATTGAAGAGGGGTCACCGTGATAGTGTACGCACCGTTTAGCATGACTGCTTGAGTACCCCTCGTAATACCGTTTGTGCCATTAAAGTAGCCAACACCCACTTCTCTGTTAATACCATCGACAATGGAGTAATACACATCGCCTGCTACTAAATCATCTCTAAATAAAGCTTGAGATTGATTCGTCTGGCCGTTGAGAACTATATCCCCATAGCCAATTGTTGCTGTGGTCTCTGAAACCCAGTCGCTTACTCTATCAACCATTTACAATCCTCATCGGTGTACCGCTCCAGCGGGCTACATCATCATTAGTACGGACAGCAGCTAATTCTTGCTGAAATCGCTGCTCCCATATCTGACCAGCTTGTCCATCTTGTACATAACTAAATATCTCGACCAGTAGACCAAAGATATATAAATTCGGTTTTGTCTGACTAACCCAGTTAGTGTCTTCCAACGTAGTCAATGGAGGTATTCTTGCATAATAGATAATTTCTAGCGTCTCGTTAGTCGCGGGATATATCTGTAACTGGTCAGCTATAATTGTATAGACATACTGACTTGGGATAGCTGCCTGGTTGTCTAGTAATTCGTTCATCTTAGACGGTGATACATAATCAAGACTAACACTGTTTAGCTGAATGTCCCGTAGTCCATCAAAGTCATACGGTAGGCCAACATACTGCTGATCGTTATCTGACATCCATAATTGCGCTCTCTTTGCCATCTCCCTGACCTTTAACGCATCCCCTAAACGCTGCTCTACGACTAACAAGAAAGAGCTTAACATTGAGCCAACACCCGCGTCTTGTTTATCTGAGTACCCAACGGCTGTATCTACAATCTGCTGATAATTCATAATTTAATATACCATTTTTTTAATGACGCCGATTATGCCGATGTTATCAGCAACAAGTATCCCCGCTCCTCCATAAGCTGCGAACTTAATTTTCAGTAAAAGAGCTAGTATTTCACTCTGTTTATATTCAACCCCATTTATTCTTTGCACAATATCGTCATGTCTGTTTTGAGATTGAGTGGCGGCCTTCTCTAAGAGGGCTATTCTTACGCAAGTATCTTGTGAGATGTTATTTACTCCTTGAAACATGTTTCGACTTTTCAAAAGACCGCATCCCTGCCAGACCTAACATTCCTAACAAAACCTGGAGGGTTATATCTGTGTCAACAATAGGGAATTCCCCCGTATATCCGAAACCTACTAATGCAATGAATTTGGCGATGGGTTCAATGATTGATATATAAAGCAGTCCAACCCCGCACCCCCACCCGACAAATGGCCTCCATCCTGATACAAAGATACTGGCATGTTTTGACTCTTGTAAGTTAATTTCGTTCTGAGCCTGTGCTACCGCCAGTTCAGTAGCAAGCTCAGTTTTGAATCTTTCCAGTTTGTTATTATCTATCTGTGTCTTGTCTGGCCAAATACGGCTGACAATCCCATCAATCATACTGCTTGCTGCTTCTACCGCTGCGGGTATGTCAAACATCTACCACCTCGCTCTGTGCGATCTGACATCAATGTGGACAAAGCTATCATATAGCCCGATTCCGTACCTATTGGGGTACATTATATCAAGTTTTTCATATAAAGACTTCGGGTCTTTAGTAGGCACATCGCAAGCTTTAGCTTTTACATGCTGTGAAGTGTCATTAGAGCCGATATTTCTGTTATGTTGAATACATCGGCATACACTACTAGGCTGATAAGGGCCTATAATATCGCGTATTTTTTCCATCACATTTAGTAGCTCAGCATCAACCGTATCAAAACCGCAGCCGCATTTACATGCAACTTCTTCACGGCTAAAATGGCTATCTAAGATGTTCATAATTACTTAGCGTCAGTTACTTTAGCTATCTCTTCGACATTAGCTTTACCGACTTTCTCTACCTTTCGCCCTAGCCCTAACATCCCTACTGATCCGGTCACGAACCCCATCATTACATCCATTCCATGTAACCCAGCAAAGTACCCACCTACGCCATAGATCAGCGATACTGCAATTCCTAGCCATGTTATTGTACCTTTCATAAGTGTGTCCTTTTTTATATTAAAATTAATCAGCGACTATACAGTCAATGATTGGTGGTGCAAAACCATCACAGTAGACTGGCGGTAGTTGTCTAAAATAAACCGCAGGAGAGGGGTCAGTTAGCTCAAGTGTTGTGTCTACTAGACCTTGTACACCCTTAGCATCTAATGATTCCTCTATCAGAACCATCAAGGCACATTCGCTCAATAACTGAGTTCGATTAGTATCTATTTCACTTTCTAGGGGTGTAAAGTAAACCCCCGTCAGACTGTCTACGCTGTCACATCTATACTCCCAGAAGTATTTAGACTCTGAGATGTCATTCAAGAAACCTGAACCTGTTGCGTAGTTATCCACCTTCGCATGGTCAGCACTTGCTGTTGCTATGGATAGTGCTAATAATAGTATTGTTTTCATTTTAATTCATCCTTATTAAGGTCAGGGTATTTCAACATTCTGTGATCGTGGATGGTATTATCTTCTAGCACCAATACACGCCTAGCCAACCCATCTAACCTGGTTGCCTGTGTTGCAGATATTATCTTAGCATCACCACGACCATTAGTGTTATCAGTAATCCTGCTCACCGCTAAAGCAAAGAACCATGAAAATGCTGAAACTATAATAAAACCGCTAATGGTAATTAGTTTGGCACTTGTTATTGGGCTTTCTGGTTTCATTGCCCTATTTAATATCTATACTTTGAACTTCTGCTAATGTCGTACAGTTCTCTATTGCCGCTTTGTATCCCCAGTATTTCTCAAGAACCGATAGTCCGTTAATACATACAGCATCAATAATAATGTCCCAATCAGACAACGTGATTGTTTGTTCGATTCCAGCGACATCTATCACGAATAGCAATCCCAATCTCTTACCGATCTCGAAGTTTCTTATGTCATCACTAGAACCATCAACACTAAACCCAAGACTGGTCTCAACTTCAGGTCTGGCAGACTCCTCAGTCTCTCTAAGTGCCTTTGCTTCTAATATTCGTTCGTTCTTGTAATAGTCAAGACTCTTGTCAGTCAGTGTATAAGTCGCTGTACATATAAGCGTCTCATCATCTAAAACGATGTCAGCGAAAGTAGAACGAATCTGGTGTGCTTCAGCAACTTCATTGACTGTCACCAATCTGTAGTACTCTTCCTCTGCTCGTTCCTCGTCTGTTTTCAGATGCCAACCACCAATCCCATTGAACTTTGAACTGAGATTTACTGGATAAACGAACTCGTTATTCTTCTTGTATGCGTACATCTTTTGCTCCTTTGTCTTTGGCTTCTTGTATCATTTCATCAATGGTTTGTGTTGTTGTAGGCATCGATGCTCTCAATGCCTCTACTTGTGCTAGTGTTAGTGTTTCTGGCATTATCATAATGTATATGGTCCTGGGTAATACGCTACTCCATTACCATCGCCTGTAGGCAAAGTAGCAGGATTAGCCAACTTCGTGAATGTGTCACCTGATCTTTTATAGATTGTGACATATGGGCTACTGCCATGAGCAACACTCATATAGATGCCAGCGGCACTGAACGCTACTCCATTACCATATCCAGTAGGCAATACATTAGGATTAGCCAACTTCGTGAATGTATCACCACTACGTTTGTAGATTGTGACATATGGGCTATTGGCATGAGCAACACTCATATAGATGCCATCACCACTGAACGCTACTCCAAAACCAGTGTTAGGAGGCAACGTAGCAGGATTAGCCAACTTCGTGAATGTATCACCACTACGTTTGTAGATTGTGACATTTGGGGTAGTTTGATGAGCAACACTCATATAGATGCCATCAGCACTGAATGCTACTCCAAAACCAGTGCCAGCAGGCAAGATATTAGGATTGGCTAACTTCGTGAATGTATCACCAGACCTTTTGTAGATTGTGACAAATGGGGTAGCGGCATGAGCAACACTCATATAGATGCCATCAGCACTGAACGCTACTCCATAACCAGTGTCAGTAGGCAAGATATTAGGATTAGCTAACTTCGTGAATGTATCACCTGAACGTTTGTAGATTGTGACAAATGGGGTATAACCATTAGCAACACTCATATAGACGCCATCAGCACTGAACGCTACTCCAACACCAGTAGAAGTAGGCAAAGTAGCAGGATCAGCCAGTTTCGTGAATATATCACCACTACGTTTGTAGATTGTGACATATGGGCTAGTGTCATGAGCAACACTCATATAAACGCCATCAGCACTGAACGCTACTCCACGACCATTAGCAGTAGGCAACGTAGCAGGATCAGGAAGTTTAGTGCTGGTATCAACATCATTACCATAGATTGTGACAAATGGGCTAGTTGTCTGAGCAACACTCAAATAGTTGTTATAAGGAAATAATGCCAATGTTGTTCCCTCTACACTAGCATAAGCACTGCTACCATAAGTCGCGCCAGTGTGTCTTGCTTTGAAAGTATAAGCGTTGGATTCAGCCAATATCCCTTTAGGAACAACAATACTCAGTAAATCCACAGTATTCGCGAGTGACGACCACACAACTACACTGTCGCTGTCTCTTATCACTTCCCAATCTGTTGATACATGTGTATCAGTTCCGGCATTAGCAACACTGAAAGCACTGGTCGTTAGTGTAGGGTCTTCGGGAACATCCGTAGGAGTGCCTTCTACAGTAAGTGTCGGTGTATTGATAAAAACATTTGATGTAGTGAAACTAATAGAATCGCTATTACCAGATAAATGGCTATCGCTACCATAACGAACACGGACATAACATAGTTGTAATGCGACTCCGACAGACGGTGTCCAAGATGTCACATTTCCTGTAGTGCTTTCCAGTTCAATAATAGCAAAATCTGAGGTGTAACTAAGTTCCCAATGAGTAAATTCGTGGGTTCCTGTATAGGCAGCAATTGTCGTATAAGCGGATGCTGTTATTTCCCCATTGAAATCTACTGCGCCTGTAGTAGGTGCTGTAATTGTTGGTGTTCCGACTAGGAATGCTGGACTTACTGAAACTCCTATGTCAGCGTCTTTAAGAACTGTTGCTAATATATTCGCTCTGTTAATCTTTTTGGAAGCACCACTATCGTTTATAACGAACTCTATAGTATCTGTCGCTGTGGTGAGGGCTGGTAATTCGCTTATTTTGATAGTAGACATTCTATTACTCCGTTTCTATGTATTCAGGTGAAGCGGAGGTTGACGCTTCAGTGATAAAGAATGCGCTCCCGTCTTCTGTTGATATTTCTAATTCTGGTGAGGGTACTGGACCTGAGTTCCCGATAAAGTTACCGACTGAGTGAATCATTCGATTACTAAAGGACTGGAAAAGTGGACCAGATAATCCCCGCGTTCGGAACATAATTAAAGGCTTGAATTTCATGCTATACCCTCGCAGATATACACCATTCAGGGTGTAATAATTGAAATTGTTTTGCGCCTCGCATCCGCTCATGCTCTACTTTGCTTTGCATAAGTTTGAACGTTTCGGGATTGTCTCGAGTAAAGATATTATATTGAAATACTGACGGAATAGAGAATGAAAACCGGATGTCTTCATCTTCATGCACGCTCAGCTTAGCACGTGATAATAGCTCACTTTCACGTAGCCTTTTTGTTTTTTCGTTTGCTGCATCATCATAGAAGATAGTATTGGCGTATAGGTTGCCATCTTCAGTCTTGATGTGAGTAACGTGATTACTCATGCTCGACCCTGAACTAGCTTAATACTTACTTTAGCTTCAGACTCTAGCAAGGTAATTTCACCGCCTGGGACAACTCGCCCGCGCGAAGTAAAGATATTTGCTTTGCCGGAATTTGTGTAGACCGACTCAACGTTGTTTGATTTTTTGGTACGTTTTGCTTTTGGTTTTTCGTCTATCATTTTAGCCCCTATAGATAAAAAAAGGGGGTATTTCTACCCCCTGATTGGTTAAACTACCGCAGGAAGCGCGTAATCTATGTCGGCCACAACAGCAGACCCAGTTTCGTTAAGAGAACAAAGGTTAAAATCGACAGTGATCTGACGGTTTTCCGCTGTACCTGTACGAGCCAAATCTTTAGTCTCGTAGCCTTGTAAATAGGCACGTTCCCAAAGCTCAGTATCAAGCAAGAATAAATCAGCAGCACCCGCAGCACTATCGGGCTGAAAGCGGTTAGGTGTCAGAACTAATGTCCCATAGTTTGTCACGAATACGTTAACTGCACCCTGAGCTACGATACCACCGGTACTACGACCACCACCAGACCCATTATCTGTACGGTTACCTTGTGATGCTTCAGATTGAAGTGTTGCTATTCTTGCTGAGCTTGAAAAAAGATAATCACTTAATATCTCAATAACAGCAGGAGTTGACATCGCCACAGTGGGGTTTCCACCTTTCTCGTAAGCCGATCTCATCATGTTCTTGATGGATGTCTCAGATAAAGCACGTTTAGTACCAGCAACTGCTTTCGTTGTTGGATAGCCACCAGGGTTGCCAGATAATACCGGATCAGCACCAGTAGCACCACGATCAGTATTAACCGCGGCTTGGCCTGTTCCGATCCATCCACCGATCCCAGCAGTTTGACCCGCTACTGTAGCACCATCACCTGGGACAGCGATATTGTTGGAACAATACGTAGCTTCTTCATCCCGCTTCAAGCCTTTCTGCCTACGCATCAACTGACGGATTAACTCGTCACTTGAACCGACTGTATCTACTTGACGGCCACGATCTGAAACACGAACCACTTTAGACGCGATTTGAGAATAGTTGCCTACTCTTTCGCCTGTTCTTGTGTCGTTTCCAGCTGCATCAGCACCATCAACAACCGCATTATTTGCTGTTGCATCTTCAAGGTCTTCCATAACCCACTCTTTAAAAGTATTTTCCGCCGTTGTCGATCCTGTGCTATCACAGAAAGGACGGTCGATTGGGTCGATAGAGAAAATCTTATCCATCAAGTCTTCGCGGATATATCCGCCGACAGGCACTGCGCCCAGGTTTACTGCATCTAAGTTTGTTGTAGCCATTTTATATTACTCCAGAATTAAAAGTTATGCGCGTGTGCGCGTGTTTATCAATGCAAACAACTTTATAAGTCAGGCGTAATCTCTTACAGACTAATTGAGGTGTGTAATCTCTTACAGATTGATTAAGGTGGCCTAAGCCACCTTGTTCGTTACTTATACACGCTTAAGAACCAGAAAGCAACGCCTTAACAGCATTAAATTTATCTGTCTTATCTCCTGTCCGTGTTGCTTTGTTTGCTAATGACTTCACTGCGTCATGATTAACCGCTCGACCCCCGCCTTTTAGAACCCTGGGGGCTTTACGTGCGCTCCGTGCTTTATCGATTGCTGCACTTGAGCTTGCCTCCAGTTTCTTCAACCTTACATAGTCATTAAGCATGTAAACAGCGCGAGCATCTGCCATAGTGTTGATTTCTTGAGAATTAAAGCCTAGGCCTGTTAAAGTCTCCTTTATATCGTTCTGCCCTTGCTTCATGATCTCAGGGTCTGACCAACTAGGTATTAATTCATGCATCCGCGCGGATTGCTGCTGTAAATGCTCCGCTTTGAAATGATTTTGTTGCTGCTCAACTTGCTGCACTTGCCCGCGGGCTTGCGAGTAGGCTTCTTGGAATTTCTGCTTTGATAATGCCGCCTGACCTGGGTCGTTTTGCTCTGCTTCTGCCCAGTCTATGCCCTGGTATTGGTTCTGTAGTGACACCAATGCGGCCTGTGCCTGCTGCATCTCCTGAGATACCGCGTTGACTCTCTCAGAATTGCCTTGATACTGTGCTGCTTGTGCTTCTAGCTCTGTAATCCGTGCCTTTGAGGCCGTCTCTGTCCGTAATGACTCTTGGTAGCGGTCTTTTAGTTGCCCTAGGGGTACAGCTTCCTGACCGTCACCCATCGGGACATTCATCCCATATAGATCGGCAGCTTCCCAGCCAATCGCTTCGGCTAGTCCTCCAATCGTGGATATTTCATCTTCAATCGGAGCGGATGATTCAGCTACTTGCTCAACCGGCTCTTCAATCACTTCTTCAACCGGGTCTTCCTGAGTGCTTTCGGTGATTGTTTCCTCTAGCAAAGGCTCTAGGTCTTGAGCGGGTGCTGGCTCAGTCGTTGTCGGCGGTTGAGGGCTGATTTCACTCGCTATTGCACTAATTTGATCTGCCATACTTTCCATTATATTGTCTCCAAATAATTAATTTCTTCTGCTACTAATGTCGCATATCCCGCTATGTCAACCATGTTATCAGCGTATGCGGGATCACCCGCTAAAATACGAGCCATCTTGTGAGCTATCATCTCTAAAGCTTCGCGCTGTACGTTGGGGAGCGTGTCCCAGTTCCCTACTCTCATCGCTGACTTAATGCCTTGGCTTATACGAGCATTATCCCTGAATTCACCATAGGTGTTTCCTCTGGCTTTCAGTATCACATCAAGGTTTATATCATTCATTGATGTTAGCCTGCACAGACTCTGCAATAATCTCTCGCATCTCAGCGAAAAGAATATCTCTGTTGTTCATCAATGCCGCTATGACTTCCCGCTTCTTCTCATCACCCGCCTGAAACCTTTTCAGCAGCTTGAAATCTATGCGGTCATTAATCGCTTGTATTTCTGCTTCGTGGTTTAATAAAACCATCTTCGAGAATGTCAATAATCTCTCTTTGCTTACTTCGCTTCTCATCTTTTTCTGTCTCCAGATTGTTGTTAAAAATTAAATCCCAGTTTGCACCATACTCTTTCTCATTAGTTGGCCTGCGTAAACTACCTTTACTCATTCAAGCAATCCTTTCCTATAGTTATAGATAAACTCGCTCTCTGGTACATCATAATCTTTCGGGAAAGGTCGAGCTATCCGCTCTGGCATAGTCATATCCATGCGAGCTTCCACGGCTCTTGCATCAGCTTCACCGGCCAGTCGCTGGTATTTTTCATATGGGGTTTTACTTGCTAATTTTAATGCTTCCCTACGTTTAATAATACTCTCCGAGCTTTCCCCACCTAGTACAATACTTTCTGCACCTAAAGCGGGGTCTCTTCCCAGCATAGACTTAAAAGTAACCTTAGCCTGATCTATATCCCCCTTCATTTTAGATGTTATTTTATTTAGAATATTTGCGTCCGATAGCATGTCTATATCAGCAGCATTATCTACCGTGGTAAACTGCTTTTGGCTTCCCCCCAATGGAAGGTTTTCAATATCCTGTATCCCATGATTTAATTCATGTAGGTTTGTTGACCTCTTAGTGCTAGAACCCCCATCCCACAAAGTAACCGATGCTGGAGTTTTCCATTTCGCATCTTCTGGCGTGTATTGTCCAGACAATCTTGCTTTTGATCTAAACGGATAATCTATGGATTGCACATCTTTTAAATCAGGATAAGCATCTAGCATTGCTGGATGGTCTGTGCTTTTAGCAACAGTCCCTTTTCTATAACTCATCCCACTAAATGATTCTTTATCTAAATTCTCAGGCGTGTACTTGTAGGCACTATCATCGATCTCCCATTTAAGATTGCCATCACCGTCAAAAAAAGCAGGCTGATTAAACTCTTCGCCAGTGGTTTTCCATATCTCATCGCGTGAGTAGCCTGCTGCTTTCATCTCATCAGCACGCTTGAGCATGTCTGGGTTGGCTGTCTTTGCCATGCGTCCTGCTATCGTCCCACCCATTGCAACATTCAGTACATCGGCAGCTTCCCAATCCATCGGGTCTTTATCTAGCATAGGCAATCCACTTTTGATATTTCCCGCAAACATATCCAACAATCCACGAGCGCGATCACCCATCAGCCCCTCAGATAATGTGTCGTAGGTCTCTGATCCGTGTTTTTTTATCTCATCAAAAAGTCCCATTTATACACCCTTTAGTTTTACCGCAACCTGCTCATGCTCACTGTTGTAAGCTAGAAATTTCACTAACATCTTTTTTTCGTCCAAGAATTCTGTGAAGGCTTTTATTTCATGCTTATCAAAGCCTGGGTAATTATAAAGCTCATCAAAAACGATGACCGTCCCCGATACTAAATTATCAGATAGAATATCAAATACGGTTTTAGTAGAAGCGTAAAGATCGCAATCAATATGAAGAAATGCTATGGGTGCGTCTTTCAATATTTCCTTTTTAAATTCAGGCAATGAATCATGGAATAAGCCCTCCTTTATAACTACATTTGATGCTACTTCCGGAATATAATCAGTAGCAAACACCCCTCTCTTAAAAATATCTGTATCATCTCTTTCCCAATCTTCAGGCAAGCCCTCGAAAGAATCAAATCCATATATTTTCTTATCAGGGTTATGATGGGCTATAAAATTAATCGTTCCACCAGTAAAGACTCCCATCTCTAAATGAAAACCATCCAAAGAGACATGATCGAAAGCCTCAAGCAAAACATCTCCAGCAGCACTATATTTTATAGCGTCACTGAAAAGCTTTAAAACTGCATCATTCTTTTCCTCAAACGATTTCATTACTTTCCATCTCTGCATTAAGATCACGCCCAGCCTCCAGCTCTAGCTTCGTCAGCTCCAAAGCCTGCTTGCTTTCGTTTTCTTCTTTCTTGAGTTGGTTATCTAGATATAACTTCGCGTAATCGAATTCTAATTCTGCTGACTTCTGGTTTGCGTTAGCCAGCTCTTTCAAGCCTTGTATTTCTGCCTTCAACTTCTCATTCTGTACTTTTACCTGATTCGCCTGCATATCCGCTTGGCCTTTGAGCATCTCAGCCTGAGCAAGCATCTGTTGACCCTGCATCATCGTTTGCTGAGCCTCGTCCATCTTCTGCTTTTCTTGCTGCTTCTGCTGATCTTGCTGCTGCTTAGCTTGCTGTCCTTCTGGTGATGTCACATCGACATAGTACCGTTCTGGTGAGTTAATGCCTGCAAATCTAGCTCCATCAGTTAAAGCATCATATAGTTTTTCTTCTGAGAACAATACCGAACCCGTCTGCGCCAGCATGCCTTGAGTCTGAACAATCTCACGCATGATCGCGGCTTGTCTTTGGTTCTGTGCATACGAGCTGCCCATTTGTATACGTACGTTGGGTCTAGTCTTCCACTCGGAAGGTGTTGAGTTGACCCATTTGCCGCCTATTCTTGCGTTAATTGGGTCCTTTCTGTTAGCTTTGATAATCGAGTGCAACGTAATGAAAATACCTTTTACTACTGTTTCCCCAATCGTTCGGGCAACCAAAGAATTAGCTAGCTCCATCGCTGACATCACGCGCTCTATGCCGTGCGCAGTATCACCGCTAATGCTTTGTGCTGAGGTTGCGGTATTAATCGCACTACCGCCACGCTCCCTGCGCTGCTCGTCCATCAGCCCAAGTAATGAGTAGCTCGACTGCCCCACTTCAGGATTAGGAAACTGGAACGCTGCCCCGGGGTTAGTCACTCTGACGATACCGCCAGTGCTTGAAGTTAATATATCATCGAGGTTAGCTTCACCGGTGACTACTCCGATCCGCGGATTAGCACTTAATTTTGTACTATCAACGATAGCCCGGATCAATGGGGTTTTTACATCTTGTATTTCTCTTAGTCTATCAAACAGACTAACACCCTGATAAGCGTGCGGCATGATCGTGCCAACACCGCCTACAAGTGGGACGCGGTCCCATTCTTCATTACTTAATAGAGTATTATCCCCGCCTATGACAACTTTACGCCTTTCCGCTATGCCATCCCCATCATAATCTATGTCTGTATAGCACTCATAGACTTGAATCAGCTTTGTACTTGAATCAACACTTCCGTAATCGTCTGCATAGTCCATCGTCCTAGAGTATGACTCTTGGCCTTGGTTATATTCGGGCAAGCTCTCAACGATAGCGGGGTCAAAGCCCTGCTGAATAAGTGACGAGGCTGTTTCTACTTTCTCATGTGCGACAAATCTAGCATCAAAAAGAATTGGGCTGGTGTGATCCCCACAAACGATAATATTTTCCGGTGCTACACTTTCAATCACAGGCTTGCCGACCAGTGTGGTTCGCTTAATCTTAAGACTGAAAGTCTCTATTACTTCGCCACCGCTGATGCCGGCTGGTAACCCAGTCATTGGATCCATGATAGGCTGTATGGGGGTTTGCTCTTCTCCATCAACGTACTGCTCAACAATCTCAACGCGTTCGTTATCTTGTTGCGGTTGAAGTACCTGCTGAATCGCCAGACCTGGTACATTATCGAGCGTTTCGTATGTAACTTGTGCCCGCTCATCCCAATAGACCTTGGCAGTACAATTTCGGTTAAGCAACACATCTTTAACTAGTTCTTGCAGTATCAAATAGCCGTTGTACTCATTAAAGAGCAAATAGTTTGTGAGTGCTGTTTCTACTTCTGCACGTTCAATATCATCCTCACCGTCTGGATCAAATACCCCCAGATTATTAGTCGTGAACAACGGCATAATCTCCGCCATTGTTGCTTCGACTGCTGCTCTTAAATCATCACTGACATAAGCACTACTGTCTTTGTCTCTTGCTTTCCTTGCGCTCATGCCTGGTAATCGAGCATTGTAGTAGCTCAACGGCAAAGATACTTCCGCGTTATTTGATGCGTTATCGCTTCCTATTCCTTGGGCAATCTCTTGCGTGCAGGCAGAAACCAACTCATCATCGCTCATAGGAGCAACATCATTGCTAGCCATCTCTTCTTCTTCGATTAGCTGCTGTACTGCTGCTTCTTTCTTGTTCATCATAATCTGCTACCTGTTGATTGATTCATTCCAATTATCGCCTGAGAACACCTCAGTCTTGTGCCGAGTCACTGCGAAATAACGAACTGAATCACAAAAATCACTCGTCCAATCGTGCAATGGATTGTCTTTAAACACCATCTTCTTATCGTCAAATTCTGTCCTGTAAAGTCTTAACGCCTCGATACCCGTCTTACATTTCTCAGCATCAATCCAGACTTTCGGGAGTATCATCCTAACGGCATTGATTCCATCAGCCACAAATGTCTTCTTCGCAACTTCGAACTTGATACCCAGATCGCGTGCTATATCTATCCGGCTGTTACCACTGCCCAACTCTCTGACTGCGATGTCATGTGGCGCGATGTGCTGCACATAATCATAGGGCATTGAGTTCACAATCTTAATAATCTCAGGCAATCCAGCCCCTTGAAATGACAAGCAATTGATCGCTCTTATTTCTGTGCGACTAACTTGCCAGAACCAAATCACCGTGGCGTCACTAATACCCAAATCCCATGAGGTTATTACTCGCATCGTAGGATCATAAGGAACAGCACAGATTCGACCGTCATCTTCCATCTCAGTCATCAGCTTGCCGTAATATGCTCCGCGTATAGCTGCCGACCAACTACATTCAAATTCTTGATCGTACTGCTCTGGCGTCATATCCTTTGCAGCAGCTTCCAGCTCTTCGCTATCTA